>Ga0302223_10000031_pt1 | contig 128437 bp, 105 predicted proteins | sample II_Palsa_E2_3_FD_194565 | JGI IMG/M metagenome (GOLD analysis project Ga0302223, IMG submission 194565) | Peat permafrost microbial communities from Stordalen Mire near Abisko, Sweden - II_Palsa_E2_3 | ecosystem: Environmental > Terrestrial > Soil > Palsa > Peat permafrost | place: Sweden... | reverse complement strand
GATCCGGCAACCGGCAAATCCTGGTACGAATTGACCAGCCAGGCCTTCGCCGTATTCCTGCCGGTCAAGAGCGTGGGCGTGATGGGCGACGGCCGCACTTACGACTACGTGGTGGCGCTGCGCGCCGTGCAAACCCAGGATTTCATGACCGCGCATTGGGCCCATCTGCCGCATGAACTGTTGGGCCATGTATCGAACCGCATTATTAATGAAGTGCGGGGGATCAACCGGGTGGTTTACGATATTTCGGGGAAACCGCCTGCGACGATTGAGTGGGAGTGAAATCGGGTCCGTCGGGGACTATCGCCAGCTATCGAAAAATCACTGCAACGTATTGATTTTAAATAATTTACGTTGCAGCGACTACCGGTGGCTATCGCCGGCCAGCGGAACAGGTTGACGGTAAAGCTGACGGTAAGTTTCCCGGCCCGGATTAAGACCCCCTCGTTTACTGTTCATGAAGTACCTCGTCAGTCAGAAATAATACGTCAGTTTCTGACATTCAGAGATACCACACTCTCACAGGCTCATATCGGGTCGGTAAAGCCAAAATAGGAAGAAAAAAAGCGGACGCCCTATGCAATTGTCCGAACGACACCGCCGTCGACACGCAAGGAAGTACCTGTTGTCGCCGACGCCTGCTCCGAGCAGACATAGACGACCAGGTTTGCGACTTCTTCGGTTGTCGCGAAGCGCTTGATGAGCGTTGTCGGGCGCGTCGTTTTGAGGAACTGCTGCTCGGCTTCCTCTTGCGTGATGCCTTGCGCCTCCGCGGCCGCCTTCATCCAACCGCCCATGATCTCCGAATTGGTCGGACCAGGGAGGATCGAATTGACGGTGACGCCCGTTCCGCCGACCACCTCGGCCAAGCCCCTCGAAATGGCGAGCTGAGCGGTTTTGGTCATGGCGTAGTCGATCAAGTCCACGGGGATGGCGAGCGCGGACTCGCTACTGATGAAGACGACACGACCCCAGCCGCGCTTCATCATGTTCGGCACATAGTGGCGGGAGGCGCGAATGCCGCTCATGACGTTCAGCTTGAAGAGATCGATCCACTCGCTGTCGCCGATTTCGAAGAAGGGCTTCGCGCGCCCCGTGCCGACATTGTTGACCAGAATGTCCGCATCCGGCGCGCGTGCGAACAACTCCGCCGCGCCTTCCGGGGTCGCAAGATCGGCGGAGACGCCGGTGAACTTACCTTTGGGGAAAAGCTCGCGCAACTCGCGAAGCGCTGCATCGACCCTTTCTTGGCCGCGGCCATTGATCACCACCGCGGCGCCCGCGCGCGCCAATCCTTCTGCAATGGCTCGGCCGATACCTGCCGTTGACCCAGTAACGACCGCCTTGCGGCCAGTAAGATCGATATTCATGACATCAGTCCTTCAACATGTGGAGAAGACTGGATTGTGGATGATGTCGGAATCAATGATAATGACTTAAATTGTCATGATATTAATTCCCAGGGGGAATGGACGTGGATCGATTCCACGAATTAAACGCCTTCATAGCCGTGGTTGAAGCAGGCGGTTTTACCGCCGCCGCGCGTAGAACCGGCGATTCACAGTCGGCAATCAGCAAGGCCGTCGGCGCGCTCGAGAGGCGCCTCGGCGTGGCGTTGTTTAACCGAAGCACGCGTACGGTGACCCTGACGGATCAAGGGCAGAGATACTACGATCGGGCAAAACCGCTTCTTGACGAGATGGATAACGCCGACAGCGAACTGACCAGCAGCTCGCAGGATGTCTCGGGTCTAATCAGGATCGCTGCATCAGGTACTTTCGGTCGTCTTCATATTTTGCCGCTTATCCCCGACCTGTTATCACTCAATCCTGGCCTTCAGGTAGATCTCATTCTCTCGGACTTCGTGCGAGATATGGTGGAGGATGGGATTGATCTGGCGATCCGAGTGGGGCCCGTCAACGATCCTAACGCGATCGCCAGGCGCGTGGCCAGCACTCCCCTGGTATGCGTCGGATCCCGTCGCTACTTCGAGCAACGCGGAATGCCAAAGACCCCCGCCGAGCTCGTTGATCACAATTGCCTTTTATATCGCGGCTTGACGGAGTCAACGCATTGGCCTTTTGTAGGACCGGAAGGTCAATTTAGCGTGGCCGTGCGCGGAAATCTCACATCCAACAGTGTCGAAACGATACGGGCTGGTGTTCTAGCCGGCGTGGGAATCGGCCGGTTTGCCAAGGTCTCTCTTGCCGACGATCTCCGACATTCGGACGTCATCACCGTTCTCGACGAATTTATAGGCGACGCCAGAGACATTAGCCTCATCTGGCCAAGACGCCGGTTTATACCGGCGCGTGTGCGACGAGTCACCGATTTCTTCGCACAGGCCATACCGCAGCGTATTTAGCTCCGGACTGAGGAAAAATGTTCAACGATGGCGGGACTTCGGAATCAGCCAAGCGAACTTCCTGGTGATTGCGCGAGCCATGAAAGCTTTCGTCTAACCCGGTAGACCCCTCCTCAAGCCCGCCGCAAAGTCATCCCGCGCTGCGCATAAAACCGCGAAAACACCGGATACGGCAAAAACACATCGGCCTGTTGCGGCGGCACGCCCGAAGGATTGTGAAACCAGACGCCTTGTGGGTTACGTCCATGCAACAGCACCAGATGGCCGCCACGCCGCTCATTTGGCGCATCCGGCCGGCGGATTTCCGGGCTGACGGAGGCGATGGCCAAGGTGGTTGCGTCGAGACGCGAGGCGATTTCGTCCAAGGCGTGGTCGCCGAATACTTCCACTTCCAAGCCGAAGTCATCGGCTAACCACGTGGCAAAGGGGCGGTAAATCAGGCCGTCGACGCCGCCGTCGGAGCGCACGCGATACGCGCCGTATTCGATGGCGCGCAGCAACAGACTCAGGCGTGAGCCATGCGCAATCGACCAGTAGTCCAGGGCCGATTCCAGGCAGGCGAGGCCGCATAGTTTCCATGACCAAAAACGATACTGATCGGTGTCGTCAAAGCCATTTTCTTGCCAGCGCGGATCGTCGCAGGCATCGATGCGTTTTTCGACAATGTCGGCTACCAGTTCGGGGCTGCGCCATTGCGAATGATAGGGTACGTCTAGATGTCGGAATAATGTCATGGTCTGGTGTGGGGCTGAATGTATGCATCGGCCTGCTTAATCTGGATTGACGTTCAGCTTAAAAAATCTCTTAATTGGTCATCGAGCACGGTGCCGGGCAGGGTTGCCAGCACCTGGGCATTGCTTGAGAACGGATAGGTATGAGTGCCGGCCCACTCGATCAGGGCATGGCCGGCCGGGCGCGATAATGATTTCATTTGAGCGATCTGGATCGTCAAACGTTCCACTTTCCAGTGCTCGCCTGGGTGCGTCCGGCTGAATTTCCAGCGATAGCTGCCCCAGCCCAAGCGTGCAATGCCATCGGTTTTGGCTGTCATCGCGACCAGCCAGCCGCATACGAGCGTGTCGGGCGTCTCTGCCGTGGCTGCGCGATCGAAATTCAGGCAGAAGGTATAAATATTGCCGTAAGTGCAGCCGAAACGCTGCACCAGCGTCTGGGCAATCTCGGCGCTGCCGTCCAGCAAAGGCGGAAAACTGATGCCTGGCGTGAGCACTTCCATGTGAACTTGGGCGGTGTCATGGAAGGCCGTGGCGATCAGGTGGGCACGGTTTTCATCTTTGGCCCGGACATAACGCTGGATCAAGGCGCAGCCTTCCTCAAACGAGGGACCGGCGCAGGGGGATGACATGATAGGGTTCATCGTCTCGGCTAAAGTCGGTAGTGATGCAGGTGATGAAACAGTTAAACAGACATTTAAAAATGGCCTCGCGGAATCTTATGCCGAAATAGGGCGATATCGAGATATCCCGCTATCTTATAAGTCTTTCGGCGTAAATTCCTGTTGGTCCTTGACAAGCAGCCCCAGTCTTGGCCATACTAGTCTCATGAACTCCCGCATCAACCTCTTCGCTCTACCCCTACTAGCCCGCTCGTCGGCGCTAGGTCTACTAGCGCGCGTTTAAGTTTTTTCAGTTTCCACTTAACGCGCGTTACCTCCGGCGCCAGTTTGCTAGCGCTTCAGTACCGGTTTTCCCCCACATTGTTTGGTTTTAATCGCAGTACAGCCACCCTGTTTTTGTGCGCGCTGTGCTCAAGGATTGGATGATGAATCGCCTTTTTTCATCGCTTGAAATTCAGCTCTCCGTCACCGCACCGTTCGGTTGCGGCTGCATTTCCCTCGCTCGACTATAGATCGGTTGCCAGACCCTGCGCGACCGGCAGTCTGGCAACCGATCCTGATTTTCCTTCCGGTAGCTTGACCGACAGCTTATGTCGGCCACCTTGAAAGTCGTGCCCGCAGGTATTTGAATCGACCGGCCTGCGCGAACCTCTCAACTCAAACTTTAAGCGACTAGCCATCATGTTCAAAAATCCTGCCAATAAATATCGTCCGTTCCAGCCCGTCGATTTGCCGAATCGCCGCTGGCCGGCCAATACCATTACGCGAGCGCCGATCTGGATGAGCACCGACTTGCGCGACGGCAATCAAGCTTTGTTCGAGCCGATGAATGCCGAGCGCAAGATGCGTATGTTCAAGATGCTGGTGCAGATAGGTTTCAAGGAAATCGAAGTGGCCTTTCCGTCGGCATCGCAGACCGATTTCGATTTTGTGCGTGAGCTGATCGAAGGCGGGCACATTCCGGACGACGTCACGATCGAGGTATTGACCCAGGCGCGCGATGATTTGATTCGACGCACCATGGAATCGGTGCGCGGCGCCAAGCAAGCCATTATCCATGTCTACAATGCAACCGCGCCGGCCTTCCGTAAAATTGTGTTTGCCACCGATCGGGCCGGGGTCAAACAGATTGCGGTACGCAGCGCGACCTTGATCAAGGAACTGGCCGAAGCTCAGCCCGAAACCAAATGGACTTATCAGTACAGCCCGGAATTGTTCACCTCGACCGAACTCGATTTTGCCAAGGAAGTATGCGATGCCGTGATCGAGGTCTGGAATCCGACGCCGGAGCACCGCGCGATTCTTAATTTGCCGGCCACGGTGGAAGTCGGCACGCCGAATTTTTACGCCGATCAGATCGAATGGATGCACTGTAATCTGGCCCGCCGCGACAGCATTATCTTGAGCGTGCACCCGCATAACGATCGCGGCACCGCGGTGGCCGCGGCCGAGTTGGCGGTGATGGCAGGAGCCGACCGGGTGGAAGGGTGTCTGTTCGGGAATGGCGAACGCACGGGCAATGTCGATTTGGTAACCTTGGCGATTAATCTGTATTCCCAGGGGATCGACCCGCAACTCGATTTTTCGCACATCAACGAAGTGGCCCGTACCGTTGAAGATTGCACGCAATTGCCGATCCATCCGCGTCACCCCTACGTCGGCGACTTGGTATTTACCGCATTTTCGGGTTCGCACCAGGACGCGATTAAAAAAGGTTTTGCGGTGCAGCAACCCGATGCGTTGTGGGAAGTGCCGTATTTGCCGATCGATCCGAGCGACCTTGGCCGTACCTACGACTCGATCATTCGAGTTAACAGCCAGTCGGGCAAAGGCGGCATTGCCTATTTGCTGGAGCAGGGTTATGGCCTGGCATTACCGCGCCGCCTGCAGGTTGAATTCAGTACGGCGGTGCAGAAAATCACCGACGACAGCGGCCAGGAAATTACCGCGGCCGATATCTGGACCTTGTTCAACGATGAATATATCCGGGTGGCCGAGCCGTTCGAATATCGCAAGCACCACCTGAGCGAAACCGATGGGCGCGTGGCGATCGCGCTGTCGGTCAAGATGGGGCAGGTCGAGCGCATCTTGCATGGCGCAGGCAACGGTCCGCTTGACGCTCTGGTGAGCGCGATCAATCAAATTTTGAGTAAGCCGGTGCAAATTCACCACTATGAAGAGCGTGCCACCGGACAGGGTGCCGATGCGACCGCTATCGCGTTTGCCGAGCTGGCCAGCGAAGTGGCACCCGGCAGTGTGTTTGGGGTCGGGATGGATGCCAATTTGGTCACGGCTTCGATCCGCGCGGTGATCAGCGGCATCAACCGGATATACGCGCGCCGGACTCAGGGTGAGTTTTTTGCGCAAGATTTTGCCCAAGACGCGACCACGATTGTGGGTAGCGCAAATCAGGCTGCATAGAGATAGATTTTTTCGAGGAAGGCACCCCGGCAAACGATACGTTTTGCTGGAAATACGAAGTGTCCTGCCTTTATCATAGGCAAGTGCATTTTCGTAAGCCCGTGCGTCGGCGCCCAGGTATGATCTATCGGGGCGCGCCGATGCGCATTTCATCGACACAGGAATTTATCATGCTGAAAATTTGGGGCCGGACCAATTCAGTCAATGTTCAGAAGGTTCTTTGGTGTTGCGACGAACTTCGCATCCCGTACGAGCGATTCGACGCCGGGATGGAGTTTGGTAAAAATCACGATCCTGAATATCTGGCGAAAAATCCGAACGGCACAGTGCCGATGATCGAAGACGGCGACTTCGTGCTGTGGGAGTCAAATTCCATTTTACGTTATCTGGCAACGGGGAAAAGCGGCGGCCGGGGGCTTTATCCCATCGAACCGCCGGTACGCGCCAGCATCGACCGCTGGTTGGACTGGACTCTGTCCACGCTGCAGCCTGCCGAACGCCCGGTGTTTCATGGCATGATCCGCACCCCGCCCGAACAACGCGACATGGCCGCGATTGAAGCCGCGGTGGTCAAGGTGGCTGGTCTCTGGGCCATACTCGATGCTCAACTGGCCGGTCGGCGTTTTGTCGAAAACGATATGTTTTCGCTGGCCGATATCGTGCTCGGTGCTTATGCGCGCCGGTGGTTCGGGATCGACGGCATTGAGCGGCCCGCGATGCCCAATCTTGAGCGCTGGTATGAACGGCTGGCCGAACGCGCATCCTTCTCGCGCCAGATCGCACGGCCTTTGCGCTGAAATAAGCCGATTTTGGCCACTGGAATTGAATCAATCGGGCGCGGTAGCCGCAATCACAATCCGGTCGCGCCCTTCGTCTTTTGCTCGATACATGGCGCGATCGACTTCGAGCAGCCAGTCGTGGTAAGAACCAACCGCCGGTGTGTAAGCACTGATGCCCACGCTGGTGGTGCATGGACACAGGCTATCCGCTTGCGCTGCGTGATCGCGGATGGCTTCGACCAGACGCGTGACAATGTGCGTGGCTTCGTCCAGCGTCGTGTCGATCAGGATCACCCCAAACTCTTCTCCGCCGTAACGTCCGATGATGTCGGTTTTACGCAGCAGGCTTTCCAGCATGCGCGCAAAAGACTGCAGCGCGGCATCCCCCGCGACATGCCCGCGAGTGTCGTTGACCATTTTGAAATGATCGAGATCGAGCAGGGCGAGGCAGGCCTGTCGTCCTTCGTGTTGGCAATGATGAAACGCCTCGGCCAAGCGTGTTTCCCAATAGCGGCGATTCAGCAAATTGGTCAGGCCGTCGATGCGGCTTAACTGCTCGAGCTCTTTGGAGCGTTGGGCCAGTTGCTGTGCCATCTTGTAGGTGGTGCTGCCCAGCGCCAATGGATAGAACACCAGGAACGGCAGGCAAATCAGGATCGTCTGCATCTGCGATTGAGGCGCGAAACCCCAGCCTAGCAGGACGATGCCGATGGCCGCGCCGAGCACATGGGCGACCAGTCCGCGAATAAACAAACGCGGCCCGCCGGCCGCCACGTCGTTCATGCTGAGCATGGTCAAGATCAAGGTACTGGGGAGTACATTGAACTGCATGGCGACGACCCAAAATCCGCCGAGCAAGGCGTCGAACATCAGGTTGAGACGCTCGCGCCGGTAGGGGTAGAGATTGTTTAGCGCCGTGCGGCAGGCCAGGTGAGGCCAGATAAAACCATGGAACACCAGCAGCAGCCACAAGGCGCGTGAACTGTGCATGCCCCAGAGTACCGAGGCGACGCAGAAGAAACCCACTCCCAGGCCGATGGTGCGCAGTTTATAAACCCGCTGCACAAAGCGTCGGCCTTTGCCTGCCAAGGGGTTGATCGCGACGGAACGGGTGTGGTCAGTCAAGAATGGCATCCTTGGGTTAGCCCTTGTATTAGCGGGCCAAAAGCCTGACGCTAAACGATCTATAAGTGGTCAGATATCTCCATTCGCGAGATTACTCAATAACCTAAATAATTCATAGATGGTGTCGCATTTTGGTGCCGCCGAAAACGGCCGCGAGCGAGGGGCTCGGCGGCACCTGGCTGAGGGATTATCGAAGGCGCTGGCGGGCAAGCTCCAGATCCCGGCACAGTTCGGCCGCACCGTCGGCCAGCCGTGGTGTCGGCCGGTCGATCAGGTCGCCGTCAAGTACAAACAGATTGCCGTGGGCGACGGCGGTAAGTTTGGGCCACGCCTGCCAGCGATCCAAGCCCGGCAGTTTCTGCGCGGAGCGTGTCGCCCCCGCCCCTGAAGTCAGGATCACATCGGGATTGCTGGCAAGCACCGCCTCGGTCGACACGGTTGGTACCAGCGGCGCGAGTTGTCCGAACACATTGCGCCCGCCGCACAAAGTCACGGCGTCGCTGATCCAATGCTCGTCATTCAAGGTCATCAGGGGGTTGTCCCAGACCTGATAGAACACGCTTACCGGCGTTTGCTGAGCATAACGCGCGCGCAGCAGTGCGATCTTGCGGCGATAGTCTTGCGCGGCTTGGTGTGCGACGGTCTCCGTGCCCAGGAGGTGGCCCAGTTTTTCCAGCGTGGTGGCGACATCGTCGACCTTGTGCGGCGCGCTCAGGTAGAGCGGAATCTGTAATCCGCGCAAGGCGTCCAGTTGTTGCTGGACGTTGGCGTGGCGCCAGACCAGAATCAGATCGGGCTTGAGCGCCACAATGCGTTCGAGGTCGAGGGCGCGATTGTCGCCGACGCGGGGGATTTTTTGCGCCGCTTCCGGGTAGTCGCTGTAACTGACCACCCCGACGAGTTTGTCGCCGGCGCCTGCGGCGAATACCAGTTCGGTCAAGTGCGGGGCGAGGCTGACGATGCGTCGTGCCGGACCTGCCAGGTTGACGGTGGCGCCGCTGTCGTCGATGACGCTGAGTGGCGTTACCTCGGGTGCTGCCGCGGGTGTCGCTGCATGAGCCGATAAGGAGGTTGCGGCGAGCGCGCCGGCTCCGAGCAGGGCGGCTACCGTCACCAGCGAACCCAGCCACAGCATCAAACTGTGTCGCAACAAGCGCAAGGCGCGCAAAATATCTTCCGCGACCGGAGCCGGTCCGGTACCGAGCGCCGGGCGCGCCTCGTCGATCCCATGATAGCGGGCGGCGCCGCCCAACAGCACGCCCAAACTGCCGGCGCCGCTGGCCATCACCGGTCCGGCGTTGGGACTGTCCCAGGCCGGCGCCTGGGTGCGCCAGCACCATAGGGCTTGGCGCCAGTTGCCGCATAAGGCATAGGTCGCGGCGGTCAGGCGGGCCGGCAGCCAATTGGCCAGGTCGTCGAGGCGGGCGGCGGCCCAGCCGAAATAGAGCAGGCGTGGGGTGCGGTAACCCCACATTGCATCCAGCGTGTTTAATAGACGGAACGCAAGTGCGCCCGGACCGCCGGCCAGCATAAACCAGAACAGGGTGGCGAAGATCGCGTCATTGCCGTTCTCCAGCGCGGATTCGACGGCGGCGCGCGCCAAAGCGCCGGCGTCGGCATTGGCGGTATCGCGCGTCACGATGCGTGCGGTCAGGTTGCGAGCCTGGACCAGTTCACCTTGAGCCAGCGCTTGCGCTATCGGCCGCAGATGATCGTGCAAACTGCGCGCACCCAGGGCAAACCAGAGCAGCAGTGCATGCAGGGTGCAGGCGAGGGCGAACGGCAGCCGCAGTATCAGCACCGCCGCCAATGCAACCGGCGGGAGCACTGCCAAAGCCCATGCCGCGAGTCCGGTGAGCCTGTGCGCCAAAGCTCGTCCGCGGCTCGATGCGGCCGCGATGTCTGCCTGCCGGTCGCGATTTAGCCGATGCTCGAGCCGGTTGGCATACCAGCCGAAACCGACCAGCGGATGAGCACGGCGCGGCTCGCCCAAGAGACGGTCCAGCAGCACCCCGGCACAGGCCAGCGCCGCGAGCCACGGTAACGGCAGAAAGATACGGCCGGGCAAGCTCGGCCACACGGCGAACAAGGACTTCAAGGCGAGGGTGTGCAAGTTGAGAGCGCAGTAATTAAGGAGGCGTAACCGCCTGTCGGGGCGGGGTATTGGACTGTTTGAGCAGGAGCTGCAATCATCAAGCAATTGTACCGGGCGGTGGTGTGATAATGTCGATCTAACTTGCGCCGGATCCAAACTCGGATCGCCTTGATCATCTCGCCGATTACCTCTATTCCTACGCCACCTTGACTTCCAACTTACCGCCGCCCGCGCTTGAACCCGTGCTCGATCAAGCCGCTCGCTTAACCAGGCGCGAGCACAGCGCGCATGACCCGGCGGCTTCGCATTATGTGCCCCGAGGTACGCTGATGGTCCAAGGCACTACCTCGGATGCCGGCAAGAGTACGCTGGTAGCCGGCTTATGCCGTTTGGCCCGGCGTGCCGGCGTGCGGGTAGCGCCGTTCAAGCCGCAGAATATGGCGTTGAATAGCGCGGTGACATCCGATCACGGTGAGATCGGCCGGGCCCAGGCTTGGCAGGCATTTGCCGCCGGGCTTGAGCCGCACACCGATATGAACCCGGTGCTGCTCAAGCCCAATAGCGATACCGGAGCGCAAGTGATTATTCACGGGCATGCGCGGTTTAACCTGGATGCCCGCGCTTATCACGACTATAAGCCGGTCGCGATGCAGGCGGTGCTCGAATCGTATGGACGGCTAAAGGCCGCATACGAAACGGTGATCGTCGAAGGCGCAGGCAGTCCGGCTGAGATCAATCTGCGTAGCCGCGACATTGCCAATATGGGTTTTGCCGAGGCGGTCGATTGTCCCGTCATCATCGTCGCCGACATCGATCGAGGCGGGGTCTTTGCTCATTTGACCGGCACCCTGGATTGTTTGTCCGACAGCGAGCGCGCCCGGGTACAAGGTTTTGTGATCAATCGTTTTCGCGGCGATCTGGCTTTGCTGCAACCGGGCCTGGATTGGCTGGAGGCACGTACCGGCAAGCGCGTGTTTGGGGTTCTGCCTTATCTGCAGGGCTTGTTGCTGGATGCCGAGGATTCGTTGCCGGCTCAGAAGCAGGTTAAATCTCTGCGCGAGCAGGCTTTGCGGGTGGTGGTGCCGGTCTACCCGCGGATTAGCAATCACACCGATTTCGATGCCTTGCGCGCGCATCCGCAAGTCGACTTTCGTTATCTCGGGCCCGGGGAGGTTTTTCCGCCTGCCGATCTGGTGATTTTGCCCGGCAGCAAGAATGTGCAACACGACCTGGCCTGGCTGCGCGCGCAAGGATGGGAGGCGGCCTTACTGCGGCATTTGCGTTACGGTGGAAAGATCATCGGGGTGTGCGGCGGGATGCAGATGTTGGGTCGCGAATTATCCGATCCTTTGGGCAGCGAGGGGCCGGCAGGCACGGTCCGAGGTTTGGGTTTGCTCGATTTCAGCACCACCCTGCAAGCCGACAAACAACTGATCAATGCCGTCGGCCACCTCGCGCCGGGTTTGTTGCCTGACGGTGCCGCGCCAACGGCGGTGCGCGGTTATGAGATTCATCTGGGCGAGACCCACGGTCCGGCGCTGGCGCAGCCGGCTTTGTGGCTGGCCACCGAGCAGGGCCCCCGGCCGGACGGCGCACTATCGGCCGATGGACAGATTGCGGCGACCTATCTGCATGGGCTGTTCGACCATCCGCAAGCATGTGCCGCGTGGTTGACCTGGGCCGGTCTGGCACAGGCCGAAGCGATCGACCATGACGGCCGTCGCAATGCGTCCCTCGATCAGCTTGCCGACGCGATGGCGACGCATCTCGACATCGATGCGCTATGGCGTGCCTGTTATTGACCCTTGGTTGGCGTCAAATCATCGCGCTTGCATGGCGATCGTATGGTGTACGAAACGCAGTTTGGCGATTACCGCCGGCTGTAAAGTAAACGGATAGCCATCGGGCATGCCCAAGCTGCGGTTTAGACTGTTCAACACATAAGTCAGCGGAAACCATTGCTCAATCATGGTTTCGAAGGAACTGGTGGCGGCGTCCGGATTGGTCATCACCATCGGCGGCAGCCAAGGGCTTTGCGGGGTCAGGATCACGCCGCAGGCATGTGCGGTTTCCAGGGTTGCCGACATATGCAGGTAATGAGCCCAGGTTTCGGCCCAGTCTTCCCACGGGTGAGAGGTCGCGTAGGCGCTGATATACGATTGTTCCCAGTTGAGTGCGGGGCCGTCTCGATAGTATCGCTCCAGGCTTTCCGCATAGTCGTCGCGCTCGTCGCCGAAGTAGGAACGGAAGGCTTCGAACTGTTGCTCGCTGCGCATCAGCCGCATGAAATAATAATGACCCGATTCGTGGCGGAAATGGCCCAGCAAGGTTCGATACGGTTCTTGCATCGCCGAGCGGATGCGTTCGCGCTGCGCATCGTCGGCTTCGGCGATATTCACCGTAATCAAGCCATCGTCATGGCCCGTCAGTACACCTTCGCCTGAACTGGTTTCTTCGAGAAAATCGAAGGCCAAGCCATGCTCGGGATCGTCGCGCTTGGACACAATCGGCAGATTGAGCGAGGTCAGGTTATACAACAGGCGGCGTTTGGCCTGTTCGAGCTTGTACCAATAGGCGCGATTCTGCTCTTGATTGAGGGCCGGTATGATATGCGTCAGTTGACACGAGCTGCATAAGGTATCGTCGCATTCGGCGGGGATCATCCAATTGCAGACGTTCTCGATCGCGTAATTGTCGCACTTGCGGTAAAGCTGGCTCGCCGCATGAGGATTGAGGCTGCGCCACAACCCGTCGCCGGCGGGTTCGAAGGCGCTGATATCCTGAATCTCGTTCAAATAACCCAGCATGCAGCCACAGCGTTCGCACAGGATATTTTCAAAAAATACCTGCTGGCCGCATTGGTCACAGCGGAAAATTTTCATAAATTTTTTGCCTTGGGAAAAAGACCCGGGTGCGTAGCGGACGGAGCCAGGACTGCTGGCCTATGAGCATAGACGCGAAGCGGGCTCAATGGTTCAGGCTGAATTCGAGTAGTCAAGGTCAAGATCAAGGTCAAGGCCGGGACAGTGCCAATTCATCGAGCGGCAGCATGGTCACGCTGACGGTCAGGTCGTGGCTGCCGCCGCCGAGTATCACACCACGCAACGGTGACACGTCGGTGAAATCGCGGCCCCAGGCGAGGGTCACATGCTGACTGCCGGGCATCAGGTTGTTGGTCGGGTCGGCGTCTATCCATCGGTCTTCGCCGTCAAACGGGCACCATACCGAAACCCAGGCATGGGATGCGTCGGCACCGACCAGGCGGGTCTGACCTTCCGGCGGCGTGGTCAGGATGTAGCCGCTGACATACCGCGCGGCCAGGCCCAGCGAGCGCAGGCATGAAATCATCAGGTGCGAGAAATCCTGGCATACGCCACGGCGCGCGGCAAAGACTTCGGTGACCGGGGTGGCGACCGTGGTGGCTTCGGGGTCGAAGGCGAATTCACGGAAAATTTTGGCGGTCAGCGCGCGCACCCCATCGAGCAAACCGCCTCCCGGCGGAAAGCAGTCCGCGGCGTAAGCGGCGAAATCATGTTTGACCCGGCCGTAGCGGGATTCGAATCGATAACGCGCGGCACTCAGGTGCATCGGGTCGGGCGGCACGCCCGCATGGTATTTCAGCAGGTCGCGCACCGCTTCCCAGGTGGGCACTTCCGGTTCATCCGGCAGATCCTGCCCGAGCACGTCGATGGTGGTCTCGGCACGCACCCGCAGCACTTCGTGCGGTGCTTCCAGTGCCAGCACCGTGACCGGATTGCCGAAGACATCGCGGCGCTCAAGGCGCAAGGCGAATGCCGGCAAGATCTCCAGTCGATGTTCTAGACAGCGCTGCCACGGTACCGTACGTGGCGTAAGGTGCAGCAGTTGGCGCGAGAGCGAAACCGGCGCCGCGTAGCGGTATTCGGTGTCGTGAATGATGCGATAACGAGCCATTGCGATAACGTATCCGTGCCGGGGTCAAGCCGCCAGCGTTTGTTGGCTGATGTCGCCGATGTGGGTAAAGTGGCGCATTGCCAGCCGGTCCGAGAGCGCCCAGGCATTGCGCGTAATTTCGTCGAGTAAACGCGCCAGATCGAGGCATACCTCGGGGCCTGCGTGTTCCAGGCGGGACAGGTCGAAACTGTTCAAGAGTTCGAGTTGCGCCGGCAGCACGCCGGTGGTTTCAACCCGCTCCTGGTTCAGGCTGTCCGCCAATTCATTCAAATTACCGATCAATTGCTGAATTTGCAGCACGATGCCATGCGGGTTGCTATCGTCGAATACGATCAGGTCCAGCACCGGTAACAACTCGGGTTGGGCTCGATAACGATGGCGGTAGGTAATGATGCTGTCGGCGGTTTCCAGCAGCCAATTCAGGCTGCCGCGGTATTCGGGACTGGTACTCAGGGTCTCGGCCAGATTGCCGAGGAAACGGCTGATGGCGCTTGAGAGGAAGATGATGCGTTCGATATGGCGGCCGATGATCAGCAGCCGCCAGCCATCGTCGCGGGTCATGCAATCCATGGCAAAACCGGCCAGGGCGGCGCTGAACACCATCATCTGGTCCAGCGAGCGCATCGCCTCGGTGAGTGCCGCGCGGCCGGTGGCTTTGGCGGCGCTGGCGGCGAGTGAGCGCTCCATCCGATTGAGTGCCGACCAATTGTCTTGCGACAGGCGTTCGCGAACCTGGGTGGCAGTCCACATCAGGTGGCGCAGGTTGCTGGCCAGGCTGGTGGCCTGTTCGGTATCGAATACGGCGGCGATCAGAATCTGCTCCGCGTCTTGCGGTGTGAGGGCGTCGATTTCGTCTTCGTCGTGGTCCGGCACCAATGCCAGCCAACGGCACACATCAAGCGCCGCCTCGCGCGCCAGCGGAGCATCGCGGCTGTCATCGTCAAAACGCGTGAGCGCTACGCGCAGCAGGCGTGCGGAATTGTCGCCGCGCGCGGTATAACGCCCTAGCCAGAACAGGCTTTCCACTACCCGCGAGGCCAGGGCGGCCGGGTTGCGTACCAGGTCGCGTACGGTGGTTGCTTGCTTGAGCAGGCTGAGCGTACTGACCGGCCGTTCCGACAAGACCCAGGTATCTTTGCTGCCGCCACCGCGCTGCATCGAGATCAATTGCGCGGCCGACTGATTTGCCAGGCGCGTCAGGCCACCCGGCATCACCGTATAGTTATCGTCGGTGGTCGCGGTCGCGAGCAGGCGCAAGGCGACTGAGCGTCCGACCAATTTTTTATCGGCCTCCAGCGACACCACCGGGGCTTGGGACAAGGTAATCACTTCTTGTGCCACATACGCATGCGGTTGCGTGCGCAGGCGCGCGATCAAAGTATCGCGCGCAGCGCCCTGTACGTCACGGCCGAACACCGGTTCGAAACTGAAGGACGGATAAGCCGGTTTGATCACCAGTTCATCGAGCCGTTCGATCACATGTTCGAGTGCGGGGGCTTCGCCGCACCACCAGGTCGCCACCGACGGGATGAGCAAGGGCTCGCCCAGCAGGTGCTGGCAGATATTCGGTAGAAAGCCGCTGATGGCGGCCGACTCGACCACGCCGCTGCCCAGCGCATTGGCGATCAGCACATGGCCCGCGCGTGCCGCCTGCAGCAAGCCGGGTACGCCCAGGGCGGAGTCGCCGCGCAGTTCCAGCGGGTCGCAATAACCGTCGTCGAGCCGGCGCAAAATCCCATGGACGCGCTGCAAGCCGTTCAGCGTTTTCAGGTAGACCATATCGCCGCGTACCGTCAGGTCTTGTCCTTCAACCAAGGGAAACCCAAGGTAGCGCGCCAGATACGCGTGTTCGAAATAGGTTTCGTTGTAGGGACCGGGCGTGAGCAGGACAATCAGCGGCGGCTCGCCATCGGTGGGGGCAAACTGCGACAGGCTTTCATGTTGCGCGCGAAAAAACTCGGCCAGATGATGGACCCGCAGGTCGCGAAACAATTCGGGGAAGATGCGCGATACGATCAAGCGGTTTTCGAGTGCGTAGCCGGCACCGGAGGGCGCTTGGGTGCGATCGGCGATGACCCACCAACGCCCGTCGGGCGAGCGTGCCACGTCCACCCCGTACAGGTGCAGAAACTTGCCTTGCGGCGGCGCCATGCCTTGGCACGGCCAGAGAAAACCGGGATGGCCGAAGATCAGGGCCGGCGGTAACAAACCCAGGCTCAGCAGGGTTTGTGGGCCGTACAGGTCGGCCAGGATCTGGTCCAGCAGGCGGGCGCGCTGGGCCACGCCTGCTGCCAGCGGTTCCCATTCGGCCGCGGGCAGGACCAGCGGCAGCGGGTCGAGCTCCCAGGGCCGGCCTGCGCCCTGGGGTGAGGCATACATATTGTAGGTGACACCGTTTTCAATGATCTGACTACGGACAAAGTCGGCCTGCTGATGCATTTGCTCGGGGCTGGCGGCGTCGATTTGCTCGCACAAGGGCACCCAATGATCGCGAATAGCCTCCTGCGCGTCGAGCATCTCGTCGTAGCGGTCGGTATTTACAGCATAAGAAGAAAGCAACGCGCTGGGCATGAGATCCGGGCAAGGCAAATGAGTGGCGCGACACCGTCGCGCAATCGGCTATTTTACCTTCGTAGGTCTAACGTAAACGGAAAATTAGGATTTGTGCCAATTTCAGACGCTGCCTCCGTTTGAGGAATGGTGCCGGGCGTGTGTCCCATGCGGAAAAACCGCGCCAGGCGCCGGCTTTCCGCGGCGTAAGCGTTGACTGGGAAATCGTCGTAGTTGCGCCCGCCCGGGTGTGCCACGTGATATTGGCAACCGCCCATGCTGCGGCCCATCCAGGTATCGATCAGATCGAATACCAGCGGCGCGTGGCTCGGGATGGTCGGATGCAGGCAGGACGGCGGTTGCCAGGCCCGGTAACGAACCCCGGCGACAAACTCGGCGACATTGCCGGTGGGCTGCAAGGGCACGGTGCGGCCGTTGCATGTGAGTTGGTAACGGTCGCTCGCCATGCCGTTGACCTTGACTTGCATCCGTTCGACCGACGAATCGACATATCTGACGGCGCCGCCGGCTGAACCTTCTTCGCCCAGCACATGCCACGGTTCGAGCGCGTGACGCAGTTCGACGCGGATGCCGCAGGCGGAAAAGTCGCCGTAGATGGGGAAGCGGAACTCAAAGTGTGGCGCAAACCATTCCGGCTTGATGTGATAGCCGGCCGCCCTGGTTTCGGCCAAGACGTCGTCGAAATCCTGTTTGGCGAAATAAGGCAGCATAAAACGGTCATGCAACTGCGTACCCCAGCGCACCAATTTGGTGGGGGCGTAGGGTTCCTTCCAGAAACGGGCGATCAGTGCGCGTAATAATAGTTGCTGGGCCAGCGACATGCGGGCATGCGGCGGCATCTCGAAGGCCCGCATTTCAAGCAATCCTAAACGGCCGGTAGCGCTATCGGGGGAATAAAGCTTGTCGATGCAAAACTCGGTGCGGTGGGTATTGCCGGTGACGTCGGTCAATAAATTGCGCAGCACCCGGTCGATCAGCCAGGGCGGCGCGGCTTCACCCGCCGGCGGTAACTGGGAAAAAGCAATTTCCAATTCGTAGACGGCATCGTTGCGTGCCTCGTCGATGCGGGGCGCCTGGCTGGTCGGCCCGATAAACAGACCGGAAAAAAGGAAGGATAAAGAGGGGTGGTTATGCCAATACGACACCAGGCTGCGCAACAAATCAGGGCGGCGCAGGAAAGGCGAGTCGGCCGGAACCGAGGCTCCCAAGGTGAAATGATTGCCGCCGCCGGTACCGGTATGGCGCCCGTCCAGCATAAATTTTTCGGTCAGCAGACGCGTTTCGCGAGCCGTATCGTAGAGGTGGGTGGTGCGTTCCACCAGTTGATCCCAGCTTGAACTGGGATGGATATTGACTTCGATCACGCCGGGGTCGGGCGTGACCCGGAACTGGGTCAGGCGCGGGTCGGCGGGCGGTTCATAACCTTCGATCACCACCGGCGTGGCGAGTGCGGCAGCCGTTGCTTCAATCGCGGCGATCAGCGCCAGATAATCTTCCAGCGTGTCGGTGGGCGGCATGAACAGATACAAAATGCCGTTACGTGCCTCGGCACAGAGCGCCCGGCGCGTGACCCAGCCGGCCGATTGTTTGGCGGCCGGGATCGTATCGGGCGTCGGCGCGGGTTTGCGGCCCGGTGCTGTCGGCTTGGTTGAGGCCGGAGCCGCACTAAACCGGGTCGAACGTGCCTGCGGCTTGAATGCCGCGGCAGTAGGCAACGGTTTCACGGGTTGCAGCGGGTCGGGCGGATAGACGTAGGGAAAGTCGGTCTCGGTGGCCCAGGGTTGCGACACCAGCGGCAAGCGATAACCGATAGGCGAGTCGCCCGCCATCAGGTAACAGCGTTCGCTGCGCAAAAACCACGGGCCGCTTTGCCACACTCCCGCAGGGGTGCGCAATAGCGGCAGCACATGGCCGACCTCCTTGCTCAATCCTTGTTCGAACACCCGGCTCAAGCGCTCGCGCTCCATCGGATCGCCGAGTTTGTTATCGAAAATATCGACATTGAGCGGCAAGCGGCGTTCGCGCCACATGTAATAAAACGCGTCTTCGAAGGCCGGGAAAACATACTTCTGGTCGAGTCCCAGCCGCTTTGCAATTTCCGTCAGGAAGCGTGCGCCGAGTGCGGCATCGGCGGTACCGGCTTTGGTTTCGTCAGCATAGAGTGCCGGGTCGGTCCAGATCGGTTCGCCGTCTTTGCGCCAGAAGCAGTTAAGCGACCAACGCGGTAATTGTTCGCCCGGATACCATTTGCCTTGACCGAAATGCGCCAAGCCGAGCGGGGCGTATTTTTCGCGCAAGCGGTGAAATAGCTTGCCTGCGATCTTGCGTTTGGTCGGGCCCAGCGCGGCTGTATTCCACTCCGCGCCGTCGGGGTCGTCCATCGAAATAAAAGTCGGTTCGCCACCCATTGTCAGGCGCACATCCAACGCATTCAGGTCGTGGTCGATGCGCTGGCCCAAGCCTTCGATTTCCAGCCATTGTGCGTCGCTGTAAGGCTTGGTGACGCGCGGTGCTTCCCAGACCCGGGTCACCGACATGGTGTGTTCGAATTCGCATTCGCAGGGATCGGAAACGCCCGTTACCGGCGCGGCGGACGTGGGTTCCGGGGTACAGGCCAGCGGAATATGCCCTTCTCCGGCGAGCAAACCCGAGGTCGGATCCAGGCCGACCCAGCCGGCGCCGGGCAAGTAGACCTCGCACCAGGCGTGCAGGTCGGTAAAGTCGGTGGTGGCGCCCGATGGACCGTCCAGCGATTTCACGTCCGGCACCAGTTGAATCAGATAACCCGAGACAAAGCGGGCTGCGAGCCCGAGGTGGCGCAATAGTTGCACCAGCAGCCACGAGGTATCGCGGCAAGAACCGGTGCCTATTTCCAGGGTTTCTTCGGGCGTCTGCACGCCGGGTTCCATGCGGATGGTGTAGGCGACATCGTGTTGTACCCGCTGATTCAAGGCCACCAGAAAATCGACGCTACGGGTGGCTTCTCGCGGCACTTCGGCCAGGTAGGCGGCAAATAGCGCGGTGGCCGGTTCTTTACGTAGATACGGTGCGAGCTCTTGGCTTTGGCCGGCGTCATAGGCGAACGGAATTTGTTCGGCGTACGGTTCGAGGAAAAAATCGAAAGGGTTGATCACCGAGATCTCGGTGATCAGATCGACCTCGATGCGGAATTCGTCGGTTTTTTCGGGGAAGACCAGTCGCGCCAGCCAATTACCCTGAGGATCTTGCTGCCAATTGACAAAATGCTGCTCGGGCAGGATCTTGAGCGAGTAAGCCAGGATCGGTGTACGGCAGTGTGGCGCCGGGCGCAGGCGGATGACTTGCGGACCCAAATTGACCAAGCGGTCATAGCGATAATGGGTGACGTGATTCAGCGCGACGTGAATAGCCATGAGCAGCCCAAGGTGAGGTAGTTAGCTGATTTCGAGCAAGTTCCGAGCCAGTTCTTCCTCGAGAGATGCTGAGGAGCGGGATTCATACTAACCCAGCTTGAAGCCGGCAGATACTGCCGCAGATGTCGTATTGCCGTTTTTTTGCCGAGGCAGGTGCGGGACAGGAATGTTTCATGCTTGCTTATTCGTCTGACATCCTCTTGATAAGGAGCCTTCCATGTCTGAGTTATCGGATTCATTGGTGCAATCGAATACCGCGTTTTCCCATGTCCGCCCGCAGGATACGGCGTTTGAGGACAATGGCCTGCGCGATTTCTTTCTCTATCGGGATCTGGGCATCGCCGCGGCGACGGGCGGGCGAGTGATAGCGCAACTGGTCAAAGCCCAGCATGCACCAGAGCAAGGCACGGGCTGGCACCGACACGAGGCGGATTTTCACATTGTGCTCATGCTGAAGGGCTGGGCGCGTTTTATGTACGGCGACCAGCCGACTTTGGTGGCGGCCGGCGATTGTGTGCATCAGCGGCCGGGTATCGTGCATTATCTGTACGATTACTCCGAGGACATGGAGTATCTGGAAGTGGTCGGCCCGGCTGATTTTTCCACCATCGCGGTAGAAGCGCCTTGCGCGGTTCCGCCGGTGACACCGTGGCCGGCTGCCACGGCGACCTAGCCCGGATTTAGCGCGCTGCGTTGCCGACGCGAAACACCGCGACCACTTCGTTCAAGCGGCGCGCCTGCTCTTCCAACGAGCCTGCCGCCGCGGCCGCTTCCTCCACCAAGGCGGCATTGTGCTGAGTGACGCTGTCCATTTCCGAGAGCGCGCGATTGACTTCTTCGATACCGTTGCTTTGCTCGTCGGACGCCGACGAAATCTCGCCCATGATATCGGTCACGCGTTTGACCGCGACCACCACATCGCCCATCGTCTGACCGGCCCGTGCAACCAGCTCGGAGCCGCTTTCGACATGGTTCACCGAGGCTTCGATCAAACCTTTGATTTCTTTGGCGGCCGAGGCCGAACGTTGCGCCAGGCTACGCACTTCCGACGCAACCACCGCAAAACCGCGGCCTTGTTCGCCGGCCCGGGCGGCTTCCACTGCCGCATTCAAGGCGAGGATGTTGGTCTGAAAGGCAATGCCGTCGATCACGCTGATAATGTCGGCAATCTTGCGTGAGCTTTCGCTGATATTTTCCATTTTCTGTACCACTTGCCCGACCACTTGGCCGCCGCGTTCGGCTATTTCCGAAGCGCTGACCGCAAGCTGGTTGGCTTGGCGCGCATTGTCGGAATTCTGCTTTACGGTGGACGTCAGTTCGCCCATGCTGGAGGCGGTTTCTTCGAGTGCCGCGGCTTGCTGTTCTGTGCGCGCGGACAGATCGATGTTGCCGGCCGCGATTTCTCGTGAACCGACGTCGATGGATTCAGCGCCAAGGCGCACCGCCGTCACGGTTTTGACCAGGCTGGCTTGCATATTGCGTAACGCGCCGAACAATTTACCGGTCTCGGTATTGTCGCTGACGACAATCTGGCCGGACAGGTCGCCGGCGGCGATTTTATCGAAATGAAGCACCGCTTCATCCAGCGGTTTGACGATCTTGCGCGTCAGCACAAAGCGCATCAAAAACGCGAATGCGACGGCACCGCCGACCCCTATCAGGATCAGCGTGGAGGTCACGGAAAAGCGTTGCTGAGCATCCGAATACAGCGTTTCCGCATGTTGCTTGCGGTAGGCTACCACCGCGGCCAGCGACTTGTCGAAGTCGACAAACAGAGGGCTGATTTTGGTGTCGGCAATGCTGTGGAAGGTGGTCATGTCGCCGGCATGCATCGCGGCGATCTCTGGCTTGACCCCCTGATCGAGCAGGGTCGCATATTTGCCGGTCATTTCTTCGGCCAGCGGTTTTTCCGTATCGGTGCGGGAAATGCTCAAATAATCCTGCCAGGATTTATCCGACAGCGCGATCAGCTCTTCGCCGCGTTTGAGTGCGAGACTTGCATTATCGTGGTCGCCGGCGGTACTGAGCGCGTCGAAGCGGCTGAATGCAATACGGCCGCGCAGCAGGTTGGTCGAAGTCAGATTGAGCGCATCCAGGGCTGCCACGTCACCGCGATCGATGCTGCGCAAGGCCTCGTTGCTGGAATTGATGCCGAAATAACCGATCGCACCGCCGATCACCAGCAGCGCCGCGAACAACATGTTAACCAGCGTCAGGCTGGCACGTATCGTCAATTTGTTCAGCATATCGAATTCCAAAAATAACGTACAAGGGGCGTGGCGTTACGCGTGGATGCGCCGGTCGCCGGCAGCCGGGCAAATTTTGGCTGTCGGCATTCAAGGCCGGTTTAATGGGGCCAAGCTGAGTCGACATGCGCCGAGGGTACATGTCTATGATGTAAATTAAAATATCTGCGGGGATTTTTTTGAGTTACGGCCCGGATGTCGTTGCCGACAGGAGAATTGTGGCTATCCGGACCGTGGTAGACGTGCTAATTGAGCGGCTCGATAAGCACGTCGATAGCAAGCCGATGAGCAAGCCGATGAGCTGCTATATCAGATCGCCGCTGGGGTACGGTGCTTGCCGCGCGACGACAAAGAGAGGGTCAGCAAAATACCGCAGCCGGCCGCCAGGGCGGCGAACAAAAATACTTGGGCATAACCGAATTCGCCGGCGATCAGCCCGGCCAACGGGCCCGTGATGCCGAGCGACAGATCCAGGAACACCGAATAAGTCCCCAGTGCCGCGCCCCGGCTGGCGGGTGGCACCAGTCCGACTGCTTCGACCCCGAGTGCCGGGAAAATCAGGGCAAAGCCGCTACCGGTGAGTGCCGCGCCGGCCAAGGCCAACAAGGGGTCGGGTGCGAGCCAGAGCAGCAGCAAGCCGGCGCACTCGATGGCAAATGACGCGGTGGCGACACGGAAGCCGCCATGGTTTTTGATGGCGTTGGAAAAGACCAGCCGGGTGCCGACAAACAGCGTGCCGAATACCGTCAATGACAAGGCTGCATTCGGCCAGTTGCGGCTGACGTAAAACAGCGTGATGAAGGTGGCGATCGAACCGAAACCAGCGGAGCCGAGCGCCAGTCCTATACCGTGGGGCAAGACCCGATTCAGCACATGGCGAAACGGCATCCGTTCGCCATGGACGACCGGCACCGAAGCTTTGAGCGAAGCCAGGATAAAACCCACCAGGCCCAAGCCCAGCATCGTGATGCCGATGGAAACAAAACCTGCCGCATGCTCCAGAATCACGCCCAGCGGCGCACCCACCGCGAGCGCGCCATAGGTGGTGATGCCGTTCCAGGAGATCACTCTTGCGGTTTGGGTCGGGCCGACTCGCCCGATGCCCCACATGATGGCGCCCGTGGCGACCCAGCTTTCACCGAATCCGAGCACCAGCCGGCTGAGCAGCAAGATGACCAGGCTCAGCGCCGGCAGATGTTGCACCAGGGCCGCACCGATTAGAATCAGGCCGCTGATGCCGCAAGCGGCCAGGCCGATCATCACGGTTTGTTTGGGCCCGACCGAATCGGCCATGCGCCCGGCGAGCGGGCGGCTGATCAGGGTGGCAACATATTGGACGCTGATGGCGAAACCGGCCAGAAAGGGGCTATAGCCCAACTGGGTATGCACATAGCCCGGCAAGATCGCGAGCGGAATACCGATCGTCAAATAGGCGACGAAAGTGAAACTGACAATCGCGACAATCTGCAGGGTAAGGGCAGCTTGCTGGCGGCGCGACACTTGATCGCCGCTGTCAGGCAGCGGTCCGTGTTGGGTGGGCATTACAACATCCGGGCAATATTAGGGAATACCCGCATTATTCCATGATTACTGCAAATGTGCCGGATACCAAAATAAATTTGCCGGATAGACTGTTTTTGCCCCACGTTGTGCCGGATGCGGGCGGACCTGACCTGAGCCCGCGAGGCGAGGGCGGTCAACAGTGCCGGTGCCGGGGGGCGCGTCGATCTGATTCCGCTTTGCGCTTCAGCGACGAGCGTCGCTGGCCAGGCGAAAGGCCAGTACCGCCTGTTCCAGATCATGTGCCTGCTGCTGCATGCTGGATGCCGCAGCGGCCGCTTGTTCCACCAGGGCGGCATTTTGCTGCGTCATCTCATCCATTTGCGTAATGGCCCGGTTGATTTCCTTGATGCCGGTACTTTGTTCCTGGCTGGCGCGGGTGATTTCGCCCATCAGCGTGACCACTTGCTGCACCGCGGCGACAATTTCCGTCATGGTGTGCCCGGCGCTATCGACCAGGCTGCTGCCGGTATCGACCTGACCTACCGAGTCGTCGATCAAGGCCTTGATTTCCTTGGCCGCATTGGCGCTGCGCCCGGCGAGGCCGCGCACCTCCGAGGCGACTACGGCAAAGCCGCGACCCTGTTCTCCGGCCCGGGCGGCCTCGACGGCGGCATTGAGCGCCAAAATATTGGTCTGGAACGCAATGCTGTCGATGACGCCGATGATATCGACGATCTTGTGCGAACTCTGTTTGATATATGACATGGTGGTCACCACGTCGCCGACGACCTGGCCGCCCTTGACTGCCAGATTGGATGCCGTGGCTACCAGATGATTGGCCTGGGTTGCATTGTCCGCATTTTTGTTGACCATGGCGGTAAGCTGGTCCATCGCCGCAGCCGTTTGTTCCAGCGAACTCGCCTGGGCTTCGGTACGTGACGATAAATCGGTGTTGCCGGCGGCGATTTCGCGCGATGCGACGGCGATGGTGTCGGTGGCGCTACGCACGTTGCCGACCACCGCCGCGAGCCCTACGCTGATGCCGTTCATGGCCTGCATCAATTGCCCCAGCTCGTCGCGTCGGCCGACGTGGACCTGAGTGGTGAGGTCGCCCGCCGCCAGTTTTTCCGCCGCGGCCTTGGCCTCCTGCAGCGGTGCACTGATATCGTGCCGCAGGGCGAGGTAGATCCAGCCGCCGATCAGCAGTGCCGGGGCCAGGCCCAGGATCGCCACCGTGGCCGGCAGGCTCGTGGTGCCGCGCTCGACCAGCGTTGTAATCGCCCAGCCATAAGCCAATATGATTAAGGTCGCGAACGCGCCGACGCGCAAGGCCATTTTGGCGGCGACGCTGAAGACCGGTTTTTCGCTGATATCGAGTCCCACATACAAGACCCCGACCATCTGCCCGGCGCGATCCAGCAGCGGGGTGTATTGCGTCATATATTGCTTGCCGAACAGGGTCGCGTACCCGATATAGGCCTGGCCATTTTTCAAGCGGGCGTAACCGGGGTGGGACCGGTCCAGCAGCGTGCCGACAGCGCGCTCGCCATTCTGTTTGCGTACCGAGGTGGTAATTCGGATGAAATCGTCACCCGACAGCACGAACACGGTGGCGGTAACGCCGGTGGCTGCGGTGAATTGATCCAGTAAAACGAAATTCAGATTAAGTACCACGCCGCCGCTTTGCAGGGTGGGTGCTTGTAGCCCGGACATCTCGACGCAATTGGAGGTGTCTCTTGCAAAATCGCCTGGGAAATAACCGCGCAGAGTATTTGAATAACCTTCGATGCGTCGCTTTAGCGGCATTAATTTATTCATGGCCTTTCACGGGTGAGTCATTTTATGACGCGAAACCGGGATAGTTCAGAGGATCTTACCTTGGCATTCACTAATCTATAGTGACACGCTTTGCCTCAATCTCGATACATTTTCAATAGCGGCAGGTCCATCCACATTTAGTTTCACCAGGCTGATTCGATCAAGATCGAATCGATGATGCCACTTTGGTATCGCAAAGCCAATAAGAGCGAATGCCGGGGTGGCGGCCGACTGGGATTGATTGCCGCCTGCCGAGCCGAGTCGGTGTGGGGTAGAAACCACGCGATTTTTAGATCAGGGGCCAGCCGCACAAAAAACTAACCTTACAATAACATTACGACTAGAATAAGTTTGTATATTGCATACGCAACGCCGTTATCGCTAAAACCGATAGTCAGGTCTGCGTTTGCACCTGCACTGTGCACGTAGCCTGGAGCGCAACATGGAACATCAGCCGCAGGATGATCGGATGCCAATTGCCGTGGCGACCGAGCGTAAATGGACCGAAGACGCCCTGCTTGAAGCACAGGGAAAGCTGGAAGCCGAGATGGCGCTGCGTACCGAACAATTGGTCAATGTCAGAACCCTGCTCGAAGCCGATATCGCCAGGCGCAAAAATACCGAGCGGGAGCTGCTCCGGCGCAACCAGGAGCTCAGCGAATTGAATTTCACCTTGTCGCGCGCGAAAGAGCAACTGGTACAAAACGAGAAACTCGCATCGCTGGGGCAATTGGCCGCGGGCATCGCACACGAAATCAACACGCCGATCGGCTATGTACAGTCGAATCTCCACGCCTTGGAAAATTATCTGGGCGACCTTTTCAGTTTGCTCGATTTATATCAACAGGCCATGGGGCCGATACCGCAAGTGACGCCGAGGCGTGCGCCGACACAGTTGGATATCTTTACCGAGCTGGAACGGATGCGAGAGAAGATCGATCTCGAATTTTTGCGCGACGATATCCCGCATCTGCTGAAGGAATCGAAACAAGGTATCCATAACGTAAGAAGAATTGTTCAAAGCTTGAAGGATTTTTCGCGCGCGGAAATAAGTGAAGAATGGCAAAAATACGATGTGAATCAAGCCCTCGAGGCCAGTTTGAAGGTGACATACAACGAAATAAAATATAGGGTCAAGGTGATGCGGCGTTACGGTGAATTACCGTTGATCGAATGCATGCCGCAGCAACTGAATCAGGTTTTTATGAATTTGCTGACCAATGCGGCGCAAGCCATTCCGGCGGACCGGGGTGGACAGATAGAGATTGCCACCGGGCATGATGGGGCTTCAGTCTGGATAGAGGTCTGTGACGACGGGGTCGGCATCGCACCGCATCATCTGCGGCGGATCTTCGATCCATTTTTCACTACCAAGTCGGTGGGTAGCGGTGCTGGATCCGGTACTGGATTGGGCTTGTCATTATCCTATGGGATTATTCAAAAACATCATGGCGAAATTTCAGTTCACAGCGAAATCGGCAAGGGAACACGTTTCCGCTTGCTTATCCCGGTTCGGCAAAATGCGCCACTTGGCGAAGCCGGCGTCGCGTTGCGGCAGGCGGCACGCTAGCCGCCCTCTTTATCGCTCGCCGCAACCAGTTCGGGCCTGCGGCGCCTCGACCCTGATGCCGGGCTGAGCCTTCGTTGGCCTCGGTTTGCGTTATCGATTCTTTCGCACCATCGATTATTTCGCGTTATATCACTGCGGCACCCCCAGCCGCCAGGGCGCTGCGTCCGGATCGAGGCATGGCCGCCACCGGCGCGGTCGAGGCCGCATTGCGGCAGCCCCGGGTCGAGGTGCCGGGACCGTCGCGCCTCGCCTCCAGAAGCATTTTTGTTACCGCAGCTTTTGTTTGCAGGGTTATGCCGCGGTGTAAATAGTGTAATGTGTCGGCGGGTCGGCCTGAACGGTCGACCATCGGATCTGAGACTTTTTGCCATAATCGGCCTCAGCCTATGGCTTGGTTGCGCCGGAAATGGCGTGTAAGAGGTCTTTTACACAAGGTTTTTGCACGGAAACCCAACAGCCCGGTAAAATCACGGGCGAATTCCGTCGCAAACTGCGCGGCGCCCGTTGAAGGACTCCATGAAAATTACTCGTTATAGCTCGCTTTACCGTACTCGTGATGGTCGCATTTCGGGTAGTCGCACCTATACAGGCTTGGTCGCGTTGACCGCCGCCGCCGGCTTGCTCGCCGGTTGTGGCTCGGTGGACCCGAAAGCCATAGACTATAAAAGCAGCGGCAAACCGCAACAAACCAATCTGGCGTTGCCGCCGGATTTGACGAATACCGCACAGACTTCGCGCGCTGCCCCAGCGAGCGGTATCGCGTCGCTGTCGACTCTGCCGGCCCCAGGCTTTACCACCAATCATGTTGAAGTCGTGTTGCCGCCCGTCAGCGGCATGTCGATCCAGCGCGACGGCAGTGCCCGCTGGTTGGTGGTCAAGAACCGCTCATTCGATCAGTTGTGGCCCCAGGTACGCAAATTCTGGGAGGCGCAAGGCTTTCTGCTGGTGGTGGATGCCCGCGATCGCGGTGTGATGGAAACCGATTGGAATGAAACGCATGCCCAGGTCGATCTCGATCTGGTGCGCGGGATTTTGTCGAAAGCGATGGATAACGCTTATGTAACGGGCGAGCGCAACAAATACCGCACCCGCTTCGAAGCAGGCCCAGATGGCAGCGAATACATTTTCATCAGCCAAAAAGGCATGCATGAAGTCATCACCGGCGCGAGCAACGATCTCAGCAAGTGGGAAGACCGTCCGAACGATCCCGGCCTTGAAGCGCAGTACCTGACGCGCCTGATGGGCACGCTGGCGCAACAGCCGGGTGCCGCGGGCGCAGATGCGGCCGCCGATCCGGCTGCCAGCGCAGCAATTGCCGCCAATCTCGCGGCCATGGACAAATTGGCCAAGTCCGATCAGGCCAAAGCCGCCGATGCGGCGGCAGAAAGCAGTGGGCCGGCCGCACTGGCGGAACACGTGATCAAGCTGAACGATTCTTACGATAAGGCTTGGCTGCGTACCGGCCTGGCATTGGACCGGGCGAATTTCACGGTGGACAAGCGAGATCGCGATGCAGGGCTGTATGCGATTCGTTATGTTGACCCGACCGATCATTCAGTTGCCGAGCAAGGTTTCTGGGCCCAGATTTTCCATGGCAAGAAGGAAATGAAAGCGGCACAGTATGCCCTGAACGTGAAAGCGCTGACCGAAACCACGGCGCAGGTCGCGGTGGTGGACAAGGCGGGTGCGGTAATGACGACACCGCAAGCGCAGCATATATTGGCATTACTGGCAGATCAGATGAAATAGTCGCGACAGAAGCATGGTCCGGCATGGATCATGCCGTCTGAGGTAAAAAAAACCGCAACAGCTTTGGGCTGTCGCGGTTTTTTCTTGCCCGGAGATCGGGCGCATAACGGGCCGAACAGGCTGAAACGCGTTTTTTAATGTTCGTCGGGCACGTCGAGTATCAGCACGATAGTCCAATCGGCTTCGCCTTCATGATGATATTGCCGTTCAATCACCACAAACGGCTGCTGTTTGCCGGACGGTCCGAGAAACAGCACATCGCCTTCCATAGGTAAACACTCAATCGGCGGCAAGGCAATCGGTGTTTCCGGATTGCGCTTGGGCATCAGGCGTTCAATTTGCCGGGAAGCGGCTTCGGTCCATTCAATGTCGAACTGGATATCGCTCACGTCGGTGTCCTTAAGTTGGGTATTGGGTCTGTTGCACGCACCAAATGCATGCAAGGCGTCGGTTTGAGAGCCGGAATGTAGCGGAATGTAGCATACGGGCCACGTTTGTGGCGCGACTGCCGGCTGCGCCAGATGGGGTGCGAGGCCGGCTCTGATTCAGTGCCTTGGCGACGGGGGCTCGGCCATGGAGCCTGGGCAGCCTCAAAAGCGGGGCTCAAGCACCGCGTCATGCATTTGACACGCGGCTACAAGATTATTACGGAATGCAAGACATCGTGCGATTTTCCTGGCGCGAAACGGGTCCGGGCGCGGCATTATTTTGTCCGGATAGGCGAATGGCTCAGTTGAGCCTATGATGTAAAGGTTGTCGGCACCGCTCATGCCGCCTTTGACGCTTACTTGCGAGAGCACCTGTGTGGTTGCTCAAGCGCCCGATCTGTTGGCTTAGACTGAATTTTTGATGAGCATCATGACTTATTCAAATGAAGCAGTTCTAGAGGCGCTCCGACGCGCCCAGTTGCGGCAAGTACCCTGGGCTAAACGCCCACAGGTGTTCGAGTTTCTGCGGGGAACGGGTTTGCTGGAGTTGGTACGACAGCGTACCGCGGCGGCCCCCGGCTACCATAGTCCGGTCGATATCGCCGTACTGACGGAGCTTGGCAAAGCCGAAATCGACAGGCTGGAACGCAGCGAGCGTTCATCGCACTGGCTCGACGTGCGCGAGGGCGATTACGAGAAGCGTGCCGTGGCTTAAAAGGGACGGGTTGCGTCCCATTTTGTCTTGGCCGGCTTGGTGGTCGCCAGGCTTGGTGGTCGCCAGATTAGCTAGCCAAATTAAGCGCAGGTCATACCGCCGCGCGACTCAGGGTCGCCGGATCTGGTTCTGCGGTTGATTTGAGGCGGAGTTTGAGACGGTTTGGCTGCCGATTCTCGATGAGTCGGCGGAATGCGCAACAATGCAGGACGAAAATGGAGTGCGAAAACCGGCAAGGTGGCCGAACGCACTCCAAACCCGCAGCCTGAGGTGCTCAGGCCATTTTTGCCGGAGCGCGCCAGGATTCCGGATTGGTCCAGAAGGCGCCGCGCAGACGGTCTCGCACCGGAGGTGCAGGCGGTTTGACCGTGACGCTGCCGAAGCGGCCGCGCAGTGAAATCGGACGGCCGACGGAGGTCAAGCGTTTCACGGCTTCCGCGAGGGTACCGTCGGTTTGCCATTCGTCGAAGCGGCGGCGGCAGGTCGGTGGCGAAGGATAGCGTCCTGGAAGCTTGGACCAGCCTTCGCCGGTAGCCAATACCCACAGTACGGCATTGACCACCGCGCGCGATTCCACGCGCGGGCGGCCGCGTCGTTCGCTGCGTTTGGGCTCGTCACAGAACAGGTCCTCGACCAATTCCCACTCGTTATCTTTCAAATCATCGAACAGCATCATTTTTCACCTCAACGAAGCAAATCTCGGAGCATTGCGGGTGGCTGGCTCCCTCTTCGGCACTTATCGAGTGCGACCCTGTGGGGGCATGCTCCGGCGGGAAACCCCCCGCCAGGCTGGACCGGCCGCATCAAGCATGCTGCATTTGAAGCGATTCGGACCGTTTGCCCCACTTGACCTAGGTAGAGCAGGAACCGTGCCAGGAACGTATGGAATGTAATCTTTGTGTAAGCGTCCCACTTAATAACCACCAGTGGCGCCATGTTGAGCCAATGGCGCATATTCCGATACAGGTGGAATCACCAATCTCGTGCATGCATTTATCGGGATGCTCACAATCGAGTCACCGGTTGCACCAGCGCAGCCAAAATGGGGCGAGTCTCTGATCTCATCGCGCCGCGCTTGCCGGGGCGTGGGTTTGGCTGCGGTTGTGGTGCAGCGTTGAGGTGCAGATTAAGATAAGATTTGAATCAATAACTCGATTGATTACTTTAAAATATGAATCTTTCATCATGAACGTCACATTGCGCCAACTCAGGGTTTTCATCCAGGTGTCCCGTTTACAAAGCTTTAGCCGGGCCGGGGAAACCATCGGTTTGACTCAGTCCGCTGTTAGCCGCTGTATTCGCGAGCTGGAAGCCGAGATTGGGCTTAAATTGATGGACCGGACCACACGCGAAGTACAGTTGACTGATGTGGGGGCGAATCTGGCGGCGAGCGTGGCGCGGTTGTTGACCGACCTGGATGCCGCGTTGCATGAGGTGCGCGAGATGGGCGAGCAGCGGCGCGGCCGGGTGATCGTCGCGGCCGCGCCTACAGTGGCTTGCCGGCTGATGCCGGTATGCCTGGCACGGTGCGTCGAGGACTATCCCTTTATTTCGCTGGTGTTGCGTGACGACGTGCAGGCCGACGTGTTGCGTCAAGTCAAGTCGGGTGAGGCTGATTTCGGCGTGGTGATCGGCCCGTTGGCGCTGGACGATCTGCTGGCCGAACCGTTGATGACCGATTCCTTTTGTCTGATTACCCGCAGCGATCATTGGTTGGCGCAACACGCGCAGGTCGACTGGCGCATGTTGGAGGGCGAGCGTTTGCTGATGCTCGACCGGACGTCGGGGAGCCGTCCCATCATCGACCGGGTCCTGCAAGATCTGGGCGTCAGGGTTGAGGTGACCCAGGAGTTGGGGCACTCGGCGACCGTTTTCGGCTTGATCGAAGCGGGTTTGGGCATCAGCATCCTGCCGACTTTGGCCTTGCCCCTGCCGGCGGGTTCGTCATTGGTGGTGCGGCCATTGATCCCCCGGGCCGAGCGCACCGTGGCCCTGGTCAGGCGCCGCGAGCGCTCTTTGTCGCCCGCGGCCGAAGCGGTTTGGCATCTGATCCGGCAATTGCCGCAGCAGGCGGAATTGCTCTGAATGGCAGATTCGCGCGCCAGATTCTTTACGTACCGGGTTTTTTTGCGTACCATACGTTTTAATTTAGCGAACCCGCCAGGGTTTTCGCTGTGCGGTCAGGCCCGCGCTAGGCAGAGGGCATTCCCCCGAGTCTCTTGCGCATCGCTGCAGACCGCCTTTAAACGTATTCCCATTCACACCACCGATCAGATTTGAGCGCGCTAATATATTTATCTCGCCGTAATTTGATCCGGTTCCGCTCACCTGAAGGATCTGGTCAGCTGCATGAATACCCAAGAGGCGAAAATCGTCCTCGAGACAGCGTTGATTTGTGCGCAGGAGCCGCTTAAGGTCGCTGACCTGCGTAAATTGTTCGCCGATGCGATTTCGGCTGACACTGTCAAGTCGTTGCTTGAGGATTTGCGTGGAGAATGGAGCGGCCGGGGCGTCGAACTGGTAGCGCTTGCGTCCGGCTGGCGTTTTCAGAGCCGGCCCGCGATGCGCTCCTTTCTCGATCGTTTGCATCCGGAAAAACCGCCCAAATATTCGCGGGCAGTGCTTGAAACGTTGGCGATCATCGCTTATCGGCAACCTGTGACGCGGGGCGATATCGAAGAAATTCGCGGTGTGACCGTCAATACCCAGGTGGTCAAACAACTGGAAGACCGAGGCTGGATCGAGGTGATCGGCCACCGTGACGTCCCCGGGCGGCCGGCGCTGTATATGACCACCAAGGATTTTCTCGACGATCTGGGGCTCAAGGCGCTCGATCAGTTGCCGGCCTTGACGGACCCGAATGCCCAGTTACAGATCGATTTGCTGGCGCAGCATGCGATCGAATTTTCAGAATCGCTGCCGGCAGCCGCTGCCGAAGCGGTATTGGACCCGGAGCGGGAGTTGGGTGAGCTTGCTGACGCCCATGACGTCGAGCTGGAAAAAATTGCACCGACCGACGCGGTTGCACGCGGCGAGCTTGCTGCAAGCGCTGATGTTGCAACCGTTGATGTTGCTGCAACCGTTGAGGCGGTCGCGGAGCTTGAGACGGTGACAGCCGTTGCCGCAGTGACAAGCACCGAAGCAGTGACGGCCGCAGACGCAGACGCAGGCGTCGAGACAACGCCTGCGGGCCTGATTGCCTGGGCCGATGCGCTTCCCGAGCTGGATGCGCCGCTGGAGCTGGACCCCTTGCCGAAAATCGCGCCCGAGGATCACGGGGCCGACGTTCAAGCTGACAATTTGCCCGAATCGCCCGACGCGGCGGTTCGTGATAAGACGGGGCTTGCATAAAAACGCCAGATGTTTGGCGGCATAGCGCGAGCCTGCCCGAATTTTGACGGTCTGCGGCACATCGCCCGGATCTGCACCCTATTTACGGTGCCTGACTAGATGCAGGTGCCATTACACACAGAGGTTGTTTTGAAACGTACCCACGCTACCCAATTGCTGGACTTGGACTCAGACGTCCGCCGCAAGAGCACGACGATTTCCACGGCGGACGATGCGCCCCATGGCACGGTCGCCGATGGGCAATCAGATGCTGCGGCGCCGGCCGGTTCAGGCGCCGACACCTCGGGCGAAGGACGTGAGCGACGCGGTCTGCGGCGCGGTCCGCGCAGTCTGATTGCGCGTCGCCGCGGCGCCAAAGGCCGAGGCGGCGAGGGTGAGGCGGGTAATGCCGCGGGTAATACAGGTGAGGCGCCCGCGGCAGACGGCGCGCCTCCGCGTGAACGTGCACCGCGCAATGAAGCGCGTGTCGACGGCGAGCGCGACGGCAATCGTGCGCCGGCTGTGCCGCGGCAGACACGTCGTCCCGCAGGCAGTGCCCCGGGTAGTCGGGCGCCGGGTGGCCGGGCCTCGGGAAATGCCGTTGCGGGTGGGGCGGAGAATAAAGAGCCGGGCAACGGCGCGCGCCGTGCTCGTCCGCAGGAAGGTCGCACTCAAGAAAGCCGTGAGCCGCGCCAAGGTCAGGCGCGACGCGGCGATGTGCGGCGCGACGGCAATCCGGTGAATCGTGAGCGTAAACCTGCTGGCGGCGCCGTGCGTGCCGTAGCCGGGGTTGCCGACGAAGATGTTTTTTCGTATGTCACCTCGCCCGCTTTCGATGCGGATAACGGCAGTACCGGTGGCGTGCGTGCGCCGATGCTGCGCCGCGGCCGCAAACCTGATGCCGCGCCCAAACGCGTGCTGGCTCCGGACGATGACACGCCCAAACTGCATAAGGTGTTGGCTGAAGCGGGCATGGGTTCGCGACGCGAAATGGAAGAGTTGATTCTGGCCGGCCGGGTGTCGGTTAACGGTGAGCCGGCCCATATCGGGCAACGGATTATGCCGGCCGATCAAGTGCGAATTAACGGCAAGCTGGTCAAGCGCAAGCTGCCGAACCGTCCGCCGCGGATTTTGCTGTACCACAAACCGGCTGGCGAAATTGTCAGCCATGCCGATCCTGAAGGCCGTCCGTCGGTGTTCGACAAGCTGCCGCAAATGAAGACCGCAAAATGGCTGGCCGTCGGCCGGCTGGACTTCAACACGGAAGGGCTGTTGTTGTTGACCACTTCCGGCGATCTGGCGAACCGCTTTATGCATCCGCGTTATAGCGTTGAGCGTGAATATGCGGTCCGGGTGGTCGGTGAATTGAGCGAAGGTAATCGGCAAAAATTGCTGCACGGCGTTGAACTTGATGACGGTCCCGCCAATTTCCTGCGCATTCAAGATGGCGGTGGCGAAGGTTCGAACCGTTGGTACCATGTGGCGCTGGCGGAAGGGCGCAATCGCGAGGTGCGGCGTATGTTTGAAGCGGCCGGCTTGCTGGTCAGCCGGCTGATCCGTACCCGGCACGGCACGGTGACCTTGCCCAAAGGCTTGCATCGCGGCCGTTGGGAGGAATTGGAAGATAACCAGGTGCGCGCTTTGCTGTCCTCTGTGGGCTTGAAAGTGCCAAGCGCCGACGAAGCGAAAAAATCACGTGGCGCGGGCCCGGGAGCCGGCGCTGCCGCTCCGCGCCGTCAGCCGGATCCGATGCAGACCGGACTGGGTTTTACCGCGCAGGATCACTCGGCCGCAGCGGCCAAGCGGTTTGGCGGTCAGGGCCGTGGTGCGGGCGCTGGGGCCGGCAGTGGCGGCGCGCGTTCGCAGAGCCAGGCATTTGGCCGCGTGACGACAGGTAACGGTTCGAGCAGCTTTGGTGCCGGTGGCCGCGGCGGTTATGGCAATAGCGAGGGCGGCGGCGCGCGCGGTAACCCGCGTAACCGTACCCGGGGCCGTTGATTGGCCTGACTGCGCGGTTTATCAGCCGGCTTAAGCCGCGAGTAATGCGCTCCATGGTGGCCGGGGCGTTGTCCAACGTGTTGGTTTTGTGCTCGTTTTTGCCGGGAGTCATGCGGTGGGTAGCCTATTCGCATTGCAATTTTGGTGAAAAGTACGTAAAATCAATGAGTCGCCAAGTACCCGGTAAGTTTTAATGAAACTTCAGCAAAACTCGATGCAAATCGAGTTGCGGCGGGTACCGCACTCTATTCCAGTTGATCCTGATGAAAGATCGCACTGGGTGAATATCCGGTCTGTTGGTTTCGGGTGTCGGGTGCAGTAATTAGCAGGGCAAGCAGCATGGGCGTTTCGCCCATTTTTTTTTGCCGAAACGGTTTGTGTTGGGTTTTTTTGTGGTGCAGGTCAGGCGCGTGCCCGATGGCCGCGCGTGGTGCCTTTGGCCTCGTGGTGCTGTCGGCGTGTTATAGGGTTTTATGCCGGGGTTTCAACCCGGGTGTTTCGCCTTCGCGGTGGTAAGCCGCAGCCGTCACCGTCGAAAAAGCGTCCTCGGCACATTGAACGATTTTTCTGGGGTTATGGTGCATCTGACGGAATTGATTGAATCCACGGTCGTGGCATTGGGCTATGAAATGGTCGATCTCGAGCGATCTGGGGGCGGCTTGTTGCGCGTCTTCATCGATTTGCCGACGGGGATCTCAGTTTCTGATTGTGAAAAAGTCAGCCACCAGTTGACGCACGTCATGACGGTTGAAAACGTCAATTATGATCGCCTGGAAGTATCGTCTCCCGGACTGGACCGCCCACTCAAGACTTTGGCTGCCTTTGAGCGATTTGCCGGCAACGAAGTCACCATCACGCTGAAAAGACCGCTGGACGGTCGCAAGCAATACCGTGGTGTGCTGAAGGCGCCCGTGGGCGAAAACATCGGGCTGGAATTCGAAGGGAAAGAGGGGCCGGCTGTGCTCGATTTCACATTGGCTGATATCGATAAAGCACGCTTGATCCCGAATGTAGATTTTAGGAGCCGCAAACAATGAGTCGCGAAGTGTTGATGCTGGTGGATGCGCTGGCGCGTGAAAAGAACGTCAATAAAGATGTGGTGTTCGCCGCGCTTGAGGCCGCGCTTGCCTCTGCCACCAAAAAGCTTTACGACGAAGATGTCGATATCCGGGTGGCCATCGACCGCACCTCGGGTGAACACTCGACCTTCCGCCGCTGGCTGGTAGTGCCCGATGAGGCCGGCCTGCAGGAAGCTGACAAACAAATTCTGTTATTTGAAGCACGCGAACAAGATCCGCAAATCGAAGTCGATAGTTTTATCGAAGATCCGATCGAGTCGCTGGCTTTCGGCCGTATCGGTGCGCAGGCCGCCAAGCAAGTGATTCTGCAGAAGATCCGTGACGCCGAGCGCGAGCAGATCCTCAACGATTTCCTTGAGCGCGGCGAAATGATCATGACCGGTACGGTCAAGCGTCTGGACAAAGGCAATCTGGTGGTTGAGTCGGGTCGCGTTGAAGCGCTGTTGCGCCGCGATCAACTTATCCCGAAGGAAAATCTGCGGATCGGCGATCGTGCACGAGCCTACATCATGAAGGTCGATCGCACCGCTCGCGGCCCGCAAATCGAGTTGTCGCGTACCTGCCCGGAATTCCTGATCAAGCTGTTCGATATGGAAGTGCCGGAAATCGAGCAAGGCCTGCTCGAGATCAAGTCCGCCGCTCGCGACCCGGGTGTGCGCGCCAAGATTGCTGTGGTGGCCTATGATAAGCGGATTGATCCGATCGGCACCTGCGTCGGGATTCGCGGTTCGCGGGTTCAGGGCGTCCGTAATGAGCTGGGCGGCGAAAACGTCGACATCGTACTGTGGTCGGAAGATCCGGCGCAGTTCGTGATCGGTGCGCTGGCGCCGGCGGCAGTCCAGTCTATCGTCGTCGATGAGGAAAAGCATTCGATGGACGTGGTGGTGGACGAAAACGAATTGGCGGTGGCAATCGGCCGTAGCGGACAGAATGTCCGTCTGGCGAGTGAGCTGACCGGCTGGCAAATCAATATCATGACGCCCGACGAATCTGCCGAAAAGCAGACTCAAGAGCGTTCGGTGCTGCGCGGCCTGTTTATGGCACGCCTCGATGTCGACGAAGAAGTAGCCGACATCCTGATTGACGAAGGTTTCACCAGCCTTGAAGAAATCGCCTACGTACCTTTGAACGAAATGCTGGAAATCGAAGCATTCGACGAAGATACGGTGCACGAATTGCGCAATCGCTCGCGCAATGCCTTGTTGACGATGGCGATTGCCGACGAGGAAAAAGCGGAGAATATCGTCCCCGACCTGAAGAGCCTGGAAGGGATGACCGACGAACTTCTCACCAAATTGGCCGAACACCAGATCCAGACGCGCGACGACCTCGCGGAGCTGGCGGTGGACGAGCTGATTGAATTGATTGCGGTCAGTGAAGACGAGGCCAAGGCACTCATTATGAAAGCGCGCGAGCACTGGTTTCAGTGAGACTGTATGACACATTAATCATGCGTATTGGTTGTGTTTAACCGCAAGGACAGGTTCCTTGCTTTAAGAGGTATGAATGGCGAGCATCAACGTAGCCCAATTTGCCGCGGAACTCAAAATGCCTGCTGGCGTACTGCTAGAGCAGTTGCATGCCGCAGGCGTTCGGAAGCAAAGCGCTGACGATTCCCTGTCCGAGACGGACAAGGCACAACTTCTCGAACATCTGCGCCGTTCTCACGGCACCGAAGATGGCGAGAAGCGGAAAATCACGCTGACCCGTCGGGAGACGTCGGAAATTAAGCAATCCGACGGGACCGGTAAAGCTCGCACCATTCAAGTTGAGGTGCGCAAGAAACGTGTATTCGTCAAGCGTGACGAAGGCAGCCCGGAGGCCGCAGTGGCCAACGTGGCTGTCGCCGCCGCGGTTGTCGAAGCGCCGGAACTCGACGACGCAGAACTGACTCGCCGCGAAGAACAAGCGCGCCACGAGGCTGAATTGCTCGAACAGAAAGCACGTGAATTGCACGAGCGTCAGGAACAACTGGCGCGCGAAGAAGCTGAACGCCGCGCTCGCGAAGAAGCAGCCGAGGCAGAACGCCGTCGCGCCGAAGAAGACGCGGCGCGCCGTGCTGCCGAGTTGCAAAAGCAGGCGGCCCAGGCTGAACGCACCGTGGCAAGCACGCCCGCTGCCGGTGCCGAGCCGGCTGTGGCCGAACCCGTTGCGGCGCAGCAAGCCGAGGACGAACGCGCCGCTGCCGAGCGTGCGGCCCAACGCGAAGCGGCGAAGAAAGCCGCCGATGACGCACGTGCCGCGGTGGATCGCACCAAGCTCGAAGAAGCTGACGTGACGCGTCGCCGCTCCGCCGCTGAAGCGGAAGCCGCTGCGATTCGCGAAATGATGAATACCCCGCGCAAGGCGCCGAAGCCGGCTGAACCGCCGCCTCCGACACCCGCGCAGATCGCAGCCGAAGCGGCCAAGGTCGCCGAAGCGAAAGGTACGCTGCATAAACCGGCACGTCCGGAAGGTGCTGCGGCCCCGGTCAAGAAAGAAGTCAAAAAACCGGTTGCGGCTACCACCACGACCACCATGCCGGACAAGAAGAAGCCTGCCAAGACTTCGACCTGGCAAGATGACGCGGCCAAGCGCCGTGGCATCAAGACGCGTGGCGACACCAGCGGCGGGGTTGACCGTAGCTGGCGTGGCGGCCCGCGTGGCGGCCGCGGTAAACATCAAGAGGCGACCACCTTCCAGGCGCCGGCTGAACCTATCGTGCGTGAAGTGCATGTGCCGGAAACCATTACGGTTGCCGACCTGGCCCACCGCATGGCGGTGAAGGCGTCGGAAGTCATCAAGGTCATGATGAAGCTGGGTCAGATGGTGACGATCAACCAGGTGATGGACCAGGAAACCGCGATGATTATCGTCGAGGAACTGGGTCACCGTGCGGTCGCAGCTAAGTTGGACGATCCGGAAGCCTTGCTCGAATTCGAGGGTGAGACGCATGATGCTGAAGTCCTGCCGCGTCCGCCAGTCGTGACCGTGATGGGTCACGTCGACCACGGCAAGACCTCGCTGCTCGATTACATCCGGCGCGCCAAGGTGGCCGCCGGTGAAGCGGGCGGGATTACCCAGCATATCGGTGCCTATCACGTCGAAACGCCGCGTGGCGTGGTGACTTTCCTCGATACGCCGGGTCACGAAGCCTTTACGGCCATGCGTGCTCGTGGTGCGCGTGCGACCGACATCGTGATTCTGGTGGTGGCGGCCGACGACGGCGTGATGCCGCAGACGAAAGAAGCGATTGCCCATGCGAAAGCGGGCGGTGTGCCTATCGTTGTGGCGATGAACAAAATCGACAAACCGGATGCCAATCCTGAGCGCGTCAAGCAAGAATTGGTGGCGGAAGGCGTGGTGCCCGAAGAGTACGGTGGCGAGTCGCCGTTTGTGGCGGTCTCGGCTAAAACCGGTCAAGGTATCGAAGAACTGCTGGAACAGGTTCTGCTGCAAGCCGAAGTGCTTGAGTTGACCGCCCCGGTCGCGGCCTCGGCCAAGGGTCTGGTTATCGAAGCCAAGCTCGACAAGGGCAAGGGTCCGGTTGCCACGATTCTGGTGCAATCGGGTACCTTGAAGCGCGGCGACATGGTGCTGGCGGGTTCCGCCTACGGCCGTGTCCGTGCGATGTTGGACGAAACCGGCAAGCCGACCAAAGAAGCCGGTCCGTCGATCCCGGTCGAAATCCAGGGTCTGTCGGAAGTGCCGGGCGCCGGTGAAGAAGTGATCGTGATTCCTGACGAACGCAAGGCACGCGAAATCGCCTTGTTCCGCCAGGGCAAGTTCCGCGACGTAAAACTCGCGAAACAGCAGGCAGCGAAGCTGGAAAGCATGTTCGACCAAATGGCCGACGGCGAAATCCAGAACTTGCCATTGATCGTGAAGGCCGACGTACAAGGTTCGCAAGAAGCTTTGGTGCATGCACTGACCAAACTGTCGACCGACGAAGTCCGAGTGCAGATCGTGCATGGCGCGGTAGGTGGCATTAGCGAATCGGACGTCAATTTGGCGACCGCATCGAAGGCCGTGATTATTGGTTTCAACACGCGTGCCGATGCACTGGCGCGTAAATTGGCCGAATCCAACGGCGTCGATATTCGCTACTACAACATCATCTACGACGCTGTCGATGAAGTTAAGGCCGCGATGTCGGGCATGCTGACGCCGGAGAAGAAAGAAACGGTGATCGGCCTGGTCGAAGTGCGCCAAGTGTTCCGCGTGCCGAAGATCGGTGCGGTGGCTGGTTGTATGGTGCTCGACGGTACCGTCAAGCGCTCGTCGCAAGTCCGTGTGTTGCGCAACAACGTGGTCATCCATACCGGCGAGCTCGATTCGCTGAAACGCTTCAAGGATGACGTGCGTGAAGTCAAGCAAGGCTTCGAGTGCGGCATGTCGGTGAAGAACTTCAACGATATTATTGAAGGCGACCAGTTCGAAGTATTTGAAGTGACCGAGGTAGCGCGTACGCTGTAGTTATCTGGTTCGAGCCTGGATCGAAGCGGGGCTAAGCCGGGTAGCGTTATCGGCTTGGCCCCGCTTTTTTTGTTGTCGGCCCGAGTTAGCGCTTCGGCTGTCGGCAGGAGTTAGTGCTTCAGCATTTACTCCTGCTCCACGCAGAGCGCTTACTCGGGGCCCATGCAGAGCAGTTTATTGGATTTTTTAATGCCCAGGAAACGCAGTTCCCCCAACCGCAATGTGCGGATCTCGGATCAAATCCAGCGTGATTTATCCGAGTTGATTCAGCGTGAAGTCAAAGACCCGCGGATCGGCATGGTGACGATTCAAAGTGTCGAACTGACGCCGGATTATGCCCACGCGAAAGTGTTTTTCACCACCCTGACGGGTGACCCGGTCGAAACCCAGGCGGCACTGAACCATGCTTCGGGCCATTTGCATAACCTGTTGTTCAAACGTCTGCGGATTCATACCGTACCCATGCTGCACTTTGTGTACGACGAAACCATTGCGCATGCCGTCGAAATGTCGCGCCTGATCGATACGGCGAACGCGACCCGCAGCAAAGATTAAATGTCCGATCGTTCCAGTGACCGTCCTCGCGACGGCTCGCGTAGCCAAACGCGTATTCCACGCCGGGTGCTCGATGGCGTGCTGTTGCTCGACAAACCTGTCGGGCTCTCCAGTAACGACGCGCTGATACGCGCCAAGTTTTTGTTGCTGGCAAAAAAAGCCGGTCACACCGGCACCCTCGATCCGCTCGCCTCCGGCTTGCTGCCCTTGTGTTTTGGCGAAGCTACCAAATTCTCGCAAGACTTGCTGGACGCCGAAAAGACTTATGAGGCGACGGTGCGCTTGGGTGTCAGAACCACCACCGGCGACGCCGAAGGCGAGGCTGTGGAAACGCTGCCGGTAAGCTGCGATCGCGCGGCGCTTGACGCCGTACTGCCTCGCTTCAGAGGTCCCATCGAACAAATTCCACCGATGTATTCCGCGCTCAAGCGCGACGGCCGCCCGCTGTATGAGTATGCCCGTGCCGGTCAAACGCTGGAACGGGCGGCGCGGCCGGTCACGATTTACCTGCTGGAAGTGACGCAGTGCGATTTGCCCGAAGTGCCCGAATTCAAGATGCGTGTCAGCTGCAGCAAGGGGACCTATATCCGCACGCTGGCCGAGGATATCGGCGCCAGCCTCGGTTGCGGCGCGCATCTGGTGGCGCTGCGGCGTACCGGTGTGGGCGGCTTGACCTTGGACCATGCCGTCACCCTGGAGCAACTTGATGCGGCCCAGCCTGAGGCGCGCACTGCCTGGTTGCAAGCGGTTGATGTTTTGCTGTCGAGCTTTGCCTCGGTACGGCTTGATGCGGAATTGACTCAGCGGTTTTTGCAAGGGCAGCGTTTGCGCCTGAGCGAGGCGATGCAAACCGTGTTGGTGGCTGACATCGCCGCCCTGGAACATGGCAGCGGGGCAGGCGATGAAGTGGCCGCTGGGGGGGCTGACGAGATGCCCGCAGCCTTGCCTGAGACGGCAAGTTCCGGGCTTGTGCCGGCAGTAGGGACGCGCATCAGAGTGTATGACACGAAAGAGCGTCTGCTTGGAACCGCGCGTTATGCCGAGGGCCTGCTTGCACCGGAACGGGTAATCGGCACTCAACCCTCGCCTTAAGCAAAAAAACCTGTCGCAAGCCAGCGCTTGCGACAGGTTTTAATCAAATCAGATCGACCCGCTGCGTCAGTTCGTCAGCCGCACGGGCTTGTGATCTATGCTCTTTGCCTCAGTGTGCCGCCGCTGCCGCCGTACCCGCATCGCCACCGGCGCGTTCGGGCTTGGTGATCCAGATCAAGGCGATCAGTGCGACAAAAATAGCCGAAGACAGATAAAACATATCGTTCACCCCCATCGTGGCGGCTTGTTGCGATAGCGCCTGGTTGAACGAGCCGTAGGCGGTTTGGGTATTCATACCCAAAGTTTGCAACTGTCCGACCGACTGGTCGAAGATCGGATTATAGACATTGGCCTGTTCGCTCAGTTGCGCGTGGTGCATGATGCTGCGATGGTCCCAGGCGGTGGTAAACACCGAGGATCCGATCCCACCGCACATAATCCGCACGAAGTTCGACAGACCCGACGCTGCGGGAATCCGGTTGCCGGGCAAGCCCGATAGCGTGATCGAAACCAGTGGAATAAAAAATCCCGCCATGGCGATCCCTTGAATCAGCGTTGGGAAGGCCAAGTGCCAGGTGTCGACATCCACCGTATAGCGCGAACGTATCCAGAAGCACAGCGCGAAAATCAAAAATGCCGCGGTTGCGATCATGCGCGGATCGGATTTCGGCAAGAATTTGCCGACCATGGGCGATAGCAAAACTGCGAATACCCCGACCGGAGCGAGTACCAGTCCGGCATCGGTGGCGGTATAGCCGATGGTGGTTTGCAGCCACAAGGGCAATAGCACCAGGTTGCCGAAATATAGGCCGTAGCCTACCGCCAGCGCAATCGTCCCACCGGCGAAATTACGCCGTGAAAACAGCGAGAGGTCGACGACCGGATGCTCGGCAGTCAGCTCCCAGATGATGAACATCGCTAAACCGATGGCCGCGACGAGCGCCAGCACGACGATGGTGGTCGAATTGAACCAGTCCAGATCCTTGCCCTTATCCAGCATCACCTGCATCGAACCGACCCAGATCACCAGCAGCGACAAGCCGACTGTATCGATGGGGGCCTTTTTGATTTCGGAGTCGCGGGTGCGGAAGATCATCCAGCTGGCAATCGCCGCAATAATGCCGACCGGGATATTCACGTAGAAAATCCAGGGCCAGGAAATATTGTCGGAGATCCAGCCACCGAGGATCGGACCCGCCACCGGCGCAGTCAGTGTGGTCATCGACCACAGCGATAATGCAATCGGCGCTTTGGCCCGCGGATAACTGGCCAGCAACAGGGTTTGCGACAGCGGGATCATCGGGCCGGCCACCGCGCCTTGCAACACGCGCGCGGCGAGCAGGAAAGGCAGGCTAGGGGCCAGGCCGCAGAGCCAGGACGAAATCACAAACAGGATGATCGAGCCGACAAACAGCCGGACTTGACCGATACGATCGGTCAGCCAGCCGGTCAACGGTACCGAGATTGCATTGGCTACCGCAAACGAGGTGATTACCCAAGTGCCTTGGTCCGATGCCACACCCAAGTCACCTGAAATGGAGGGAATCGAGACGTTGGCAATCGAGGTGTCGAGCACGTTCATAAAGACCGCGAGCGACACCGCGATGGTGCCCAGGATCAGGGTGCCCCCGGTTAGCGGCCCATGAGGCGCTTTTGCTACTGCCATAATTCGAAGTCCCGATTACATCAATTTGGGAGCCGGCTTTCTCACGCGGCCTGAGCGCGACGGAGTAAATTGCGCATCATCGTTTTGTGCCCCAATGTTGGCGGCAATAATGCGGGCAATCTCGGCATCGGCTTGGTCGCCGTATTTCTCGAACACATTGGTTTGATAGACCGTATTCGGCGCGGTTTGCAGTTGGCCGCCGTCGTCGTTTCTGACATTGACTTCAGCATCCATCGACAGGCCGATACGCAAGGGATGTTTTTGCAATTCCTGCGGGTCGAGAGCGATGCGCACGGGCAGGCGCTGAACTACCTTGATCCAGTTGCCGGTTGCATTTTGTGCCGGCAGCAAGGAAAACGCGCTGCCTGTGCCGGCCGAGAAGCCGACTACCTTGCCATGGAAGACGACGGACGAGCCATAGACGTCGGCTGTCAGTTCGACCGGCTGGCCGATATGCATATGCTTGAGTTGGACTTCCTTGAAGTTCGCATCGATCCATACGCCGTTCAGCGGCACGATGGCCATCAGCGGCGTGCCCGGCGAAACGCGTTGACCCACTTGTACCGCCCGTTTTGCGACATAACCCGAAACCGGTGCCGGCAGCGTGTTGCGCGCAAAATTCAGATAGGCGTCGCGTACTTTGGCGGCCGCGGCAAGCACGTTGGGGTGGCGCGCGATCGAAGTGTTGTCGGTCAGTGCCTGGTTCGATACCAGTTGTTGCTCCGATGCCTCAAGGGCAGCCACCGCATTCTTCACGGCGTCCTGGGCGTGAGCAATTTCTTCGCCCGATACGGCGCCCGTTTGAGCTACGGTCATGCGGCGGCGCAAATCATCTTGCGCTTGCGACAATTGCGTCTGGCGTTGAGCCACATCGGCTTCATAGGTGTTGTTGCCGACAAACAGGGTGCGCACCTGGCGTACGGTTTGTGCCAAATTGGCTTCGGCCTGTTCCAGCGTGACTTTCGAGTCTGCCGCATCCAGCGTGACGAGCGGGTCTCCCTGTTGCACGGTCTGCGTGTCGTCGGCATTGACGGCGATCACGGTGCCTACCACCTGCGGTGTGATCTGCACCACGTTGCCGTTGACGTAGGCGTCGTCGGTGCTTTCGTAAAAGCGGGCGAACAGGAAATAGTAGAAGGCGTAAGCGATAGCGGCGAGGACGATGACAATGGTCAACAAGGTCATCATCGCTCTACGCTTGGTGTTGGTTTTAGGTGCTACGGCGGCAGGCGCGCCGGTAGCCGCATTCGATTGTGGATCGCTCATAGTGGGCTCCGTATCTCTTATCTTGTCGGTGGTTCGTGTTCAGCTATTTTATTGGGGGGCGCTGGCCGCTTGCGTCTTTGACGCGACCGAAGCCGGCGGTGCGAGCGGGGTGCCTTGCGCGTCAAAACCGCCGCCCAGGGCTTTAATCAAGCCGATTTGCAAATTGCGCCGATTGGTCTTCAAGTCGATCAACACTTGCTGCTGATTAAGCCGGTTCAGATTGGCGCTGAGCAAAGCGATTTCAGGCGCCAGACCCGCGTGATAGCGGCTTGCCGCCAGTTCGTAGTTGCGTTGCGCCGCCTCGTAGGCTTTTTGCGCATCGGCAAGCTGCTGGTCGGTCGAGCGGATGGTGGCGACTTGCGTGGCCACATCGTTGAGGGCACTGACCAGCGTCTGGTTATAGTTGGCTACGGCGCTATCGAAGTTCGCATACTCGCCTTTCAAGTTGGCGCGCAATGCACCCGCGTCGAAAATCGGCAGGTGAATCGCCGGGCCGGCTTGAAATTGCCGGCTGCCCGCTGTCAGGAAGCGGCCGAAACCGAACGAGTCGAAACCCGCGAGTGCCACCAGATTCACATCGGGATAGAACTCGGCTTGCGCCACTTTGACGCCATGCAGCGTGGCGTCGACTTGCCACAACGCCGACACCAGGTCGGGGCGCCGTGCCACCAGATCGGCGGGCAGGCTATCCGGCAAATTGACGGTGTCTCCGGCGGACAGCGTGGGTACCGCAATGGCCAAGCCGCGGTCCGGGCCTTTACCCAGCAAAGCGCCTAGTTGATAACGCGTAATGGTAATTTGCCCATCGATTTGCGACAGGTTGGTCTGGCTGGAGGCGACGTCGCCCTCGCTGGTGCGTTGTTGCGTCTGATTGTCCAGGCCCGCATTCACGCGACCTTTGGTAATCGTGCCGATATGACGCCTGTCGTCGGTGATTTGCGTCGCCAGTTGACGCAGCGCGTATTCGTGAGCGAGCTGATTGTAGGTCTGCGCCACGCTGGTGGACAGGGTCAACTGGACTTGCTGTGCATCGGCCTGCGCCATTTTTTCACGCGATACGGCTTGCGCTACACCTTGGCGATTTTTGCCCCATAGATCCAGCTCGAACGACGCGTTGAGCAGGCCTTCGGTTTCGGTGTACCAACTACCGCCATAGGGCGGCGGGTACAGGGCATTGCCCGAATACAGTTCGCGATTCAAGGTGTATTGGGCGCCGACGGTGGGCAGCAATTTGGCGTCTGCGCCTTGCGTGTAGGCTTGGGCCGCGGCAATCCGCGACCGCGCTTGCGCCACGCTGGGGCTGTCGGCCAGGGCTTCGGCGATCAACTTCGATAGTTGCGGGTCGCCGAATTGCTGATACCAGTCGGCCGCAGGCCACGCGCCGCCTTGGCCAGGCAGGCTGACGCTGGATTGCAATTGGTCGGCGGGCAAGATCTGGCCGCTGCCTTTGATGCCGGAATAATTCACGCAACCAGCCAGGCCCAGCAAGGCTGCGGTGAGCGCGCTGACAGCCTTGATGACGCTAGTGTTACGCGGGGTCATGGACAGAGAGTTCATTGCTCGACTTTTTAATTAATGTTCGGGGAAGTCTTGGCTCAGGCGGTATTGGGCGCCGGCCGGTAGGCCTGGGTTATGCAACGCTTCAAACAACTTAAATCTTTGCTCCGGCGTTACACAGCATTTTGCGCAGCATACCGCGCAGCAGGTCGGTTTCGTCGGACGTAAACCCTGTCATCGCCGACTGCAACACCCGTTGGAAGATGGCCGGCATCCGCGCGGCCAGGGCATAACCTTCGCTGGTCATTTCCAGCATTACCACGCGCCGGTCTTCCATGCTGCGAATCCGGTACAGCAGGCCGCGTTTTTCCAAGCGGTCGATCAGGCGCGTGACCGCGCTGGCGTCGATGCCATATTCCCGGGCCAAGTCCACCGCCGCCGCGCATTTCCCGCTGGCCAGCATAAACAAAATGCTGGCTTGGGTGCTGGTAATGCCCAGTTCTGTCATGGTGTGCTGGTTCACCGCATTGGAGAGCGTGGATTTGGCGCGGCTGATCAGGTAACCGACACTTTCGTCCAGTTTGTATTCGACGATCTCTTTGGGCGGTGTCAGGAGTGAGTCGGGCATGGCGAAGGTTAAAAGGGATTTAGTTGACTAGGCATGATTATAGGCGGCTATTATTGCCTAGGCAAGGTTTATTCCGAGGGTAAGCCCTGTGGTTCGGCTGAGTCTCGGCCGAACCACAGCCGAAACTCAGCCGAGATTCAGCTCCGGGGAGGATCGGGTTGAAGGGCGTGCGATTTAGTTGTGTTTTACTCGGGTAAGTCAGACTACCTTTCCGCCGGCTGTGCGCGTGCTATAATCGAAGGCTAACGAGAATGCCGCCTGAAATGTTGTCAGCAATACTGCATGAGCTTTTAGTACATAAGCTTGTCTTCTAAGCTATTTAGAATGAATTGCAGATTGGCAAAGCCACGGCAAACCCTGCACCGTCGCGATCAATAAATGCGGCCGTGGTGGGCGCGTTCCGTCCACACCGGGCGCCGTATTGCGCCTCGAGGCCCGATTCCGGCCGCCCAACGAACTCTTTCAAGCACCCTATGACCCGCGCGCTACGTAATATCGCCATCATCGCCCACGTCGATCATGGTAAGACCACCCTCGTTGACCAATTGCTGCGTCAATCCGGCACGTTCCGAGAAAACCAGCACGTCGCCGAACGTGTGATGGACTCGAACGATATCGAAAAAGAACGTGGCATTACGATTCTGGCCAAGAATTGTGCCGTTGAATACAACGGTACCCACATCAACATCGTCGATACCCCGGGTCACGCCGACTTCGGTGGCGAGGTCGAGCGTGTGCTGTCGATGGTCGACTCGGTGCTGTTGCTGGTCGACGCCGTTGAAGGCCCGATGCCGCAAACCCGTTTCGTTACGCGCAAGGCGCTGGCCCTGGGCCTGAAGCCGATCGTGGTGGTCAACAAGATCGACCGTCCGGGCGCACGTCCGGACTGGGTGGTCAACCAGACTTTCGACCTGTTCGACAAACTCGGCGCGACCGAAGAGCAACTCGATTTCCCGGTGATCTACGCTTCGGCGCTGAATGGCTATGCCAGCACCGATCCGGCAGCGCGCGAAGGCAATATGAATCCGCTGTTCGACGCGGTGCTTGAATTCGTGCCGGTTCGCCCGGCCGACCCGGAAGGTCCGCTGCAGTTGCAAATTACCTCGCTCGACTACAACCAATACGTCGGCCGTATCGGCGTGGGCCGTATTTCGCGCGGTCGCCTGCGCCCCGGTCAAACGGTTGCCATGCGTTTTGGCCCGGAAGGCGAGGTCATGAACCGCAAGATCAACCAGGTGCTGTCGTTCCACGGCCTGGACCGGATTCAAGTCGAAGCGGCGGAAGCCGGCGACATCGTGCTGATCAACGGCATTGAAGATATCGGTATCGGCGCTACCATTTGTACCGTGGAAACCCCGGAAGCGCTGCCGATGATTACGGTGGACGAGCCGACCCTGACCATGAACTTCTGCGTTAATTCGTCGCCGCTGGCCGGCCGCGAAGGCAAGTTTGTGACCAGCCGTCAAATTCGCGAGCGTTTGACGCGCGAATTGAATCACAACGTTGCTTTGCGGGTGAAGGACACCGGCGATGAAACGGTGTTCGAAGTCTCGGGCCGCGGCGAACTGCATCTGACGATTTTGATCGAAAACATGCGCCGCGAAGGTTACGAGCTGGCCGTGTCGCGTCCGCGCGTGGTGATCCAGGAAATCGACGGCGTCAAGCACGAGCCGTATGAATTGCTGACGGTCGACCTGGAAGATGCAAACCAGGGCGCCGTGATGGAAGAGCTGGGCCGGCGCAAAGGTGAATTGCTGGATATGGCTTCCGATGGCCGTGGCCGTACGCGCCTCGAATATCGTATCCCGGCACGTGGCCTGATTGGCTTCCAGGGCGAATTCCTCACGCTGACTCGCGGTACCGGGCTGATCGCCCACATTTTCGATGCTTATATGCCCGTGCGTGAAGGCAGCATCGGTGAGCGCCGCAATGGTGTGCTGATTTCGCAAGACGATGGCGCAGCCGTGGCGTACGCGCTGTGGAAGCTGCAAGATCGCGGCCGCATGTTCGTCAAGCCGGGCGATGCCTTGTATGAAGGCATGATTATCGGTATCCATAGCCGCGATAACGACTTGGTGGTCAACCCGATCAAGGGTAAACAACTGACCAACGTGCGTGCCTCGGGTACTGACGAAGCCGTGCGCCTGGTGCCGTCGATCCAGATGTCGCTGGAATACGCAGTCGAGTTTATCGATGACGATGAGCTGGTCGAAGTGACGCCGGTGTCGATCCGCCTGCGCAAGCGTTTCTTGAAGGAAAACGAGCGTCGCCGCGCTGACCGTGGCGCGGCTTGATGCTGCTTGAGTGAAGTGGGTGGGGCGGGCCAAACTGGGTAAAGCACGTTATTTGTGCTTATCCGGCGGCCCGGGACTATCCCGCGCAAGATAAAAATCGCCTCTTTTGAGGCGATTTTTTTATGCCTGCCCGGGTTTTGGACAAAGGCGTAAGATGATCCTTGGGGGCAGAACGCATTGCTGCGTCGCACAAGGGTTGTCGCTAATCCTTTCGTGGTCTATGCGGTTTAGCTTTGCTGAAACATGCTATGCTCCCGCCAGTGTTAATATGGTCCTTCCAAGCACCCTTGATTCACGCATCCGCAGAACGGTCAGGCCGTGTCGCGGAAGGTTGAGTAACCCGCTATTTCTCGAGAAACTCGAAGAAAGGTGAGCGTCAAAATGATGAAGCAACTACAGTCGAACTCCTATTTGTTCGGCGGCAATGCTCCGTACGTTGAAGAACTGTACGAAGCCTATCTCGATAATCCTGCCTCGGTGCCGGACAACTGGCGCGACTATTTCGACGCGCTGCAGAATGTCCCCGCTGTCGATGGCTCGACTGCGAACGATGTGGCTCATGGCCCCATCCTCGAATCTTTTGCGCAACGCGCAAAATCCAACGGATTCCTACCCCGGGTCGGCACACGCGATCTGACGGCGGCGCGCAAGCAGGTTTTTGTGCAATCGCTGATCAATGCGTATCGCTTCCTGGGTGGCCGCTGGGCGAATCTCGATCCGCTCAAGCGCCAGGAACGGCCGGTTATTCCCGAACTGGAACCGGCGTTCTACGATTTCACCGAAGCCGACATGGATCAGACTTTCCATGCCAGCAACCTCTATTTCGGCTTTGAACAGGCGACTTTGCGCGACATCATGAAAGCGCTGCGCGATACGTACTGCGGTACGATCGGCGCCGAATTCATGTATTTGAGCGATCCGGTGCAAAAACGCTGGTGGAATGAGCGCCTGGAATCGATCCGCGCCACCCCGCAATTCTCGGTCGAGAAAAAGAAACACATTCTCGATCGCCTGACCGCAGCGGAAGGCCTGGAGCGTTACCTCCACACGCGTTACGTCGGCCAGAAACGCTTCTCGCTCGAAGGCGGCGAAAGTTTTATCGCGGCCATGGACGAGTTGGTCAACCACGCCGGCAGCAAAGGCGTGCAGGAAATCGTGATCGGCATGGCCCACCGCGGCCGGCTGAACGTGCTGGTGAATACGCTGGGCAAAATGCCGGCTGACCTGTTCGCCGAATTCGAAGGCAAGCATGTCGACGACCTGCCGGCCGGCGACGTCAAATATCACAAAGGTTTCTCCAGCGACGTGTCGACCCCGGGCGGACCGGTGCATTTGTCGCTCGCGTTCAACCCCTCGCACCTTGAAATCGTCAACCCGGTAGTCGAAGGTTCGGCGAAAGCCCGGATGGAACGCCGTGGCGATTTCGAAGGTCATCAGGTGCTGCCGGTGCAGGTGCATGGCGACGCGGCGTTTGCCGGTCAGGGCGTGGTGATGGAAACCCTGAACCTGGCCCAGACGCGCGGCTACGGCACGCACGGCACGGTCCATGTGGTGATCAACAACCAGATCGGCTTTACCACCTCCGACCCGCGTGACTCGCGTTCGACGCTGTATTGCTCGGACGTGGTCAAGATGATCGAAGCGCCGGTGCTGCACGTCAACGGCGACGATCCCGAAGCCGTGGTGCTGGCGGTGCAACTGGCGGTCGACTATCGCACCGAGTTCCATAAAGATGTGGTGATCGACATCGTATGTTTCCGCAAACTCGGTCACAACGAGCAAGACACCCCGGCGCTGACGCAGCCGTTGATGTACAAGAAGATCGCTCAACATCCGGGCACGCGCGCGCTGTATGCCGAAAAGCTGGTGGCCCAGGGCGTGATGACGGCCGACGACGTCGAAGGTTATATCAAGTCGTTCCGTACCGCGATGGACGAAGGCCATCACACCATCGACCCGGTGCTGTCCAACTACAAGAGCAAGTACGCGGTCGACTGGATGCCGTTCCTCAACAAGAAGTGGACCGACGCAGCCGACACCGCAGTGCCGCTGGCTGAATTGAAACGCATCGCGGAACGGATTACCACGGTGCCGGAAAACTTCAAGGTCCATCCCTTGGTTGAGCGTGTCATCAACGACCGCCGTGCCATGGGCCGCGGTGAAGTGGCGCTCGACTGGGGCATGGGCGAGCATATGGCGTTTGCTTCGCTGGTCGCCTCGGGTTATGCGGTACGCCTGACCGGCCAGGATAGCGGTCGCGGCACCTTCACCCACCGCCACGCGGTATTGCATGACCAAAATCGCGAACGCTGGGATGACGGCACCTATATTCCGTTGCAAAACGTCGCCGACAACCAAGCCAAGTTCGAAGTCATCGACTCGGTGTTGTCGGAAGAAGCCGTGCTCGGTTTCGAATACGGTTATTCCACGGCTGAACCCAATACGCTGGTGGCCTGGGAAGCGCAGTTCGGCGACTTCGTCAACGGTGCACAGGTCGTGATCGACCAGTTCATCTCGTCCGGTGAAGTGAAGTGGGGCCGCGTTTCGGGTCTCACCATGCTGCTGCCGCACGGTTACGAAGGGCAAGGTCCGGAACACTCGTCGGCGCGTATCGAGCGTTTCCTGCAATTGTGCGCGGACAGCAATATGCAAGTGGTTCAGCCGACCACGCCGGCGCAGATGTTCCACCTGTTGCGCCGTCAGATGATCCGCTTGTTCCGCAAGCCCTTGATCGTGTTCACGCCGAAATCGCTGTTGCGTCATAAAGAAGCGATCAGCGACTTGTCCGAATTGGCGAAGGGCAGCTTCCATCCGGTTATCGGCGAAACCGATAGCACGATCGAGCCGAAAAAGGTCAAGCGCGTGGTGGTGTGTTCAGGCCGTGTTTATTACGACTTGATCGCGCATCGCCGCGAAGCCAAGATGAAAGATGCGGTGATCATTCGTATTGAACAGTTGTACCCGTTTGCTCACAAAGCATTCGATACGGAAATCAAGAAATACGAGAATGCGACTGAAGTCGTCTGGGTACAGGACGAGCCGCAAAACCAGGGTCCGTGGTTCTACATCGAGCACCACTTGCTCGAAGGTCTGCGTCCTGGCATGAAGCTCGCGTATAGCGGCCGTCCCGCATCCGCGTCGCCCGCAGTCGGTTATTACGCCAAGCACTACGAGCAACAAAAGGTGCTGATCGAAGGCGCATTTGGCCGTATCAAGGGCGTGGTCCTCGTGAAATAAAACGATATCGGCAGGTGGCGCGACTTAAACCGCAACACCGTACGCGCCATCTGCCGCAAGACGTATTTCTCCAAGAAAAAATTGGTTTTCAGGAATTGAAAAATGGCTATTGTAGAAGTCAAAGTCCCCCAGTTGTCGGAGTCGGTTGCCGAAGCGACGATGCTGCAGTGGAAAAAACGCCCGGGCGAAACAGTTGAGCGCGACGAGATCCTGATCGAAATCGAAACGGATAAGGTGGTGCTGGAAGTGCCGGCGCCGGCCAGTGGTGTATTGGCCCAGGTGATCAGCCAGGACGGCGATACGGTGGTTGCCGATCAAGTGATCGCAAAAATCGATACGGAAGGACAAGCGTCGAACAGCCCGATGGAAGTGCGTCCGGTGGCCGATGCAACTGCTGCCGCACCCGCGCCTGCTGCTGCCGCCCCGGTTGCAGCGCAAGCCGCCGCCCCGGCGTCCGATACCGCCAAAGCCATGCCGTCGGCTGCCAAATTGATGGCCGAGCAAGGCCTGAGCGCGGGCCAAGTGCCGGGTACCGGCCGCGATGGCCGGATCACCAAGGGCGACGTGCTGCAAGCGGCTACGGCACCTGCCGCACCCGCTGCCAAGCCGGCCGCTCCGGCTGTCGTAGCCGCAGCGAAACCCGCTGCCGCAAAAGCCAGCCTGCCCGACGTGAAAGCGCCGGTGAACAGCGACGAATGGCTGGAAGGCCGTCCGGAACAACGGGTCCCGATGTCGCGCCTGCGCGCCCGGGTGGCCCAGCGTTTGCTCGAATCGCAACAGACCAATGCGATTTTGACCACTTTCAACGAAGTCAACATGCAGCCCGTGATGGACCTGCGTGCCAAATACAAAGACAAGTTTGAAAAAGAACATGGCGTGAAGCTGGGCTTTATGTCGTTCTTCGTCAAATCCGCGGTGCACGCGCTGAAGAAATACCCGGTGGTCAATGCATCGGTCGACGGCAACGATATCGTCTATCACGGTTATTTCGACATCGGTATCGCAGTCGGTTCGCCGCGCGGTCTGGTAGTGCCTATTTTGCGCAATGCCGACCAGATGAGTCTGGCCGACATCGAGAAGAAGATTTCCGAATTCGGTCAGAAAGCCAAGGACGGCAAGTTGACCCTGGACGATCTGACGGGCGGTACCTTCTCGATCTCGAACGGCGGTACCTTCGGCTCGATGTTGTCGACACCGATTATCAACCCGCCGCAGTCCGCGATTCTGGGTGTGCATGCGACCAAAGATCGCGCCGTGGTTGAAAACGGTCAGGTCGTGGTGCGTCCGATGAACTACCTGGCGATGTCCTACGACCACCGTATCATCGATGGCCGCGAAGCGGTGTTGGCTCTGGTTGCGATGAAAGAAGCGCTGGAAGATCCGGCACGCCTGCTGCTCGACCTGTAATTAACCGGTCGCTGCGCGCGGCCTGCCGGCATCGCGCAGGGTTGCCGCATGGCCTTTCAATGCCGTGCGGCTGACTCGACACAAGTAAAGAGGAAGCCATGTCCAAAGAATTTGACGTCGTCGTGATCGGTGCCGGTCCCGGCGGCTATATTGCTGCAATTCGCGCGGCCCAACTGGGTTTAAGCGTAGCCTGTATCGAAAAATGGAAGAACCCGGCCGGTGAACTCAAGCTCGGCGGTACCTGCCTGAACGTCGGTTGCATCCCATCGAAAGCCTTGTTGGCGTCTTCGGAAGAATTCGAAAATACCTCGCATCACCTTGCTGACCACGGTATTACCGTGAAGGGCGTCGAGGTCGATATCGCGAAGATGCTGAGCCGCAAAGATGGCATCGTCAATAAAATGACCAAAGGCATCGAATTTCTGTTCCGCAAGAACAAGATTACCTGGCTGAAGGGCTTGGGCAAGTTTGTCGGCAAGACCGACGGTGGTTATCAGCTCGAAGTCAGCGGCGAAAGCGATGCCGAAACGGTGACCGCGAAGCATGTGATTATCGCGACCGGTTCCAACGCCCGTCATTTGCCCGGCGTCCCGGTGGATAACATCACGATTGCCGACAACGAAGGCGCATTGACCTTCGATTCGATCCCGAAAAAACTGGCCGTGATCGGCGCCGGCGTGATCGGCCTCGAACTCGGTTCGGTATGGCGCCGTCTCGGTGCTGACGTGACCATTCTGGAAGCGCTGCCGGCTTTCCTCGGCGCGGCTGACGAAGGGGTCGCCAAGGAAGCCCATAAGCTGTTGACCAAACAGGGCTTGAAGATCCAATTGGGCGTGAAGATCGGTGAAGTCAAGCAAGACAAGAAAGGCGTGACCATTGCCTACACCGACAAAGACGGCAAGGCTGAAACGCTGCAAGCCGATCGTTTGATCGTGTCGGTCGGCCGCTTGCCGAATACCGAAGGTCTGGGTCTGGAAAATGTAGGCCTGGGCGTCAATGAGCGCGGCTTTATCGAGGTCGACGATAAATGCCGTACCTCGCTGCCTAATGTCTACGCTATCGGCGACGTGGTGCGCGGCCCGATGCTGGCGCACAAAGCCGAAGACGAAGGGGTGCTGGTCGCAGAAACGATTGTGGGGCAGAAGCCCCATATCGACTATAACTGCATTCCGTGGGTGATCTACACCTCGCCGGAAATCGCCTGGGTCGGCCAGACCGAACAGCAACTCAAGCAGGCCGGCCGCGAATACAAGACGGGGCAATTCCCGTTTATGGCCAACGGCCGTGCACTGGGTATCGGGCATGCGGACGGTTTCGTCAAGATGATTGCCGACGCCAAAACCGACGAAATCCTCGGGGTCCATATCGTCTCGTCCAACGCATCTGATCTGATTGCAGAGGCGGTCGCGGCGATGGAGTTCAAGGCCTCATCGGAAGATATCGCCCGTACGTGCCATCCTCACCCGTCGTTGTCTGAAGTGATGCGTGAAGCTGCGCTGGCCGTTGAGAAACGTGCTTTGAATATGTAAGTGCGGGCCGGCAGTTGACCTAAGGCAGCAACCTACAGCATGATGCTATAAAGCGCGGACTCGATCCGCGCCTACAAAGGCGAAGGCGAGTTATCTCGCCTTCGCCTTTTCCGATATCCGCAATGAATGTCATCGAATACTACGAGCTTGAGCTCAAAAAGCGTCACTATCAATCGGACGCCGCACAGCTTGCGGCGGTCGCGCGTTTACAGCGTTGCTTTGACGAATGGGTGAGTTATAAGGCTCGGCGTTCGAACGCGATTCGCAAAATGTTGATCCATCCCGATCTGCCTCAAGGCATTTATTTATGGGGCGGTGTCGGGCGCGGCAAAAGTTTTTTGATGGACACCTTTTACGCGGTGGTGCCGGTTAGCCGCAAGGTTCGTTTGCATTTTCACGAGTTTATGCGCGGCGTGCATCGCCAGCTCGAAGAACTCAAGGGCATGGCTGATCCGCTGGATGAGCTGGCCAAACGCATGGCCAAGCGCTATCGCCTGATTTGTTTCGACGAATTTCATGTGTCGGATGTGGCCGACGCCATGATGTTGTACCGCTTGCTGGATCAGCTATTCAAGAATGGCGTCCAGTTTGTGATGACCTCCAACTATCACCCGGATACGCTGTACCCCGACGGGCTGCACCGGGACCGGCTGCTGCCCGCGATTGCCTTGCTCAACGAAAAGCTGGACGTGGTGAATGTCGACGCGGGCATGGACTATCGCCAACGCACCATGGAAGGGGTTGAGGTATATCACACACCGCTTAGCGCCGAAGCTGACCGAGCCTTGCGTCAGGCCTTTGGGGAATTGGCCGCGGTACCCGATGAGAGCCCTGTGCTGCGCATCGAACAACGTGAATTGAAAGCCTTGCGCCGCGCCGACGGAGTCGTCTGGTTCGATTTTGCGACCTTATGCGGCGGCCCGCGTTCGCAAAACGACTATCTCGAGTTGGCGAGCCGCTTTCATACGTTGATTCTCTCGGGCGTGCCCGCCATGACGCCGCGGATGGCCTCGGAAGCGCGCCGCTTCACCTGGCTGATCGACGTGCTGTACGACCATAGCGTGAAATTGCTGATGTCGGCTGAAGTCGAACCGACCCAGTTATATGTCGATGGTCCGATGGCCAATGAATTCGCCCGTACCGTATCGCGTATCACCGAGATGCAGTCGAAAGAATACCGTGAGGCCCCGCGCCGCATTGTGAATAGCACGCTTACCTGAAGCGCGCGGCACGAGGTCGCGGCAAGCGGTGGACTGGGTCGTCTCGCCGCCGAATGTGCTTACCGCAATCAGGGCATACCCGATAGCCCTGACCTCGATATTCAAGACTTATCTCATATCAAGCCCCGCTTCATCCCGATAAATTTCCCTCATTGCATCGCCTTGATGCATCGATGCAGTCCCGGTCGCTCAATTATTCAGGCCCTTTTTAGGGCCGGTCATGCAGAAGTTGCAGGACCAGGATAAGGGCGGATTGGGTCACGCGCGGTCGACTTGGCTGAGTCGATGGCTTGCGCTCCAGCATAAATCGCTAGAGAGGAAAAAATGAGACCTTATCGCGAAATCACCGACGAACAGTGGCGCCTGATCTCGCCGTTGTTGCCCGAAAGCCGGCCCCGCAAAGATCCGAGAGGGCGCCCGCTGTCCAACACCCGCGAGGTGCTTAACGGCGTCTTGTGGGTGCTCTGCAGCGGTTCGTCATGGGCATCGTTGCCGCGCAGCTTCCCTCCTTATCAAACCTGTCATCGGCGTTTTAAGGCCTGGCACGATGACGGCGCGCTCGAAGTCATCGTCCAGCAGTTATTTGGTCCCGGGTGCGAGGTGGCTTACACCAGCATTTTGAGCCGCATGCGTACCAGCCGTGGGCGCTCGGGCACGTATGCGGAATTGCGACCGACAGAGTCGGCCGACTATGGACATGGTTTCGGCGCCGCCGAACTGGCCGAAGCCATTGAATTTGCCACGCAAATGAAAAACGTCGAAGTGATTGAAGAAGTCGCTGTGCCGTGATTCGGATCCGCCCTGGTGGGCGCCGCACCCGTCGCCGGCCTGGCCTTGGCGTTTAAGCTTTACGGCCAAGGCCAGGCCGGCCGGGTCAATTAGTTGCGATGCCAGGTTTGGGATCTTCCCAGCAAGGAAATTCCGATATAGCCGCGCACGACCAAGGTTTTGCCGTCATCAGCCACGTGCATTTTGCAGCGGTAGATTTTGCCGTTCTCCGGGTCGAGGATGTGTCCGCCATCCCAATTGGTCCCGTCTTGTTTGAGTCCATCGATAATCGTCATGCCCAGCATCAACTGGTCCTTGCGCGCGTCGGTACATGCGGTGCAGCGCCGGCTGGGGTCGTCCCCGGGTTCCAGGCCCTTGATGACCTTGCCTGACAGCGTGCCGTCGGCTTCCTGGGTAATCTGAACCAGCGCCTTGGCTTGACCGGTATGGTCGTCAATCGTCTGCCAAGTGCCCACCGGCGACGCCGGGACGGCTTCCTGGGCTTGCGTATTGCCGCTTAAGCCGGCCGACAGTGCCACTGCAAGTGCGATTGCAGCCAAAGAGCCCAGCCGAACTGGGCGCACGATAAATTGAATAGTACTCGGCATGCCAGAGTCTCCTCCTTAGGTAACAAGTGTCTCTATTTTTTTAGATATCAATGCTGGAGCGCGACGCCGGGGCCTGGGCTGTTGGCGTCACAAAGATTCCCCAAAGCAGCATACGCGAAACTTTCCCGTGCGTTTCGGACGATGACCTCTAACTTCAGGGGGGGAAACCCATGCCGAATGCGGGGTGTGGAGCAGAATTTGTTCCTTTGTGCAGACAATTTCGTCCGGCGTACAACAATTACATTTACTGTGTCTCAGCAATTGTTAGAATACGCCCAGCATCCCAAAAACAGGTGCCGATGGTAGAGTGCGGTAAGTACAACGCCAACGGCATTGCAGGTTGGTCGACAGTTCAAACTCTGGAGTGGGAAAATTTTGAAAGCAAGTCTGTCTGTGGATGGTTTTGGCCGGTTAGTATGGCGAACCTGCGCATTTGATCGATAACGAATATTCCCAAAAAAAGTTTTTAGGTAATAATTAAGGCTATTTAAAAAAAGCTGTTCGTTCTTGAGAACCACATGAGACAAATTTTGAGCGGTTGGGGGTCAGCCTTCGTTTTGATGGCCGTCCTCGGGGCAAGCCAGACAGCAGTAGCACAGACCGCAGATGATGCGGCTGCCGCCGCGCCGACGCCGGCGAGCGAGGCATTAACACCGGGAAGCCAGCCGGGTGCCGTGCAGCAGGCGCCGGCAGCAGCACAGCCGGCACCGGTTGACGCCGTACCCCTGGCGGAAGACTCGGTGGGTGATGTCGCAGATTTACAACGCCTGATCAAGGGCAGTGAACTGACCGAATTCAGAACTTCGTACAACGGTAGTTTTGGCGCGAGCCTGTTGTACTACGGCAAAGACCAGACTTACTACGTCGCCTTGTTTCAGCAGAAGAGTTTCTGGCGTGTGGTGAAAACCCAAAATGCGGCGCGCGCCGACGCGGTGTTTAACGACTTCGTCAAACAAACGGTGCAACTGGCGCAAATCGAAATCCGCCGTACCGAGATCGAAGCGCAAAAAGGTTATACCGAGCAGATGATCGCTCTCGCGCAAGCCCGTGCGGCCCGCTTGCAGGCTGACTTGAACGTGGCGCATTCGCAGAAAGAGTTGGTGGCTGCCCGTTTGAAGGCTGCCTCGCAACAAGCCGCACAATTCGAAGCGGAACGCGAAGCTGCTCAGCAACAATTGCAGGAATTGCGCCGTCACGTGGCAGATCTGCAGCAGCAGAACGACGCAGGGTTGCCTAAAGCGCGTCATTAAGCGAGGTCGGGCGGAGGCCTCCGGGCGCATGCCTGGTTTCGTTGGCCGGACCGCGACAGCGGGGCGGCTATGGCCGCATCCTGTCGTGATGGCGGTCGCGGTGAAACTGTAGCCGCGATCATGCTGTGGCAGCGCATGATGTCGATCAGGGCAAGGTAATACGGTAAGTGTGTAAAAAAATGGCGCTCATTGAGCGTCATTTTTTATGCTTGAAGCCTTCGTATGCTACCGCGGGTTGGCGCACGCGGCTCTCGCTCTGCGGCAGCCTGGGAATGTGCCCGTATGCTTGCGGCGGCCTGGCGCGCCAGGCCGACCGTCAGGGTCCAGTCGCGGGTGTCCCGCTGCTTGGGCAACGGCAACGGCAACGGCCTGTGAGCGCACGCGGCGGTCAGGATGGATAGGTGGCGAAGCGTGGCGCCGCTGATGCGTTGGCTCGGCCCGTGATTCTTTGCCGGCTTGGTTGCCAAATCGGTGATGCTCCACCTTCAGGTTATTTCAACGGATAAAAAATGGCGCTCCAGGAGCGCCATTTTTACTTCAGGAAGTTATCGTCAGGAGGTGACTGCCGTCTCTGCCGATTCGGTCATGTCGATACCGCGTTTCTCCGGGCTGAACATAATGAGTCCGGCGATGACGATCGATACGATACCGGCAACCAAGGCAAGAGATAGCCCGTAGTTGTCGCCGTGAGCCACGGCAATCTTGCTTTGCACATACAAATTGATGGCGGCAAACAGATTGCCCAATTGATAGACCAGGCCCGGGAAGGTAGCGCGAATCGAATCCGGCGAAATTTCGTTCAGGTGGACCGGGATCACGCCCCATGCTCCTTGAACCGAGATCTGCATCAAAAATGCGCCCAGCGCCAAAGCGATGGCGCCACTGGAGAAGGCCCACAGCGGTAACACCGGCAGTGCAATCAGCGCCGCGATAAAGATGGCCTTGCGGCGGCCGATCCGCTCCGAGATGAAGCCGAAACCAAGACCGCCGACGATGGCGCCGATATTCAGCACAATCGTAATCAGCGACACGGTGTGCGGATCAAAATGATGCTGTTCGCGCAGGAAGGTCGGATAAATATCCTGGGTGCCGTGGCTGAAAAAATTGAATGCGGTCATCAGCACGATTGCGTAGACCGACAACTGGAGGTTGGCGCCCAGCGTTTTCAGCAGCCCTGGCCGAGGCCGTTTCGACATGATCGCCCATGCCGGCGATTCGCTGACATTGCGGCGCACATATAACACCAGCAAGGCCGGCAGCACGCCGACCATAAACATCCCGCGCCAGCCTATATATTGATAGAACAGGCCGAACACGACCGACGCCAGCAGATAACCGCTAGGGTAACCGGCTTGCAAAAGTCCCGAGACCCAGCCGCGCGATTTTGCCGGAATACTTTCCATCACCAGCGATGAACCGACACCCCATTCGCCGCCCATGGCGATTCCGAACAAGGCGCGCAACACCAGCAATACAGCCAGGCTTGGCGCGAAACCCGAGGCGAGTTCGAGGATCGAGTACAGCACGATGTTGACCATCAGCGTCGGCCGCCGGCCAAACTTGTCTGCCAGCCGGCCGAAGATCAGCGCGCCGACCGGACGCATCGCCAGCGTCAGGACCACGGCGATACTTACATCGGGAATCTTGACGTGGAATTCGTTCGCGATATCCTTGAAAACGAACACCATCAAAAAGAAATCGAACGCATCAAGGGTCCAACCTAAATAGGCGGCGATCGTGACGTTCTTTTGTTCTCTGGTCCACTTCATTGCATCTCCTCTCGAACGATATGACAGATTAAATATGCTGGGTGATTGGGCGGGCTGGATGCGGCTCAATGCGCCTGTTTCGGCGCTTTGGGGAAGTGTACGCCGACCATTCGGTTTCTGGCTTCGAAGGATAGGCCGAGTTGGTATATACCCCGATAAAATAATCCGAAAATAGGACGTGGCTACAACTCAAACCCTCGCCGCTGCTGGATGAAGCCGATTCGTGGGCTCTTTCATGCGGTGCCGACGGCGCGTACTTCGAACGCCGCGCAAGCAACTGGCCGTGCCGAAAATTCCCCAGGTTTCCAGGCGTCGGCTTGAAGTTGCAATTGGCGCAAGCCGGATCGCAAACCGCTCTTCCGCTTGGCTGACCGTTCTGCCACTTTGCTGACAGTCGACGGACCAATTGTCTCTGGTTAGGCGGTGGACTCGCCACCATACTTACCACTCCTATGAGCACACTCTAAATTCGAGGAATACCGATGACGCACTACCGCTACCGCCTGGTCAATGTGTTTGCGGAAACCCCGCTGGGCGGCAACCCTTTATGTGTTTTCGAAGACGCGCGTGGGCTGACCGGCGAGCAGATGCTGGCGCTGGCACGGCAATTCAATCTTTCGGAAACGACTTTTATTTTGCCGTCCGAAACGGCGAGTGCGCGCGTGCGTGTCTTCACCCCCGGCTACGAAATGCGTTTTGCCGGGCATCCGACCTTGGGCACCGCCCATGTCGTGCGTGAGCTGCGGCAAACTGGCCATCAGTTGACCTTGGAATTCCTGGCCGGGGTGGTCCCGGTCGAGGCGGTTGGCGACGTTTGGCGTTTTAATCCACCGGCATCGAGCCACCCGCCGACGCGCAAGGTGGAGCTTGATCGTGGCACCATGGCCGCCTTGCTCGGCTTGCAGGTAGAGGATTTATTGGGTGAGCCGATGTGGGTCGACGCCGGTGCCGACCAGATTCTGATTCCGCTGGTTTCGCCCGATGCGGTGCGCCGCGCTACGCCCAATGCCAGTTTGATGGCGCATTGGCCTTTGAGCAGTCTGGGCCGCAAGACGGGTTACGTGTTTGCCTTCGAGTCGCAGCCGGACGATTTTTCAAATGGATCCGGTCAGGTGAGATCGCGTCCGGTGCTGGCGCGCTATTTCTTCACGACTCAGGGCGGCGGTGTCAGCGAAGACCCCGGCACCGGCTCCGCCTGTGCCAATCTCGGCGGCTGGTTGTTGGCGACGGGCCATGCCTTGCCGGTGCGTTGTGAGGTGGCGCAGGGCGAGGCGATCGAACGTCCCTGTCATTTGCAGTTGGAGGTCGGCCCTGACCGGCGCATCAGCGTCGGTGGCCGGGTGATCGAACTGGGGCAGGGTTATATTGAGCTATAGCATGACTAACTATGGAGCCGCCGCGCCCTCAGGCGCGACCGACATCAGCCATTGTGCCAAGGCGAGATATGCGTCGGTCTCCTCGGGTGCGACCAAGTAATAACCCGAGGCGCTGGCTAGAGGCTGATCGATTGCCACCTGCAGCCGCCCTGATTCCAATTCGCCGCTCAACATGATTTCGGGGATCAGGGCGACGCCCAAGCCGGCCGATGCCGCGCTCGACAGCATGGAAAACAATTCGTAACGCGCGCCTCTCACCGCCTGCAGATCTTGCCCCATGCCGTTAAGCGCAAACCAGTCGCGCCATGCATCGGGGCGGGTCGATAGATGCAGCAACGGCAGTTCGGCCAACTGTTCCGGCGTCAGGGTCCGGCCCTTGGGCAGATTGGGCAGCAAAGCCGGACTGCATACCGGCAGAACCCGGCCTTCGCGAAACAGCAATTGACCTTGCGTGCCGGGCCAGATCGTATCGCCAAAATAAATCGCCGCGTCGAATGAGGAGTCGCTAAACAAAAAAGGTTCGGTGCGGATCGATAAATTGACCGTTACGTCGGGGTGCAGCGCTTTAAATTGCGGCAGGCGCGGAATCAGCCACTGGCTGGCGAAAGTCGGCACCACAGCGATCTCCAGAATTTGCCCCACGCCACGCTGTGCCATTAATTCCAGCGTGTCCCGCTCGATCCGGTCCAGATTTTTGCGGATCTGGCCGGCATAATGGCGGCCGTGCGAAGTCAGCACCACCCGCTTCTTGATTCTTTGGAACAAACCAACGCCCAGACGTGCTTCCAGGCCGGCCACCTGCCGGCACACCGCACTTTGCGTCAGCGATAGCTCTTCCGCCGCCCGCGTAAAGCTTTCGTGCCGTGCGGCGGCCTCGAAAATTTGCAGCGCGGCGAGGTTAGGAATACCTTTTCTCATGGGGTCCTTGGGGCGGATAGCCGGGCGTATAATCGAAGTTGATTCCAATTTAACACTAACTGGTGAGTTTATACTGGTTGCTCATGCCGCGTCGCTGACTGACAATCTCGGAGTTCTCCGACACAGGTTGTATCTTCTATGAATTCGAATCTTGCCGAATTGCTGGCGGTGGCCGACGCCTCTTCGAGCACCGAGCACTTTGTGCGTTGCGTGCATATCCCCACATTTTTGAAAACTCATCGAAAAGGCCTGGTGTCGCGTGTCGAATTGGCACAAGCGCTGAATATGGCCTTGTTCGCCGGGCTCTTGCTGCGTGTGCCGACTGGCCGGGCCTACACCGAAGACGTACTGGCGGCCGGCGAGCGGGTGGTGTTCGATCACGGCGCGCTGCGTACCGTGCTGTGGCCCCATACCGGCTCGCTGCCGTCGGGCGAAAGCGCCTTTACCCGGATTTTCGAGCCGCTTGGCTATACGCTCAACGGAACCTATCCGCTGGAGCGGATTGCCATGACCGGCCGCTCGTATGCCCATGCCGATGCCCCGGCTGAAATTGCGCAATACTTCCTCAGCGAGCTGCACCCCGAGCGCTTCAGTCCCGCATTTCAGGCTGCCGTGACGCGGGTGCTCGGTACTTCGGTCGATCCGCTGACGCCACGCGCGCAGGTCTTGTTGCAGATCTTGCGTGCCGAGCGCCAATTGCCGCTGGCGCAAGCGTGCGAATTATTGCCGGTGCTGGTCCAATGTTTCGGCCGCCAGCATACGACACCGCACTTGGCCGATTACCTGACCTTACGCCGCGAATCGGCGGAAATGGCCTGGATCGCCACTGAAGGCAACGCCTTCAACCATGCTACCGACCGGGTTCCCGATGTGTTTGGCGTGGCCAATGCGCAGCGCGCCTTGGGCCGCCCGATCAAGGAGAGTGTCGAGGTTTCGCAATCGGGACGGGTCAAACAAACCGCGTTTCGGGCCGACCCGGTGCAACGTGAATTTATCGGTGAACAGGGTGAGCTGCTAAGCCGTGAAGTCCCGGGCTCGTTTTATGAATTTATTACCCGCGACACCCTGCTTGACCCGGTGACCGGCCAAGCGGTACTGGACCTGGGTTTTGACGCGGGTAATGCGACTGGTATTTTCAAAATGACGGCTGCCGCCTGAGCGCAGTATGCTGTCGCTCAGAGCTATGGCATGAAGTCGTAAAGCCCAGGCGCCGGCGGCCGGGCACCGCTTGAATTGACACCGCCGTGGCCGGCTTCTGCCGGTCGCGGCGGTTTATGCATGATGGTTTTGTCCGGGGTGTCGATGGACTTATCGGACAGGTTTAATAAAGAGGAAATGATGCAAGCTAAAGATATTTTTGCCGCGCTGGAATTCGACTTGAGCGCCCATCAAAGCAATCAAAGTAACGCCCTGGTGGCGCGTTCGCCGCGCGACGGCGCAGTGCTGGCCACGCTGGCGGTCGATTCCGCTGCCGACACCGAGCGCAAGATTGCCGCCGCCCATGCAGCCTTTCTGAAATGGCGTACGGTTCCCGCGCCTTTGCGCGGCGAACTGGTGCGTGTGTTTGGCAATGTCTTGCGTCGCAATAAAACCGCGCTGGGCCAACTGGTCACGCTGGAAGCCGGCAAAATTGCCTCCGAAGGCCAGGGCGAAGTGCAGGAAATGATCGACATTTGCGACTTTGCCGTCGGCCTGTCGCGCCAGTTGTACGGCCTGACCATTGCCTCGGAACGCCCGGGTCACCGCATGATGGAAACCTGGCATCCGCTGGGCGTATGCGGCGTGATCTCGGCCTTCAATTTCCCGGTCGCGGTATGGGCCTGGAATGCGGCGCTGGCTTTTGTCTGCGGCGATGCGGTGGTGTGGAAACCGTCGGAAAAGACGCCCTTGACCGCGCTGGCCTGCGCCCAGTTATTTGCCCGCGCCGTCAGCGAGTTCGAGTTGGCCCATCCGGGTATTGCACCGGCTGGTCTGCAACAAGTGGTGCTGGGTGCGCGTGAAGTGGGTGAAGTGCTGACCCGTTCGCCGCAAGTGCCGCTCGTCAGTGCCACCGGCAGCGTGCGTATGGGGCGCGAAGTGGCGCAGGTGCTGAGCCAGCGTCTGGGGCGCAGCATCCTTGAACTGGGCGGCAACAACGGCATGATCGTGGCCCCCAGCGCCGATCTGGACCTGGTGGTGCGGGCCGTGACTTTCTCCGCGGTGGGGACGGCCGGTCAACGCTGCACCACCTTGCGCCGTCTGTTCGTGCATCGCAGCGTGGCTGAGCAAGTATTGCCCCGTATCGAGAAAGCCTTTGCTTCGGTGAAAGTCGGCGATCCGCTGGAAGCCGATACGCTGGTCGGTCCGCTGGTCGACCGCCAGTCGTTCGACGCGATGCAAACCGCGTTGAGTCAGGCGCGTGAGCAGGGCGGTACGGTCAAGGGCGGTGAGCGCATCGATCTGGGTTATACCGACGCGTATTATGTGCGCCCGGCCATCGTGCGCATGCCGGCGCAAAGCGCTGTGGTGGAACGTGAAACCTTTGCCCCGATTTTGTACGTGATGATCTACGACGACTTCAATGAAGTGGTACAGATCCATAACGCGGTACCGCAAGGTCTGTCGTCGGCGATCTTCACCAACGATATCCGCGAAGCCGAACAATTCATGTCTGCGGCCGGCAGCGACTGCGGCATTGTCAACGTCAATATCGGCACCAGCGGTGCTGAAATCGGCGGTGCCTTCGGCGGCGAAAAAGAAACCGGCGGCGGCCGCGAGTCGGGTTCGGACGCATGGAAGAGTTATATGCGCCGTGCCACCAACACCATCAACTACAGCCGTGAACTGCCGCTGGCACAGGGCGTGCGTTTCGACGTTTGATGCCGGCGCCGAGGCAGGACTTCAAGCCGCGGCATAAGGCGGTTTATGCTCCCCAAAGCGTGCATCCTTAGGGCGGCACGCTTTGGCAGCAGCAGGTTCACCGTCTAACCCGAGGGGTGTTGCTACACTTGCAGGCGCGCTTTACACTGCGAGTTACTTGGGGAGACACACGATGCGCTTGCTGCTTGCTATCTTTTTGCCGTGGTTGCAGTTTTTCACTATTGGCCGTCCGGTATCGGGCATTATTTGCCTGATTCTGCAGCTGACCCTGATCGGCTGGATTCCGGCGATGATCTGGTCGGTCTACTCGCTAAGCCAGTACGAAACCGAACAGAAAATCGAGCGCGCCATCCAGGGGCGCCGTTAAGCTGAAACAGGGTCAAGCCGCTTGTCGGCCGCCGGTTCGCAGCGCTACATCATTGCTTACGAGCCCTGGGTTAATCCACTCGCCGCCAAACACTCGCCAGCCAAGCTTGCTGCTCTCGCGGCAAGCCGTGCGGCCGATAATAGTGGTCCAATTCGATCAAGCCGGCTGTGCCAAACAGGCTGCGCCACGCGGCTAGATCAAGATAACTGCCATAACGCTCGCCTTGCCAACCTTCCTGATTTTGCCCGCGCGGATTGGACGCGAATAACACGCCACCGGGTTTCAGCGTCGCCCACAATTGTTTTAACACACGCGGTAGTTCCCGGCTCGGAACATGGAACAGCGAAGCATTCGCGAATACGCCGTCAAAATACCGTTCCGGCAGGTCCAATTTCAGAAAATCCTGTTGCCAGACCTCGCAGCCGCTGTCGGCACGTGCCATCACGGCGAAGCGTTCCGCTCCGTCCACGCCGATGGCCGTATGGCCTAATCCGGCAAAAACTTTCAGGTCGCGCCCGGGGCCGCAGCCGAAATCGAGAATCGTATAAGGCGATGTGCCTTCGATACGAGTCAGCAAGGCTGCGATATTTTGGCTGACATCGTGTTCGCGCGTACCCGCGCGAAAGGCCTCGGCATGCTGGTTGTAATGCGCCAGCGTACGCGCAGCGATGGGCTCTAAAGCGTCGGATGGGGAGGTCATGGGTGCCAGTTTAACGGAGTCGGGCACTTATGGGCTCAAACCGGGGACGTCGCCGGCAGGATACGCGTGTCTGCCGCCTGATTTGAGCGGCATCGGGCAATGCGTTAAATCGCATAAGAAATCCTGGCTGGTGCTGGAATGGATAACACTGCGAAGCGTCTGTTTAATCCCGTTTATCTCGGTTCGATTTCGCCATGCGTTTTGCTAGATTTAATCTTTCGACGCGGCCGCAAGCTCAGCGCGCCTCTATTCGCTTCGATTGAGGAATCTATGTCAGCCATTCTCGAAACGCAGCAACTTCGCCCGGAGTCCAAGCAATCCAATCCGGTCCATCTGATTCGTGACGATCATGAGGCGATCCAACTGGCTCACGAAGTTGCGCTCGATTTTGCCGTGGAGGCCGCGCAACGGGACCGCGAACGGCGCTTACCCCATCAGGAAATCGACCGCTTCTCCAACTCCGGCTTGTGGGCGATTACTGTGCCCAAGCAATACGGCGGCGCCGGCGTGTCGTACCAGACCCTGATCGAAGTGATCAAGATCGTCTCGGCGGCGGACCCTTCGCTCGGCCAATTGCCGCAGAACCATTTCGGTTTGGTCGATGTGATCGGCCTGACCGGTACGGAGCAGCAAAAACAATACTTCTATCGAGAGTTGCTGCAGGGGAAACGCTTTGGCAATGGCTTTTCCGAAAAAGGCAACAAGCATGTGCTTGACCTGAAAACCCGGGTGACACGGGACGGCGACGATTATCTTGTTGACGGTCGCAAATTTTATTCGACTGGAGCGCTCTTCGCGCACTGGGTGCCGGTATTGGGGCTGGGCGAAGACGGCAAAGGGCGGCTGGCCTATATCCCCAAGGACACGGCGGGATTATCCGTGGTTGACGACTGGTCGGGTTTTGGTCAACGCACCACCGCAAGCGGAACCGTAGTGCTCGAACAGGTTCGCGTGCCCGCGGCTTTTGTATTTCCCGCCCACCTCGTGACCGATACACCGACACTCAACGGCCCGGTGTCGCAGATCATTCAGGCGGCGGTGGACGCCGGCATCGCGCGTGCCGCTTTCGACGACACCATCGAGTTCGTGAAAACGCGCTCACGTCCCTGGATAGACAGCGGTGTGGAGCGCGCCGGCGACGATCCCTTGATCTTGCGCGAAGTCGGCAATCTGGCAATTCGGCTGCATGCCGCGGAGGCATTGCTGGAGCGTGCCGCGCGAGGACTCGACAACCTCAATACCGTCGGCCGCGTACTCACGGAAGACGACGTGGCGCAAGCCTCGGTACTGGTTGCGGAAGCCAAAGTTCTGACCACCGAAATCGCTTTGCTGGCAGCCGAAAAACTATTTGAGCTGGCCGGAACACAATCGACGCTGGCTGAACACAATCTCGATCGGCATTGGCGTAACGCGCGTACGCATACCTTGCATGACCCGGTACGCTGGAAATATCACCTGGTCGGCAACTATGTCTTGAACGGGGTAAGACCCAAGCGTCATGCCTGGAATTGATTTCCGTTCTACCGCCGTGTCATTGTCATTTCTATATTAGGCCGTCACGATGAATCATCCTGTCCAATCGGCAGAAATTTCCGCCGCGTCCAGCTTGCGCGCCGTGCTCATTCAGAATGACGCACAAGCCGTTGCGGCGGCGCATCGGTTGGCGCTTGAGTTTGCCCCCGGCGCGTCGAAACGCGATGCCGAACGCCTTCTGCCACGTCACGAAATCGAGCAATTTTCAGCCAGCGGCTTGGGCGGCATTGCCGTGCCGCGCGAGTATGGCGGCGCGGGGGTTTCGCATGCAACGCTGGCCGCCGTGATTGCCATTATTTCCGCGGCCGATCCGTCGCTGGGACAAATTCCACAAAATCATTTTTTTATGCTCGATGTGTTGCGGGTAAACGGCACTGAAGCACAAAAGAAATTTTTCTTCGCCCGCGCACTGGCTGGGGATCGCTTCGGCAATGCTTTGTCGGAGACCGGTACCAAGACTGTCGCCGATTACAAGACTACCTTGACGCGCGACCTTGATGGCGTGGGCTATCGCATCAATGGCCGAAAATTCTACTCGACCGGCGCGCTGTTTGCGACCTGGATTCCGGTGGTAGTCAGGAGCGAAGACAGCAAACTGCAAGTAGCATTTATAAAAAGCGATGTGGCGGGTTTGTCGCTGATCGACGACTGGTCGGGTTTCGGTCAGCGCACCACGGGTAGCGGCAGCTCGATACTGGATAACGTGTATGTCGACGCATCCGCCGTCGTACCCTATAGCGCCGCGTTCGATCATCCGACGACGGTAGGCCCATTAGGTCAATTGATACACGCCGCGGTGGATTTAGGGATTGCGCAGGCCGCTTTGCAAGACACTTTGAGTTTCGTCAAGAACCGCTCGCGGCCATGGATCGACAGCGGTGTGGAGCATGCCGCAAACGATCCTCTCACGCTGCGCGATATCGGCGATATTTCGATTCGCCTGCATGCCGCGCAAGCCCTGGTCGAACGTGCCGGGCAGATCCTCGATGCAACGGCGGCCAGGCCCGATGCCCAGACGGTTGCCCGCGCGTCGTTGGCGGTTGCCGAGGCGCGTGTATTGACCACGGAAATTGCACTCCAGGCTACGACCAAGCTGTTCGAGCTGGCCGGCACGCAAGCGACGCTGGCCGAACACAATCTCGACCGCCATTGGCGTAATGCGCGTACACATACGCTGCATGATCCGGTGCGCTGGAAATATATCGCGGTGGGGGATTTTTATTTAAACGGCACATTGCCGCCGCGCCACGGCGCACTTTGATGGTGACCGTTATCCATGTCTAAAGAGATTCGCTTGAACGCATTCGACATGAATTGTGTCGGCCACCAGTCGCCCGGTTTGTGGGCCCATCCACGCGACCAATCGTGGCGCTACAAAGATCTTTCGTATTGGACCGAGTTGGCGCAATTGCTTGAGCGTGGCAAGTTCGACGGCCTGTTTATCGCCGATGTATTGGGTACTTACGACGTCTATCAGGGCTCGGCGGACGCGGCGATTCGCCAGGCGGCCCAAGTGCCGGTCAACGATCCGGTGTTGTTGGTGTCCGCGATGGCCCATGTTACGCAACATCTGGGTTTCGGCTTGACCTGCTCGCTGTCGTACGAGCATCCCTATCCTTTCGCCCGCCGGATGTCGACACTTGATCACCTGACCCAGGGGCGGATCGGCTGGAATATCGTGACCTCCTACCTCGACAGCGCGGCGCGCAATGTCGGCTTGCCCACCCAGGCGAGCCACGACGATCGTTATGCCCTGGCTGAAGAGTATCTTGAGGTGTGCTACAAGTTATGGGAAGGCAGTTGGGAAGATGACGCTGTGGTACGCGATACCCAACGGCGGGTGTTTACCGAACCTGCCAAAGTTCATCCCATCGGCCACGCTGGAAAATTCTTCAATGTACCGGGCATCCATCTTTGCGAGCCGTCGCCACAGCGTACCCCGGTCTTGTATCAAGCTGGCGCATCCAAGCGCGGTAAGGATTTCGCGGCGCAACACGCGGAATGCATTTTTATCGCGGCACCGTCGAAATTCATTCTCAAGAATTTTGTGACGGATATCCGCGCGCGGGCCGAGTCCTTCGGTCGCAATCCCGCCGAAATACTCATCTTCAACTTGCATACGGTAATCACCGGCCGCACCCACGACGAAGCGCATGCCAAGCATGCCGACTATCGCAGCTATGCGAGCGACGAAGGTGCACTGGCGTTGATGTCGGGCTGGACCGGCATCGATCTGTCGAAATATGGTCTTGACGATCCACTCACCCATGTCGATAGCAATGCGGTGCAATCGGCGGTAGAAGCGTTGTCGACCGCCGACCCTAACCGCGTGTGGACCGTGCGCGAAATCGCACAGTGGGGCGGGATCGGCGGCCTGGGGCCGCTCTCGGTCGGGAGCGCCGAAGAAATCGCCGACGATCTGCAGGCCTGGGTCGAGGAAACCGGAGTCGATGGTTTTAATCTCGCGTATGCGCTGACGCATGAGTCTTTTACTGATTTTGTCGATCTGGTGGTACCGCTTCTGCAAGCACGAGGGGTTTATAAAACCGATTATGCGCCGGGCACCTTGCGCGAAAAACTGCAAGGCGGCAGTGCTCGTTTGACGGCGCCCCATCCGGGCGCAACTTATCGCGTAGCAAATACCACAGCGGCACCCAACTAACTTTTCCTCGACGATTCCACTCCGGAGCACCCGTGAAACTTCATTCGATCGCCTTAGCTATTGCGTGCGCAACCGGCGCCGTGCTGTTTAATACCACCGCCTATGCGGGCGGAATTCCCGGCGCTCCGGCGCCTTTCGACCAAGGCGGGGTGCGCGTTGCCTTGGTCAATTACTTATCGAGCGGGGACTATTTCCAGGCTTATGAAGCCGGTGCGCAAAAGCAGGCGAAGGCGCTCGGCATCGATTTGCGTATCTTCGAAGGCCGGCAAAATGCAGCCGAACAACGGGAGCAAATCGAGCAAGCCATCAATTCCGGGGCAAAAGGCATTGTGATCAATCACGGCTTGCCGGAATCGTTGAAGGACGTGGTGCAGCAAGCGCTCGACAAGGGCATCAAGGTGGTGGCATTCGATGTCGATATCGACAACCCGAAAGTACCGCAGGTCGAGCAGAGCGATCGCGCGCTGGCCAATTTGGTGTTGACCCAGGTGGTCAAAGACAACGGTACCGCATTTTCAGCCGGGTACGTCTATGTGGCGGGTTTCGCGCCGCTGGATCGACGCAACGAAGCATGGAAGACCTTCAAGGCGGCAAATCCGCAGGTGAAAGAAAAAGCGCAATGGGGCGCGGTCGACGACCAGACTGCCAATTCCGTGGCGAACCAGGCCGGCGCTGTGTATCGCGCACATCCCGAGATTTCCGTGGTGTTCGCGCCGTATGACGAATTCGCCCGCGGAGCGGCCCTGGCTGCCGACGAGGCGGGGATCGCGTCGAAGCTGAAAATTTATAGTGCCGATATCTCGACCTCCGATATCGAAGCGATACGTAAGCCGGGCAGCCCGTGGGTCGCCACGGCTGCCACTAACCCAGCAGTGATCGGAGAAGTCTCGGTTCGTGCGGTGGCTTTGCTGCTGGCCGGGCAGGACCCGGGACACCGGATCGAGGTTGCTCCGACGCTGATTACGCGCGACGATTTGCTCAAGAACGAGATCAAGACCATGGCCGATCTAGGCCGAAAATTCCCGGCGTTTCGCGCCAGCGATGCCGCGCAGGCAAGCTGGATTCCGCAATAACGGCCTGGTGTCCTGTTGCGCAAATTCATGCATCAAACAATTTGCGCAACAGGCTCGCCAGCCGGCGATTTATCAATCGCGGCGGCGCGTTTATCGCGCCTTGCGGCTCAGACTGAAAGTAACCGCCAACGCACCGACCAAGATCAAGCCTTTGACGAAGTCCTGGGTGTAATAGGGTGCATTGAGCATCGTCAAGCCATTGAGCAGCACGCCGACAAAGATCGCTCCGATCACCGTCCCGAGTACATTCGGCCGGTTCGCGCCCCATACCGCATAGCCGATCAAGGCCGCCGCGACGCTATCCAGCAACAAGGAATTGCCGACGCTGACATCGCCGCGCCCGATCCGCGCCGAGAGCAAGACGCCGCCTAGCGCTGCGATCACCCCGGAGATCACGTAGGCGGCCACCCGGTAACGTTGCGTGGGGGCACCGGCCAGCCGGGCCGCGGTTTCGTTGCCGCCGACCGCGTAGAACACACGCCCCCAGCGGGTGTATTCCATTACAAACCATAAGCTCAGCGTGAGCGCGGCCAACACGATCACGGGTATCGGTACCACGCCGCCCAAGCGCATTCGGCCCAAGGCCAGGAACGCATCGGGAAACGTGCCGCTGGCCTCGCTGCCGTCGGGCAGGATGGTACCGGTAGTGAGAGAGCGTCCGCCCGTCGGAATAAGTTGCAGACCCGCGAGCAGGAACAGGGTGCCCAAGGTGGCGAGCTGATCCGGAATGCGCAGTTTGACGATCAGCAAACCGTTGAGCAAGCCCGCGAGCACGCCGAATAACACACAACCCAAGACGGCCGCCGTCGCCGTTCCATGACCCACCACCAGGATATAGCTTGCGGTCATTTGCGAAAAGGCGGCGATACTGCCGACCGACAAGTCGAAACCGCCTACCGCCAGCGTTAGTGTTACGCCGATGCCTAGCATGGCGACGATCGCAACCGCTTGCAAAATACTGAAGACGTTGCCGAGACTGAGGAAACTCGGCTGTTTCGCTTGAAATAGCACGATCAAGGCCGCCAGCAGCACAAAGATTGCCGCCTGCGCGAGCCGTTCGCGAAATGCCGCGGGGTGCCGTTCCATGACGGTAACCGGAGCGTGCGTGGGAGAATTCATGGCGAGCCTGAAGTGTGATGTGCAGAAGGGGATATACGTGCCGCTGTCGCCGCAAGCAACCGTGCGAGATCAAGTGCATGACGCGGGTGATCGGTGACGACACAATGCCGATCCATGACCACGATACGATCGGCGACTTCGAGCGCTTCTTCGTAATCGCTGACGAAGATCAAGGTTGCACGCGTCGTGGCCTGATCGCGGATGGCACGAATAATATCGTCACGGGCGCCGATATCGACGCCCTGAAACGGCTCATCGAGCAATAACAGCCGTGCCGGGGACGCATGCCAACGCGCGATTACGGCTTTCTGCTGATTACCGCCGGAGAGCGTGTCCAGGCGATCGCCCGGCCCTCGGCACTTGATCCCGAAGCGGCGGATGGCGTCGGCGGCTAGCGCATTTTCATGGGCGCGACTCACGCGGCCGTAGGGAAACCAACGGGATAAAAAAGGAAAACTGAGCGTCCCGGCAATCGAGGCGAAGGGTACGCTGGATGGAAACAAGGACGTGCGCCAGCGATCTTCGCCGGCCATGAATACGCCGGCGCGGATGGCGTCGGCCGGTCGCGACGGTAGCCACGCTTGTCCGTCTAGCGTCATGGTGCCGGCCGCAAGCGGCCGCACGCCGAAGATCGCCTCGGCCAGCGTGGTTTTACCCGCGCCCACGACACCGGTGACGGCCACCACTTCGCCGATGCCGGCCTGCAAATCGAAAGCTGCGCGGTCAGGCCGCAGGCGTATGCCGCGCAGCGACAGTGCAGGACTGCTGGCCGCAACCGGCGCACGCATCTGCGCCGTGTTCAAGTCGCGACCGATCATGGTTTCGACCGCCGCCCGGAAGTCGATCGGCCGAGAAAAAATACCGTTCACGCGTCCGTCGCGCAACACCACGGCACGAGTGGCCACTTGCTGCAAATCGGCCAAGCGATGCGAGATATACACAATGGCAACCCCTCGCTCGCGCAGCCGTTCTATGACGCCGAATAAGCGCTGTGCTTCGATATCCGAGAGACTGGCCGTCGGCTCGTCGAAGATTACGACTTCGGGGCGCACGCCAGGCGGACTTTCCCGTCGGACGGGATTGAGACCTTCGGGTTGCGTCGCCAGAACCCGGGCGATGGCAACCAGTTGCTGTTCGGCGATGGTCAGGCGCTCGAGTCTTTCGTTTAGGTCGAGTTCGAGCCCGATCTGCGCGGCAATTGTTTGCGCCGCCTTGATTTGCGCGCGACGGCTACCGATAAATGCCGGTCCCGGGGCGCAAAAGCGGTCAAGCAAAAGGTTTTCGGCGACACTCAGATTGGGCACGCCGGTATCTGCGATGGCCTGGTGTACGGTGACGATGCCCAATGCCTTGGCTTGCTGGGGCGTGGCCGGCGCAATCGCCACACCATTCAATTCGATATGTCCGGCATCGGCTGGATGAACCCCTGAGAGGATTTTTACCAAGCTCGATTTGCCCGCGCCGTTTGCCCCCATCAATGCGACAACTTCGCCGGCCGCAACGCTCAGGTCGACGCGATCGAGCGCCACGGTCGAGCCGAAGCGCTTTGATATGCCGGATAAAACGAGTCGGGTAGAGATCATGGTTTACCGGTGAAATCGATAGGTATGCCATCCAATCGGTGCGATGGATTTAGTCAGGGCGGCGGCTGACGAAACTGAAGGCGAGTATGGCGAAGATCAAACCGCCCGTCGCTACTTGCTGCCAATAGAAATTCCAACCGACCAGCAGCAAACCGTTGCTCACCACATTCAGGAATAACACCCCCAGCAAGGTGCCTGGAAGATTGGGCCGGCCGGTGCGCCCCAGGGTCGTACCGATAAATACGGCGCCGATCGCATTGAGCAGAAACGCGTTGCCCGACAGCGGCACATAGGCGCTGACGGTCGACGACAGGACGATACCGGCCACCGCGGCGGCCAAGGCGCTTGCCAGATAGGTGAAGGCGCTGACGCGTCTGGCGGAAATGCCCGAATAGTAAGCTACGCTGGGTTGTTCGCCGACCGCCACCAAGCTTCGCCCAAAACGGCCGCGAGCCAGTATGCCGCCATAGAGCAGCGCCAGCGTAGCGACAATCAGCAACGGTAGCGGTATGCCGGCGAGACGGCTGGTGGCGATGCCGAGGTGCAGACCCGATGACAAATAGATTGGTTGGCCGCCGCTGGACAGCAATTGCTGCACGCTGGTCCCGATAAATAGCGTACCTAGCGTGGCGAGAAAGGGTGTCAATTGCAGCCCGCCGATGAGTAGCGCGTTGCAGGCGCCGGCGCTCAGTCCGGCGGCCATCGCGCCACCGATTGCCACAACTGTGCCGTGTCCCGCATTGAGTAGCGCGATAAAGGCCAGACTGGAAAAATCCAGTGCGGTACCCACCGACAGGTCGATGCCGCCTGCCGCGACGGTGAAGGTCATGCCGATCGCGACGATTGCCAGCAGGACGAAATTATTGAGCAGCAGGCTGGATAAGTTACCCGGAGTAAGAAATGCCGGCGCCGTCAGGGAAAAAAATACCAGTACCGCGGCGAACACCAGCGGCATGGCAAAGCGCAGCAAGGCAAAGGGTCCGTAGGTAAATGGTTTGAAGCGCAGCAGAGGAGATTGTTGCATCTCAGACCGTCCGGCGACGAAGCGCGGTGGAGGCTGCGACCACGCAAATAATCAATCCGCCTTGCACACCGTTGACCCAGAAATTGGAAATATTCAGCAATTGAAAACCGTTGATCAGGAAACCGATAAACAATGCCGCCAGCAGCGATCCTGTAATGGTCGGGGTGAGCCGGCGCGAGAACATCACGCCGAGATAGGCGATCGCGACTACCGACAGCAGCATATCTCCCGAACCGGTGGTGCTACCGTTAAAGAATGCACTTGAACAGAGCGCCGCGAGTGCGGCGCAAAATCCGCCGATCAGATAACTGATGAAGATATAAAACCGCACCGGAATGCCGCCGGCGCGTGCCGCCTCCGGGTATTCGCCGACGGCATACAGACGCAGGCCGAATGGTGTGTGCTGAATCAGCAGGATTAGCATAGCCGACACGCCGAGCAAAACCCAGGCCAAGACGGGCACAGCCAGCGGACCATTGCCCGCGAGTACGCTCAACAGCGGCGAATCCGCCGGCAGCACGGTGTTTTGTGTCAGTACCAGTTCAAGTCCAGCCACCAGATTCATCATCGCCAGCGTGGCCAGCAGCGGCGGCAACCGCATCAAAACCACGGCGCATCCGTTGACCGCACCGATGGTCAGGCCGGTAAACAGAGTCGCCGCGACGGCCGGCGTATCGCCGTGTCCCGCTTTGATCAGTGTGGCGTAGACGGCGGCGCTCAGACCGAGATTCGCCGCGAGTGACAGGTCGATGCCGCCGGAGACGACATTCACTCCACCACCGATGATGACCACTGTCAGCCCGAAGGCCAAGATGCCAAGAATCGCGGACTGCGCGAATACATTGCCGATATTGCCCGGCGAAAGAAAATTCGGTGCGGCGACGGCGAAGACCGCCAGGATCAGCAGAAATGCGGTAAACGACCCGCCCCGCACGGCCAATGCAGCCAATCGCCGCGAGAATCGCAATGACGGCTTCGGCAACGCAGTTTGCGCCACGTCGTCGGCTGTACGCGGCCGACCCGCATCTGTCGCGTCGGTGGCGTTGGCGTTCGCATTGGCGTTGGCATTGATTGTCAGCCGCAGCATATCAGGTTGCGACATCGGCATACTCCTCATGATGTTGCTCACGACCTAATGCCAGGCGTGGATCGTGGACGCCTGTAGCATGAGCGAGCAGGCTTGCCGCATCGGCTTCACCGGCACCGAAATTTTGTACGATACGGCCGCGATACATGATCAAGATCTGGTCCGATAGACCGATCAGCTCCTGCAGGTCGGAGGAGAGCAGCAGCACACCGGCGCCGAGCGCTGTGAGCCGCCCAATCAAGCGATAGATCTCGACCTTGGCGCCGAGATCGACACCGACGGTGGGTTCGTCGAGGATATAAACCTGCGACTGCCGGCTAAGCCATTTGGCCAGCACCACTTTTTGCTGGTTGCCGCCGCTGAGTTGCCGCGTCAACGCGCCCGCACCGGGAGTTTTGATCGAAAGTTCATCGATCAATTGCGCTACCGCGGTTTGCTCTCGGCGCGGCGACAAGAAACCCAGTCGCGTAAAGCGCGCCAGGCTGGCGAGTGTGGTATTTTCGAGCACCGACAAGGCCGGTGCAATGCCCTGGCCGCGGCGGTCCTCGGGTACCAAGGCAAGCCCTTGCGCCACCGCATCGCGCGGAGTGCGCAATCGCACTACCTGGCCGTCGACCGCGATCTCGCCGGTATCGGCCTGCTCCAATCCGAACAGTGTGCGCACCAGTTCCTTGGCCCCCGACCCAACCAATCCCGTGAGGCCGACCACTTCACCGCGATGCAGCGTAAGAGACACGTCGCGATAGCGCTTGCGCAGGCCGAGTTGGCGCACCTCCAGCACTGCCTTGCCTGGAGCGGTGCGTTGCTTGGGATACATCTCCGAGATGTCGCGGTTGACCATCATTCGAGCGATTTCGCTGGCGGGTGTGGCCTTCGGCATCACCGTGCCGACCTCGCGTCCATTGCGCAAAACGGTGACCTCGTCGCACAGCGCCTCGATTTCTTGCAAGTAGTGCGAGATATAAATAATGGCCAAACCCTGGGTGCGCAGGCGGCCGATAATGTTGAACAGCAGGTCCACCTCGCGCTTGACCAGCGCTGCCGTCGGTTCGTCAAATACCAATACCGACGGCTGGGCCAGCAAAGCCCGGGTAATCTGGACCACCTGTTGCTGAGCTGTGCTCAAGTCACCGATCAAGCTACCGGGCGGCAGTACGATGTCGAAATATTCGCCCAATAGTTGAGCCGCGCGCTGCTGCATCAGGCGGCGATTGAGCCAGGGGCCGCGGCACAATTCACGCCCGAGAAACAGCGCCTCGCCGACCGTGAAATTCGGCGGCAAGAGTCTTTCCTGGTGAATGAAATGGATTCCGAGTGCTTCGGCCTGCCGCGGCGTCAACTGGGCGTGCTCCTGCCCATTGATAAGAATCGTCCCGGCATCGGGCCGGTGCATGCCGGCCAATATCTTGATCAGGGTCGATTTTCCTGCACCGTTCTCGCCGACCAATCCATGCACCGTGCCACGCGCCACACTCAAGTTGGCCCCGTCCAATGCGCGGGTGCCGGCGAAATGTTTGACGATGCCGGTCAAGGCTAGCAAAGGCTGGCCGTGCGGAGATGCTGCAGCCATTCCATGTCTCCCTGATAATTTATGGTCGCCGCCGCCGAAAAATCCGTTTAAGCGTGTACTGCAACCGTGTGCTTCAATCGCCGCGCAGTTTCTTGACTTGAGCGAGGTTGTCGGCGGTCGTCAGCAACGCGGGTACATAGGTGTCGCTGGGTAAGGTTTGGTCGCCGGCAAGGTAGCGCGCGAGGTTATCCACCGCGGTTTTGCCGATCAGCGACGGCTGTTGTGCGGCGACCGCACCTACCGGCGAATTATCGGTCTTGAGAAGATCCAATACTTCGGGCGTGCCATCGACGCCGAAAGTCTTGATTTCGGTGCGGCCGGCCGCGACCAGTGCCTTGCTTGCTCCTAGCTGCGGGATATCCCATGCGGACCAGATCGCGGCAATCGATCCTTTCGGATATTTGTTGAGCAATGCGGTGGTTTGGCTGTACGCGTCCTGCACGGTGTTCGGAATCACGTCGCGCAGCTCGGGCTCGATCAGTTTCACATTGGGGTAGTACTTGAGGACCTGCTTCAATTCGTCGTAACGGATGGCGCACACCGGCACGCCGTAAAAGCCGTTGAATACCAGCACATTACCTTTACCCTTGATGGTCTGTACCAGTTTGAGCGCGAGTGACGAGCCGATGGACCAGTTGTCGGAGGTGGTGTTGTTGATACTGTTCTGGGACGGTACATCAACGGTGAACACGGGTATGCCGGCATCGCGAATTTTCTTGAGCGACGGATCGATCACGGACAGTGTGCCCAGCGTCTGGATTACGGCATCGGGTTTTTGTGTGATGACCGTCTGCAGTTGCGATACCAGGTTCTTGTCGTTGCGCCCGGCGTCGAGAGTGATCGGTGTGCCCCCCAGCCGCTTCACTTCGGCCACCTGTGCTTCGAATGCCTTCAGATCGAAATAATGATCGGTACCGGTAACGCTGATTGCAATCCGCTTGCCTTTAAGCGAAGGGATTGAGTCGTCGGCGGCATGCGCCAATGCGGTTAAGCTCAGCAACACCGTGAAGACGGTCGCGAGGCCGGTGCGCAGACCAAAGGTTGCACGGTATTTGCGCTCGGAGCCGGTGGTTGAAATGGTCATGAATGTTTTTTGTCTGATAAGTGAGCGGGCATCGCGATGACGGCGGCGAGGTCGAGTGACCGAATTTAGCAAGTTGTGCGACGGAATCGAAACGAGATTAAATGGATTGGAAAGAATGGATGCACTGCAATAGATTCCATCGCCGCAACAGAAATCCTTATGCGATTAATCGATTGCCGGCGCATCGAGATGTTCCAGGAGTTGTGCTCGCAACTCGCCCAATATCGGATCTCGCCTGTCACGCGGACGCGGGCTGGTCACGTGGTATGCGCGATCGATGCCTGCCGGCGAAGAGGTCATCAATAGCACACGGTCGCTCAAATAAAGCGCCTCGTCCAGATCGTGCGTAACCATCAATGCGGCGGTATTGTGGGTGCGCGTGACCGACAGCAATAGCGCTTGCAATCGCATGCGTGTCATGGCGTCAACCGCGCTGAACGGTTCGTCGAGCAGCAGCAGTTCAGGCCGGGAAAATAAACCGCGCGCCAGCGCGACACGTTGCGCCATGCCGCCGGAAAGCTGTTTCGGCCAGGCATTGCCGGATGTCGCCAAACCGACTTCCGCCAGTAGTGGCGCCACTCGTGGGTCACGCCCGCCACCCGGTCCGGCCTCGAAGCCGATGTTATCGGCGACCGACAACCAGGGCAGCAACCGTGGCTCCTGGAAGATGATGCCGATCTGCGGCGTAGGTCCATATTGCCGGCTGCCGTTGATGCGCACTTCGCCTTCATAATGAAGATCGAGCCCCGCGGCAATGCGCAGCAGGGTACTTTTACCGCAACCGCTGGGCCCCACCAGGCTGACGATTTCGCCGCGCGCGACGTTCAAACTGAGACGATCGAGGATGGTCTGGGTCGCGTAACGTTTTGCTTCGATGTGCAGCTCAAGCAGGTTCGAGGTGGGCATCATGCCGCTCCCGGGTCTGAACCATGGTCATAGGTGTCGCGCCACCCGAGCACGTAGCTTTCGATCCGTTTCATGCCGCCGTCGGTAAGTTTGCCTAGCACGGCCAGCAGCAGGATAGCGCCGAATACAAGGTCGGGACGACCGGTTTCCCGGCCGTCGCTTAGCAAATAGCCCAAGCCGCGGGTGGCGGCGATCAACTCTGCCGCGACCATAAACATCCAGGCCAGGCTGAGGCCGGTGCGCAAACCCGTGAAAATATGCGGCAGGGCAGCCGGCAACAAAATGCGCCGGAACAAGGCGACCGGCGTGAGCCGGTACACGGCGCCCAACTCGATTAACTTGCGATCGACGTCGCGGATACCCGATACCACACTCAAATGAACCGGGAAGAAAGCGCCGAGGGCGATCAGGGTGATCTTGGGCGCCTCATCTATGCCCATCCATAACAGCAGCAAAGGTACCCACGCCAGCGATGGAATCGCTCGCAGCGCCTGGAAACTCGGTTCAAGCAAGGCGTCGAGACGGCGGCTGAGTCCCATGGCGGCACCTAGCACCAGCGCCAAGGCGGCGCCGATGGCAAAGCCTGAGAATACGCGCAAGGTACTGGCTGCAATATGACGGCACAGCCGCAATACACCCATCTGCCATAACGTTTGCAAAATAGTGCTGGGTGCCGGGAGCAAATGCCCGGGCACCACGCCGCCACGGACCAGGGCCTCGACCACGGCGAGCAGAGCGAGGGGCAGCAGCAGTCCGGCGATCTGCCAGCGCCGCAGCCCGGTGCGGACGCCGACGGTGCTCACGGGCAAGCGCTCCGTCCGTTGCGCAGGCGTGGCGCTCGATTCTGCGGCTGTCGCAGCAGTGCCCAAGTACCCGTATTTGTTGAGCGCCATAGTCGCTCTATGGCGTCTTGGCAGCGTTGACTACCGGCTGGGCGAGTTGCGGTTGCAGCAGGCTATCGATCACCTGATTCAAGTCGGTACCGGGTTTCACCAGTTGTTCCTGGAGCAGGATGGGTGCGGCGGCTTTCAGTGCGGCAATCTGCTGCGCCCCTGGAACCGGTTGGCTGAAGTCATTGCGTTGCAGTTGCAGTTTTGCGACCGGCAGCGAGATTTTCGATTCTTCCGCGACAATCTGCGCCGTTTCGTCGGGATGGGCAATGATCCACACACGCGCTTTTTCATACACCTTGAGCACGCGACTGACGGTTTGCGGATATTGCTGGAGGAAATCCTCGCGTACATCGAGGAAGCCGTAAGTATTGAAATCGACGTTGCGATACAGCAGCCTGTCGCCGTCGTCGATTTGTGCGGCCGCCATATGAGGATCGAGGCCGGCCCACGCATCCACCTGTCCGTTGGCTAAAGCAGTGCGGCCGTCGGGATGTTGCAGATTGACGATTTCGACATCGTCGCGCGACAGCCCTGCGGTATGCAAGGCACGCAAGGTAAATAGAAATGGGTCGGTGCCTTTGGTCGCGGCAATCTTTTTGCCTTTCAGGTCAGCCAGGCTCTTGATCGGAGAATCCTTGCGCACCACCAGCGCGGTCCACTCGGGGCGCGAGAAAATATAGACGGTCTTGATCGGATTGCCGTTGGCGCGGCCCAGTACAGCGGCCAGCCCTGCTGTCGAGCCGATATCGATGGCGTTGCTATTCAGATATTCCAGCGCGCGGTTGCTGCCCAGACTCAACACCCACTTGATCTGTGCGTGGTCGGAGCTGAACTCGTTTTCAAGCCAGCCATTACGTTTGATCACCAGGCTTTCCGGCGAATAATACGCATAATCGACGCGGATTTCCGCCGGTGTGGCGGCCTGCACCAACGTTACCGCCGCCATGCCTGATAGCCATATCGCCAGCTTGAAGCGCACCCGATGCCATAACCTTGTCATACCTGTTTTCCTTTCTTTATATTGACCCGCGGCAACAGGTCAATATAAAGAAAGAGTGATCCTGGGCTAAACAAGGAAACATCACAAGAAAAGCAGGCGAAAGAATATCGCCGGCACAACCGGCAAGTTGCGCTGCAAGCCGGCGCTCCTGGCTGCCGGGTTACATCGACACCCCGCAGCGCGCATTCGATGTGACATTCCCTGCTTAGGAAATAAGATTTTATTGGTTCGCTGTTGGCGGGTGCTCTTTCATAGTACGTCTTGATGGCTATAGGCGGTTGTGTGGAGCGCGGCGAAACCATCAGTCGCACTAATTTATCGGGTGGCGGGAGATCTTATGACAGACGTATTGGAACAACAGATTACTCATGTGGCATTGGAATCGGCGCGCGCTGCGGCGACGGCTGCCGGTTTGCCTTATGCGGGGGGTATTTCGCCGCAGGATGCATGGGCTTTATTTTCGGCGGGCGAGGCCTTGCTGGTCGACGTGCGGTCTGCGGAGGAGCGCAAGTTCGTGGGACATGTGCCGGGCAGTCTGCATGTAGCTTGGGCGACGGGCACCAGTCTGAACCGCAACCCGCGCTTCGCCCGCGAACTGGAGGCGAAGACGGGCAAGGATGCGGTGGTATTGCTGTTATGCCGTAGCGGTAATCGCTCGGCACTGGCGGCCGAGGCGGCGGCCAAGGCCGGGCTGACGCAGGTTTTCAATGTCCGCGAAGGGTTTGAAGGCGAGTTGGACCCGCAGCAGCAACGCGGCGCCCATAACGGTTGGCGCTTTCACGGACTGCCGTGGATCCAGGACTAGCCGCGATGAGCACGCTCGTCAGGAATTTCGGTTTATCGGTGCGGCAACTTCGAGAGGCCCACGCCTGGTCGCAGGAACAATTGGCCGAACATGCCGGACTGAATCGCTCTTATGTCGGCGAGATTGAGCGAGGCGCGGCAATCGCTTCCATCGTTACCGTCGACAAGCTTGCACGGGCTTTCAGCGTGCCGATCGCAAGCTTGCTGCACCCTTCCTCCGGGGTAGGGCCTGCGACGGCCGTCATAGCGCGGAAATCATCGGACTGATGCCTATAGCATGTTGAATGCCGGGGGGCGGGTCTTGATAATCACTTTTAAGCATAAGCATTCCCGTTTTTCATCTATCAAACCCGGAGCTTTATATGTCGACAAAAGAGAGCGGCCAAACTGCGCTCGGCGATAACGCAGCAAGACAGCTAGCCAACGCCACCAAGACCGTTCCCCAGCTCGCGACGATTACGCCGCGTTGGCTGACTCATCTGCTGCAATGGGTGCCGGTCGAAGCGGGTATCTATCGCTTGAACCAGGTGAAGAATCCCGAAGCTGTGCGCGTGGCATGCACCCAGCGCGAAGATGAAGGTATTTTGCCGCGCACCTTTGTTCCCTATGAAGAAGCACCGCGAGAATATTTCCTGAATGCGGTCAGCACGGTGCTCGAAGTGCATACCCGTATCTCCGATCTGTACAGCAGCCCGCACGATCAGATCAAAGAGCAATTGCGTCTCACCATCGAGACCATCAAGGAGCATCAGGAAGGCGAGCTGATCAACAACCCGGATTACGGCTTGCTGGCCAACGTGGCCGAGGAGCAGCGCGTATTCCCGCTGACCGGTGCGCCGACTCCCGACGATCTGGATGAATTGCTGACCAAGGTATGGAAGGAACCCGCGTTTTTCCTGACCCACCCGCTGGCGATTGCGGCTTTCGGCCGTGAATGTACGCGCCGTGGTGTGCCGCCGCCGACCACCAGCTTATTCGGTTCGCAATTCCTGACCTGGCGCGGTATTCCATTGATTCCTTCGGATAAGGTGCCGGTTGCGGACGGCAAGACCAAGATCTTGTTGCTGCGCGTCGGCGACAAGCGCCAGGGTGTAGTCGGCTTGTTTCAACCGGGTGTTGCCGGCGAACAAGGACCGGGTCTGTCGGTGCGTTTCATGGGGATCAATAACCATGCGATTGCGTCGTATCTGATTTCCCTTTACTGCTCGCTCGCGGTGCATTCGCCGGATGCGCTGGCGGTTCTCGATGATGTGGAGATTGGGAAGTACCATGACTACCCAGATACCTACAAGTAATCCGGTGGATAGTATCGCGTTGCCGACCCTGCCGGCGGGTTTGCCGGACCCGGCCACACTGGCGCGCCTGGCGAGCGAGTTTTTTTCGGCTTTGCCGGGCGGTGCCGCGCCGTCCGCGTTTTCTGCCACGGGAGTGCCGACAGGAGTGGCGCAGACTTTGCCGTTGACCGCTCCGGCGTTGTCGACGGCAAGCAATCCGGCACCGGCGGGCTCGCCCCTGGCAGGCCCAGGCGGTACCGGCACGGGCATCCCTGGGGCGGCGCTGCCGCAAGGCAAGGTGCCGGGGGCCAATCTGTTGCCCGCGGCGCCGACACATGTGCTGGCGCTGGGCAATCGTGCCCCGGCGCTAAGCCCTCACGCGGCGGCACAAAATGGTGTGCCCGATAGCGTAGTGACCGTGGCGCCTGCACTTGAACCGCGTTTTGGCGGCGCGGCCTTGGGCGTGCCCGAAGCGCATGGGGTGGGGCATTCGCCCGGCGGACTTTCCCGTCAAGCGGGAACGGGACCTTCGGCGCAGGCTCCTGGGGTACAGGCATCGCCTTATTATTTCCTCGATCAAGCCACCGATCCACGCGGCAAAATTGCGGTCGGCCGTGAGATCGAGGTGCCGCGCAGCGACGCACTCTCGGCGCGCGCGTTCGGCCTGCCCGACGGCGACGATTTGCGATCCTTGACTTCGGTCTTGCGCGTGCCATCGGCGGTCGGCGCGCAACCCGGCAGCGGCACCGGGTCGCGCTATTTTATCGACGACACGGCGCACAGCGCAGCGGCAGATACCGCAGCGGCTTCGGCCGGGCATCCGCCATTCGACGTCAATGCCATCCGGCGCGATTTTCCGATTTTGCAGGAGCGGATCAACGGGCGGCAATTGGTTTGGTTCGATAACGCGGCGACGACGCATAAACCGCAAGCGGTGATTGACCGTCTGGCGTATTTTTACGCCCACGAAAACTCCAATATCCACCGTGCCGCGCACACGCTGGCAGGCCGCGCGACAGATGCATATGAAGCTGCGCGCAGCAAGGTCCAGCATTTTATCGGTGCATCTTCGCCGGACGAAATCATCTTTGTTCGCGGGACCACGGAAGGGATCAACCTGATCGCCAAAAGTTGGGGCGTGAAACATGTCGGCGCGGGTGACGAGATTATCGTGTCTCATCTGGAGCATCACGCCAATATCGTGCCGTGGCAGCAGCTTGCCGCCCAAGTGGGGGCGACCCTGCGTGTCATCCCGGTCGACGACACGGGACAGGTACTGCTGGAAGAGTATCAGCGCTTGCTTAACCCCAGGACCAGGATCGTAGCCGTTACCCAGGTGTCGAATGCGCTGGGCACGGTTGTGCCGGTCAAGGAAATCGTCGATCTGGCTCATCGCGCCGGAGCGAAGGCATTGGTTGACGGCGCACAATCGGTGTCGCATATGCGCATCGACGTGCAGGCTATCGATGCCGATTTTTTTGTTTTCTCCGGACACAAAGTATTCGGTCCGACCGGCATCGGGGTGGTCTACGGCAAACGTGAAATTCTCGAAGACATGCCGCCTTGGCAAGGCGGCGGCAATATGATTGCCGACGTGACCTTCGAGCGTACCGTGTTTCAAGCGCCGCCGAATCGTTTCGAAGCCGGCACCGGCAATATTGCCGATGCGGTGGGACTCGGCGCCGCCATCGACTATGTCACCCGCATCGGAATCGAGAATATCGCGCGTTACGAACACGACTTGCTGGCCTATGCGACCAGTGTGTTGCAGCCGATACCCGGAGTGCGCTTGATCGGCACGGCGCGGGACAAGGCCAGTGTGTTGTCGTTCGTGCTTAAAGGCTATGAGACGGAAGAAGTCGGGCAGGCACTGAACCAGGAGGGTATCGCCGTACGCTCAGGGCATCACTGCGCCCAGCCGATATTGCGACGTTTCGGTGTGGAGGCCACGGTACGGCCGTCGCTGGCGTTTTACAACACCTGCGGCGAAGTCGATGCGCTGGTGTCGGTGGTGCAAAAACTGGCCGCGCGACGCTATTGAGGGATGCAGCACATGGGGCATATAAATTTGCCTCATGTGCTGATGCTCAGCCGCGGTTGTGCCGCCGGTTTGCATGAGAGATTGCTCTTACGCATTCCTGGACGTCGAGGTGAAATCACCCCGCCCGGCGAAAAGTGAAGTTGATCCGTTGCTCACCCAATAACGGGTGATGTCCTGTCTTCAGCGGCAGGATGCCGTGATAACGCAGACGGTCGACACCGCCCCAGACCACCACATCACCATGCTCCAGGGGGATGCGCAGGCTTTTATCGGCGCGTTCCAGGCCGCCGAAGAGGAAGGTTGCGGACAGGCCCAGCGAGACCGAGACAATCGGCGCTTTGAAATTACGCTCGTCTTTATCTTGATGTAAGGACAAACGGGCACCTGGCACGTAACGATTCACCAGGCAGGCATCCGGTATGAAATCGTCAAACCCCGCTTCGGCTGCCGCATTTTGCGCCAGGCGTAGCAGGACCTGCGGCATGGCCGGCCAGGCGCGGCCGGTCTGAGGATCGTGTCCGGTATAACGATAGCCTTGACGATCGGAGGTCCAGCCCAGAGTGCCGCAATTGGTCAACGCGACCGACATCTCGAAGCCGCCGGGCGTCACCAAGTGGCGAAAGGCGGCGGCCTGCACCAGCGCATCGAGTGCCGGCAATATTTCGCTGACATAGGGCCGCGCGTAGGCACGCAACACATAAGATTGCGGTCCGATTTGCTCGCTGCGCGGGAGCGTCGCCTCGTTTTCAAAAAGATCGAGATTCATGGCCTTGATGTTGATGCGATATGGGGGCGCCCCGAGAGTAGGCCGTGTTACCGAGCCTGAGTAAGCAGTATCCAATTATATCGCGTGCTTGAGTTATTGAACGATCGGTCATATTATATCTCCATGGCACAAATTCCTGTCCCCGTCGATACCACTGAGCGCACCCACGAACGCGGTCGCCCGCGTGAATTCGATCTTGATGAAGTCACTGCCCTGGCCGGTCGGGTGTTCTGGGAACAAGGCTATCATGCCACTTCGATAGAAATGCTATGCAAGGCCACCGGGCTCATGCGCGGCAGCCTATATGGTGCTTTCGGCGATAAGCGTGGGCTTCTGATTGCCGCATTTGATCGTTATGCCGAGGGCGCGCTTGCGCGCTTGAAGGAACGTTTATCGGCTGATGTGCCTCCACGCGAAGCATTGCGCCAAGCCTTGCTTCATTACACCCGCGTAGCCGCTGAACTGAATGGGCGGCACGGCTGTTTCATTACCAATGCGGCGCTTGAATTGTTGCCTGCCGAGGAACTGTTGCGGCCGTATATCGAGACCACCTTGCAACGTATTTCCGCGCAGCTTGCTGACGCCGTGGCGCGCGGCCAGAAAACGGGGGAATTTAATACCGGTCTGAATAAAAAAAGCGTCGGCACCTTTTTGCTCTGCATGGTCCAGGGTCTGCGGGTGCTGGGTAAAGTTAGCGTAGACGAAAAAGAACTGGTCGCCGTGGTGGATATAACCCTGCGAGCGCTTCTTTAAAAATTTTCACATTTATTGAACGATCGGTCATGAATAAAATTCCACTTTGTCCGGCCTCTGTTTCAGTTGAAAAAATCGAGTCACACAAGAATCTGCATCAAGCATCTGTTTTATCAGCGAACGGGCCTTACGCGAAAGGCGTAGTGCTCTGCGTGGTCGCAACCGTGCTGTTAGGCATTATGTTTCCGGTGATGACCAGCGCACTAACCCATATCGATCCGTTTACGTTTACCTCTTTGCGTTATCTCATCGCAGGCACGGCATTTCTCTCCTGCTTGCTGGTAAAAGAAGGCAAGGCCGCTTTGCGGCTCAAAGGCGAGCCGATTTTCCTGGCATGGCTGCTGGGCTCGATCGGTTTTGCCGGTTTCGGTTCTTTGGTTTTCCTGGGGCAGCAATGGGCCGGGCGCGAAGGGGCGCTCACCGCATCCATCATGATGGCAACCCAGCCGATGATGGGTTTGCTGGTTAACTCATTAGTGCGCCGTGCATTGCCGCCACGCTATTCGTTTTTGTTTATTTTGATGTCGTTTTCCGGGGTGGCCTTGGTGGTGACCAAAGGCAATTTCGCGGCGGTCTTGCGAGAGCCTCAACACTATGCGGCGAATGCTTTGATTGTGTTGGGCGCCTTGTGCTGGGTGATTTATACCTTCGGTGCATCCTATTTCAAGAGCTGGTCAGCGCTCAAATACACCACCCTAACAACCTGGCTCGGCTTGACCACCATTATCGGGCTCAACCTGGTGTTGTTTGCACTGGATGTGGTGCCGGTGCCGACCACTGCTACCTTGGTCTCGATTGCGCCCCACCTGTTGTATATGGGGCCGGTGGCGGGTTTTGTTGCAATCCTTTGCTGGAATATGGGAAACAAGATACTCACGCCGCTTAACGGCGTGTTGTTTATGGACATTTTGCCTGTGACCACTTTTATCGTGTCGGCGCTGGGCGGTCTGATTCCGACTTCAATGCAGATCGCAGGCGCCGGCATGACCGGCACTGCGCTGATTTTAAATAATCTCTATCTGCGGCGACGCGCGTTGCGCGCTACCGCATGAAATCTTCGACAGGACGAGATAACGCCAGTGTGCCTAGCCGTTGAGTTCATGATGCAGCGCCAGATATTCCTGTGTGAGTTTATGTCGCGGCTCGAGGTAGATCATGGGCTTGGCGTTCTGGTGGCTTTCACGGATTTTGACCGACTGCGACAGGTACGAACTCAATACCGGCAAACCCTCGTCCAGCAATTCCTGTACCAATTGCTGGGGTAGGCTGGCTCGTGGCTGAAACTGGTTGATTACGATACCTTCGAGTTTCAGCTCGGGATTGTGGTCATGCTGGATCTCTTGAATATTTTCCAGCACGGAATACAGCGCGCGGCGCGAAAAATCGTCGCAGTCGAAGGGGATGAGGCAATTTTCCACCGCAATCAGCGCTGAACGAGTGAAGAAATTCAGGGCCGGCGGCGTGTCGATATAGATCGCGTCATAGCCCTCCAGGCCTTTGAGTGCATCGCGCAGCTTGTAAATTTTATAGCGCGATTCGAGCTTGCTTTGCAAAGCCTCGAGACTCGGGTGCGATGGAATAATATCGAGATTTTCAAACGATGTCGGGTGGATAAAAGACCCGATTTCCGGCTCCTTGAAACTGAAACTCAAGGCCGTTTCAAAAAAACCGGCCAGGTTCGGCTGCGCCTCCGATGCCTGTGGGCCCAGCAGATATTGGCTTGAGTTGCCTTGCGGATCGAGGTCGAGCACCAGCGTGTGTGCGCCTTGGGACGCACTGATCGCGGCGAGATTGCAGACGATGGTGGACTTTCCGACGCCCCCCTTTTGATTGAAGACAACACGTCGCATCGATATTCCGTCCTGGGTTGGGGTAGAAAAGTAGCGCTTTAAGCAGTCTAGCGGATAAGCGCGTGTTTTGTGTCGAAGCTGACCACTATTGGAGACTTCCGTCGAGAGCTCGCGGAACCAAAATAAATATGCCGCTCACTCATTTGCAATGATCGCGTTGCGACAGGGTTTCATCCCTATCTTTTCGCACCGAGGCGTGGTCAAACTCCATGGGGTCATTCGCTGAATCATGGACTTTCTGCGAGAGGACGACAATGCGATTCGATATGAGAACACCGCGTTATATGTCGGCTGGCGGTCGGCATCCGTTCACCTGCGAGCAAGCCCATACCGGCCCGCAATATCTGGACACGGCCAATACGCTTGAGGTGCCGTCATGGAATCGCTTCGACCTCGGGGCGCGCTACAAAACCGTGATCTACGGTCGCGAAACTACCTTCCGTGCCAATGTGTTCAACCTCACCAACAAAGCTTATTGGGCGTCGGCGATCGGCGGTTATCTGTCCCAGGGCGCGCCGCGCACGCTGCTGCTGTCGATGACTACCAACTTCTGAACCTGGTGCCGGGAAAGACTCCTGGGTGTCGAGTCTTTCCCGCTTATTTCTGTGCTGCGAGGCCGTGCCTGGTTTGGCTCCAGACACTATCGCCGCGGCCATGAATTACCCTGCGCGCGGTACTGCGGGCCAACCACGCCAAAGCCAGTGCGCCAAACGCGGCAATGCCATCGATACTTAATGCGGCGCCGCTGCCATGGACCCACCAACCACTGGCCGGCGCCAGCCAACCGATCAAACTGGTCAGAGGAATGGCGGCGGTGGCGAGCGTCGCGACTCGCAACAGGACGACACTGGCGCGCGCGGCTCCGCGCAGGAGCGCCCAGACAACGCTGCCGAGGAAAAAGCTGTAGTAAATTGCCACATGCCAGTCATGCAAATTGCTTACATGGCCATGCAACCATTTAGCTGCGACGATGGTGGCCGAGATGCCGCTGACACCCCCCAGGCACACGCCCACCGTCAAGGCTGCCAACAGATAGGCCGAGCGGCGCTGAGTCACGCTCTGTGCCGCCGCTCGTTGTGCTTTGCGCCGGCTTTCCAGCCACAGTAAATTGCCCGAATAAAACAAGAATGCACCGGCCAATCCAAGGAAAAAATAAGTCCAGCGGATCGGCTCGCCGCCGTAGCTGCCGAAATGCAAGGCAAACAGACTATTGACGAAAGCTTCCCAGGGATTGGCGTGACCCGGCAGATAGGTGGTATTGAGAAATTGTCCGGTAGCCGGGTCGAGCACCACGGCACCCAATCCTACCGCCAGGTAGCGCGGATCGGAACCTTGCGCTATCACCACCGCACCGGGTTCACCACGCTCGCGGTACACCAGCGCTTCCGTCTCGAAGCCGGGGGCGCGCTGGGCAATCTGGCGCAACAGTTGGGCGGGAGAAAGCAGCGGCAATTTGGCGCTGCCAACGGGCGCGCGTGCGGCGAAAAAATTCCCGGCATCCATGTGCGATGCCAATTGCGAGTTGTAAACCAGTTTGTCCTGCACCGCATAGATCGGATCGTGAAAGCCCAAGACCACCGCCGACCACGCGATGACAAGATGAAACGGCAGGCTGACAATGCCGGCTACGTTGTGCGCATCGAGCCACATGCGTTTCAGGTTGCGGCCCAGCCGTAAGGCCAATAGATCCTTGACCAAAGTCGGCAGTACCACGATCAAGCCCGACACCAGCGCCAACCCATACAAGACGCCTACCGCCGCCATCAAACCCATGCTCAAGGTGAGACTGCCGGGAATGCCGGCGGTCATGTGCAGCACATCGATAAATTGCGCCACATCGGATGGACGGCTGGAGCTGGTTTGCAGGCTTCCATCGGCAGCCAAGCCTGCCGCCCATTGCACTTGATTGGGCGCTTGCCAGGTCAGTGGCGCGGGCACGTCCTCGGTGACACGCAGATGCACGGTGAACTGTTTGCGCGCCGCAGGATAGGCCGCCAAGGTTGCATCAGTCAGGCTGGGCAAGGTATTCAGGGCGACAGCCTGGCTTGACGCGGGCGTCGCGGCCCAACGCGTCAGCGGTGCTTTGAGCATGGTTACAGCGCCGGCATAAAACGCAATAAATAGCGCCAGGCCGGCCAAGATGCCGGTCCAGGTGTGCAGTGTTTTATAAATACGAATGATATCGGTACGCATGGCGTCGGATTCTCCGGTATCAATTGAGGAAATAACGGCAAGCTGCGAGCAAGCCGAAAGCCAGCACATTGGCCAAAGCCAAGTACAGCCATGCGTGCCAGCCACGGCGAAAGAGATAGGTAAAGGCCAGCACGAGGATGCTGATCGGCACCACCAACCACATCGCCGCCTGATATTTATTGGCTTGCCATGGGCCGCCCGAACCTGCCCATGCCACCAGGCCGCTGATCGCTATGCCTAGACCGAAGCCGAACAATGCACCGGCCAAGGTCTTTGACCACCAATCGGGTTGGATCGCCCCTGGCTGGACGGCCCTTGCGTTGCGCGCCGGCGCACCCGTGCCAGAGGTCACGGCGCCACCGCCGCCGGCCGGCGCGCACGCCAGAAAGCACCGACAAACGGCATCAGGGTCAAGCCGGCCATGGTAATTGCCATCACATAACAGGTGGCGGTTAAAGCCGGCCAGATGCGCACGGCCAATAACCACGACAAACCCAACGTAATCAAGCCCGACACACGCGCCAAGACGGAGGCCCGGGCGCTCCTTAGCCAAGGTTGGTGAGGTGTCGCGAGGTAGAGCAGAGCGGCGCCGAGAAAGGCGAGCAGGGCAACAAGCAAGGGGAGCATGGGGCAGTCATTGAAAATGCGTAAAAGCCGGTAAAAACCCGCGCAAAGGCGGGCGTGCCAAACATCCATGCCAAGCCTGAATGCACCTGGCTTTAATCACAAATGAGAATCATTACTATTTTGACATAATTTACGCGATAGAGGGCTGCCATGCTGGCGCCAAAGCCGAGGCGCCAGCCGCCGCGTGGCTGCGCCGGGATCAAGCTCGTGATGGCTTGCTGCCGTCTCGATGCTGCTGTACTCTCGGATCGAGATGCAGCTTGTACCTAGGCGTGACTCGTTCCCTATTTTCTGAGATCAAGCTCATTTGAATCCGCTTGAATTGCCGTTACCTGCCCGCACGCCTGTTGACTATTAGGGCGTCCGTCGACCAAGTTGTGTGGTCCTTACCCTGTAAGCGGAGGTGTGAATGCATGCCGATTTGTCCAATGAAGCCGTGATTAATGATCTGCCTGTTGCTGCCAGTAAAGACGAAGCCAAACAAGACCTGCGCCGGGTCGACTCACACCCCGACAATTGGTACCCGCTGGCCTGGTCGCACGAAGTAAAACGCGGCAAGGCGCTTGGCGTACGTTATGCCGGCGACCCCATCGTTTTGGTCCGCACCGCATCGAATGCCGTATTCGCGCTGGAGGATCGCTGCGCGCACCGGCAAGTGCCGTTGCATGCCGGGCTGGTCCAGGGTGAAACCATCAAATGTTGTTACCATGGCTGGTCCTATGACTGCAGCGGGCGTTGCATCGACGTTCCCTACCTGGGGCACGGCAGTTTGCCCAACGGCGTGCGCGCCTATCCGTGCCGCGAGGAGCAGGGCTTGATCTTTGTCTTTCCGGGCAACCCTGAACTGGCGACGGACAAGGCATTTCCCAAACTGGGCTCGGTCGGCGATAAAAGTTACAAGACGCGCCGCTTCGGTCGCGAAGTACGGTGCCACTACACTTTTATGCATGAGAACCTGATGGATATGAACCATCAGTTTATGCACCGCAAACAAATGGGCCAGATGCGCGCACGCCTGCTCGCGCGCCGGCGTGGCGACGGGTGGTTGGAGGTCGACTACACCTTTGCCCGTTTGGAAGGCAAGCAACCGATTGGCGAAGCGCTCATCTTTGCCAAGGCACCGAACGAAAACAAGAACGATGGCGATGTGATGACGGTGCGCACCGAATATCCTTACCAGACGCTGAAGATCCGCACCTCATCCGGCAAAATGGTGATGGATCTCTGGATCGCTTACGTGCCGCTCGACAAAGAGCAACGGACTAACCGTACCTTCGGTTTACTCTCGATCCAACGGCCCGGCATACCGGGCTTGCTCGATATCGCCTGGCCGCTGCTGGTATGGTTCACCGAGCGGATTTTCAAGGAAGATCGATGGATCGTCGAGCGTGAACAGGAAGCCCACGACAGGCAAGGCGCCGACTGGAACCAGGAGGTTTTTCCGGTGATCAAGGAATTGCGTGCCTTGCTGGCCGAATGTGGTGTGCCGCATCAGGATGAACTGCCCGAGCGGCGCACTACCTGGCCGATCCATTTGCATGAAATGAACCAGGCACCGCCGCCGGCCTAGAGCCTGGAGGGCCTTGAGGGCTTAGAGCGCGCGCCGCTCATCGGCATCTGGACCCTTAACGGTTTGGATTGCTGCGGGCCTCGATAGCCTGTAGAACGGCGGCCATGTCGGCCGCGCCGTGGCCGAGCTTGAGCGTTTCCGCGAAGAGCGCATGACATACATCCAGCAGCGGCGATGCAATGCCTGCGTCCCGTGCCGCCTCGGCAATCAAGCGGTTGTTCTTAAGTACGTCCGAGATTGAGGCGTGCGAGGAGAAATCGCGCTCGACCAACTTGACCGCTTTCGCGCGCGAGACATCGCTTGCCATGGGCCCAGCGTCCAGTACCGCCACCAGTTGTTGCAAGTCCAGCTTATGGCTGGCGGCAAAATGCACGGCTTCGGCCAGGCCTGTGACCATCGAGATCAAAAACAGATTGACCGAAAGTTTCATCAGCAGTGCTTTCGGCACGGCACCGCAAACTACCGTCTCCCGGCACATCGGGCCGAATAGTCGATGGACGCGCTCAACCGCCTCGGGGGCACCGGCAAGCATCGCGACCAGTTGACCGGCTTGCGCGGGTTTGCTCGATCCCGACACCGGTGCTTCGACATAATGACCTCCGGCTGAGCGGATATCGGTTTCCAATGCTTGCGAATAACTGGCCGCGGTGGTCCCCATGTGGACGATGGTTCGGCCGCGCACCAGCGATGCGAAGGTGGGGCTGCCGCGTTCCAGTACGGCGTCTATTGCGACTTCGTTAGCCAGCATCAAAATAACGATGTCGGCATGCATAAAAACCTCGGCGGCATGCGTGGCGACCTGCGCACCGGATGATACCAGCGCTGCGGATTTTGCCGCTGAACGGTTCCATACCAACAGCGGTATGCCGGCCTTGAGCAGGTTCAGCGCCATCGGCGTGCCCATCGAACCCAGGCCGATAAAGCCTACAGTTTGTGCGGTTTTGCTCATCGATGAAATCCTTTTTTAAGTACCGAAGCACTTATTTCAACCGCCGGCCGAGAGGGGCGAGAGGCTGGAGTTTTCCTGCTCCGCCGCGCGGATATTGTCAAAATGCACGACGCGGTTACGGCCGGCTCGCTTGGCTGCGTAGAGCGCCCGATCGGCGTTTTCGAGCAGGTTTTCGCTATATAACGGATCGGCTCCATCGACACTGGCGATGCCGATGCTGCAGGTCAAAACCCCCATCTCGGTGGTGTCGTGAGCAAGCGCCAACTGGTGCACGGTCATACGGATTTTTTCCGCCATGGCCGTTGCCGCGGTCATGTCATTGTCGGGCAAGACCACGACGAATTCTTCGCCGCCGTAGCGGCACACAAAATCGGCGCTGCGTTTGACGCAGGTTCTCAAGGCTCGCGCCACTGCTTGCAAAGCCCGGTCGCCCGCCACGTGCCCGTAGTGATCGTTGTAAAGCTTGAAATTGTCGACATCGACGAATAACACGGAAATGGCCGTGCCCAGCGCGCGTATCCGTTCAAATTCGTGGGTATAGGTCTGATCGAAGGCGCGCCGATTGTGCAGTTCGGTCAGCGCATCGGTGGTGGCCAAATGCTCGACCGCGGCTTCCGATCGGGCGCGCATGCGCAGTGTGTGCGCGAGAAATACCAATAAGACCGCGAAAATCAGAGATACCAGTACACAGAGCAGTACCACTTGCGTGCAGCGCCGTACCCAATCGGCAAATACCTCGGACGCGGGTAAATTGACGGTAACCACCATCGGTGTTCCAGCGACGGGCCGTTGCGCCCGGATCACCCGGTCGGCGGTGGAGGGGGCGATGACGCGAGTCAACCACAGCACACATTTGTCGCCGAGCCGCTGCGCCAGATTGTCGCCCTTTGCACGCATGGGCAGCAGATCCTCGGGTTCAAGCGTGCGTATCAATTCGGTCCCGTCGCTTAACGACACGTTAATCACGGTCCAGTGGCCTAAATGAAGATCCAACAGTACCTCGGAAAAATAATTGAGGTTGACTGTGGCAATCACCACACCGTCGAATCTACCGTTCGGAGTGCGCACGGATCGAGAAAATGTGACGAGCCGGGTAATCCGGTCCTTGGCCAGATAGGGGTGCCCTACCAGCAAGCCGCTCGCCGCGTTTTCCCGGCGTGCGGCAAGAAAGGAGCCGAGGAAGGCGGAATCCATGGTCTGGTCCGCGTCCAGAGAGTTGGCCACCAGCAGGCCGTTGGCGTCGAATACCGAAACGTTGCGAATGTAGCGTGCAGCCGCCGCCCGCGAAAACAGGGCTTGATCGCGCAGCGCGATCGGCAAGTGCATGAGAGGCGGCTGTTCCACACCGTCGGCCACGCCCTGTATGGAAAGATCGATCAGGTCGACATTACGCGATACCTCGCGCTCCACCATCAGCGCCAGCCGGTCGGCATCGTCGCGCGCATGTGAGTCTATATCCCGGTGTGCGTCAGCCAGCAGGAGCAACAAGGCGGCCGACAGCGACAGGATAATAAGAAGGCCGATTAATAAGGCAGAGACAGGGCTGACGACCAGGCTGACAAACAGACTGACTACTGAACGTTTCATCGTTTGCATTGTTGCAATGCGCCAATGATTAATCGGGGATCCTGGCGGTAACATCCACCGCCAACATCGATTTTTCTTCCACATGAGCGCTCATCCGGCACACGTGTCCGTCCTGCATCCTGGATGACATGATCCCAGCCCGGTCTTGCCTCGGTTTCAAGGTCGAGACCAAAGCGGGCTGCTTGCATAAAGTTTGCCATACTTCGTTGCGGATAAGTGGTTCAGCGCGATAACGCCACATAAAGACGAACAATTTACGGGCTTACGCAAAAAATCGACGGCACGGACTCGCTTTGGAGCGCAAAAACAAAAAACCCCGCAGGCTCAGGCTTTGCGGGGTCTCTTAAAACTACTTTGGAACTTCTTGAACAATTTAGCGGTGCCGGAGTAGGACTCGAACAATTGGCATAAAGTACTGCGTTTTATGACAAAAGTAAATGTACTTTTGTCATATACATCAAGCAGGCATGGGTCTCGGGTGACGCCCCCGTCCAGGCGGTAAGTCATTTAGGTGACAGCGGCGGGCAATGGCGAGCCTGTTGCACACCTCAAACCGCTGCCTTCTCCCCGCGCTTCAAGCTTGCTCGCCATACCGATTTCTGGCGAAAGATTTAGCCCAGCACACCGATTCCATCCTGGAGCCGGGGAGGTCCAGATTTTTCAGCAGCCGATAAACCTTCCCGATGGCATCTGAGTGCAATGCCGCTATTCGATGCCGCGCTTTTCATGGGTCGATTTAATCAAATCGAAATAAGATTTTGGTTCTCCCAGAATGATCATCCAGTCTCGCATGACCTCGCAGCGCTGCCGGGATGGTTCAGACAACCGCATATCCCGGGCCAGTTGCCGGAGCCCATCCAGCGTACAATTATCCGCGATAAATTTCATGTCAAGGTCGGTATCGATATACCCCGCCGCGCGCAATTCAACCAATGCCGGAACGACTGCCTTGAGTTGTTTCTTCAACGTGGCGATTTGGTGCGCAGTCATTGCTCCCCGCCAATTTCCAACTGTCCACTCTGCTGCGCTCTGCCGGCTCATGACATTGCTCCCTATGAGCCACGTCCTGAAGGAGATGGCTAAAACCGATGTTTGATCAGTCGCGATAGACACTGACTGGTGTTGTGATCATACGCAACCAAGCCGCCATGCCCCGATCTGTTGCGCCATGAACGGCTACATCGAACTGGAGTGTCAAGGAAACTTCCGTGAGTCTTAAATGTCAGTTGTGTCTGATGTAAATAGGACTATAGGATATAAATTTCGGATTCAAAGAACAATAAATTGAGATGTGTTCTGTGGCACCCGTACTCAATTTATGTAAGGTCGCGATAAGTCCACAACGGCTATCGTCGGAAAATATCGAGATGAGCTCATCGTCCATCTTGACGCTGGCTAATCTCTTTCTACTCACATGGAATTTTGATTCATGCATACAAAAACGGCATTGCGCGTGTCCATTCTTGCCTTGACCGGCGCTCTTATTGCAGGCTGCGCCAATCAGCAGGGTAACAACGCGCTAGTGGGCTCGGGCATCGGTGCCGCGACCGGCGCGGGCATCGGTGCCATCTTTGGCGGAGGCAAGGGCGCTGCAATCGGAGCCGCAGCCGGTGGCGCCGTGGGCGGTATTACCGGGTACAACTGGCAAGCCATCAAAAGCAAACTTTCCGGAGCGACCGCCGGCACAGGTACGCAAGTGACCGAGCAGAAAGACGGCTCCTTGAAAGTTAACATCCCGAGTTCGATTTCCTTCGACACCGACAGTTACGCTATCAAATCGACCTTCGCGCCGGTGCTTGATCAGGTGACGCTGACCTTGATACAACACCCTGAGTTGGTCGCACAGGTGATGGGTCATACCGATAACACCGGACCTGCCGCCCACAATCAGACGCTGTCGCTGAACCGCGCACAAAGCGTTGAAGCATATTTGATGCAGCATGGGGTTGCCGTGCAACGTCTGTCGGCCGAAGGGCGTGGCGACACTCAGCCGATTGCCGACAATGCAAGCGAAATGGGGCGCGCGATGAATCGTCGTGTGGAAATCTACCTGCGCGCTACGGCACAGCCTGGCGTCAATCCGCAAAACTGAAACAGATAAACCACTCGCATGGCGAGTGGTACCGAGACTGGCATTGAGACTGGGGAGGGCGGTTGAATGGTAGTTGCAAGGGCATCTACCATTGCCGTTTTGAACGCGATGATCCGTCTGCCACAGTCGGATCATCGCGGCAATCGCGCCGTTTTGTCCTCGTTTGCGCATAAATTCCTTCGCGGTACCTCGGCTACCTCGTCCGGCGTGCCCGAGCAATGGTATTATTTCTCACACTATTTTTGCCGAACGAAAATTCACATGGGCTTGGAACAACTCGCTTTAATTAAAGAACAACTGGCAAAAAAAGCTCAGGCAGATCGCGCCGCGCGGCCGATACCGATAAAACGCGCCCCGACCAAAGCGCCTGCGCCGAAGAAGGAGAGCCGTCAAGTCGACCCCGTATTGCTCGCCATCGGTGAGCTGCAAAAACGGTTTCCTCAGGCTTTCCCCAAAAAACCCGCCGCCAAAGTGCCGTTGAAACTGGGCATTCATAAAGATGTACTGGCCCAGGCAGAGGCCATGGGTGTGGCGCCGAAGGTATTGCAGGAGGCACTCAAGACTTGGGTCTGGGGCAGCCGGTATTGGGCCTGTCTGGTCGAGAATGCGCTGCGTGTCGATCTTTCCGGCGCACATGCCGGCCAAGTGACGCAGCCTGAGGCTGAACGCGCCAGACGTTTTGAAGGGAAGCGCGGCAAGCCGAGCAATCCGGCTCCGATTGCTGTGGTTGCCCCTCAGCCCTGATAAAACCGAGACAAACTTGTCATCCTGTCGGCAACCTATGAGCCGGTGACAAGGTGCGTGGTACCGGCGACGTTGTCATGCCTACGCTTTTGCCTGGATGGGCCGGGTCGGGAAATTTCTCGATCTTTTTTATTTTCCAGTTGACCGATGCGCAAAATGTGGGAGACACTTCCCTCATGAATTAAGTTTCATATGTATTAGGCAGCAACGATGCTGCCCAAAAAATACGATGGCTATAAGAGCCCTCGACTCACGCGTTTCGCGTGGTCGAGGGCTTTTTGCATTTTGGAGTCGAAATTGACAAGCGTCGAGATAAAACGAAATACGCCTGGCGAGCGGGAAGTCGTCGTTGCAAGCATTCAGATGCATCCGCATATCGGGGACAAAGCCCGCAATGTCGCTCGTTCAGTCGAGTTGGTCCGGCAAGCGGCTCACGCCGGCGCACAGGTTATCGTGCTGCCGGAGTTGAGCAATACCGGCTACGTATTTGAGAGCAAAGACGAAGTCTTCGAACTCGCGGAGCAGTTACCAACTGGGCAAACGATACTGACCTGGAGCGAATGCGCCAAGGAACTCGGCATTTATCTGGTGGCGGGTATTGCTGAGCGCGAGGGCAACCGTCTTTACAATGCAGCCGCTTTCATCGGCCCGGACGGCTATATCGGCAGCTACCGGAAACTGCATTTGTGGCAGGACGAAAATCGCTTTTTCGAAAAAGGAGATCGAGGTTTGCCGGTATTCGATACCCCGGTCGGTCGCCTGGCAATTGCAATTTGTTATGACGGGTGGTTTCCCGAGACTTACAGGTTGCTCGCCCTGGACGGGGTGGACATCGTGTGTGTCCCGACCAACTGGGTTCCGATGCCAAATCAGCCAATGGATAGTATTCCCATGGCCAATATTCTGGCAATGGCCGCGGCGCATAGCAACGGATTAAGCATCGTCTGCGCCAATCGGATCGGTACCGAGCGCAATCAACAGTTCATTGGCAGCAGCCTGATCGTCGGCTCCCACGGATGGCCCATAGCCGGGCCGGCCAGTTCCGATAAAGAAGAAATATTGTATGCCCGAATCGACATAAACCAAGCGCGTGGAGGGCGGCGTTTGAACGTTTTTAATCATGTATTGCTCGACCGTCGTGACGACATATATCAGCTGTCGAGAGGAAGTGAGTTTTAAAAAAAAGCGGCAATCGAAAATTGTCACTATAAATTTTTTATTACAACACAAGAGGAATTAATATGAAAACGTCAAAAGCTTTACTTTCGCTTGGCGCTGCTTTTTTCGCGGTGACGGCCATCTCCGTCGCTCATGGCGCGGAGCCGATTAAAATCGGCGTGGCGGTCGGTTTGTCTGGGGCCAATAGTGTGGTGGCCCCGGCGGTGGTGCAATCTTCTGAACTGGCGGTGGCCGAAATCAATGCGGGCGGTGGAATTTTAGGTCGAAAAGTGGAATTGGAAATCGTCGACGACGGTTCGGGTGCGATCGGCGCTCAAAAAGCCTTTGACACGCTGGTATTCGATAAGAAAGTCGATGCCGTGATTTCGATGGAAACCAGCGCCGCCAGAAACGCTGCTTTACCGATAGTCACGCGCGGCCAGGTTCCTTATATCTACACCTCGTTCTATGAAGGGCATTCATGCAATCAATGGATGTTCGCCAACGGATGGGTGCCGGATCAGCAGGTTGCCCCAGTAGTCGACTATCTGATGAAAACGAAGAATGCCAAAACGTTCTTCCTGGTTGGCAGCGACTATGCTTTTGGCCGCGGCATGCTGACCTTTACCGCTAAATACATCACCCAGCAGGGCGGTCAGGTGCTAGACGAAGAATTCCTGCCTACGGACGGTACGGACTGGACCGCGATCTTGTCAAAAATCAGAGCGGCGCATCCTGATGCGGTAATCAGTGCGACAGCCGGTGGCGCGCCGAACGTTTCGCTGGCCAAGCAAATGAAAGGCGCCGGGTTGAACATGCCATACGGCAATCTGGCGATTGATGAAGGAACGGCAAAAACCATGGGCAGCGTCGCCGACGGAATGTATATGTCTGCGTCCTACCTCACGAATATCGACAACCCGCAGAATACCCACTTCAAACAAGCGCTGAGCGCAAAATTCGGCGCCGAGACGAAGACTGCCAATGAGCTTTCCGAGCCGCAATACGAAGCGTTCTTCCTGTATAAGCAGGCGGTCGAAAAAGCCGGTACCACCAATAACGAAAAAGTCGTGGAGGCGCTTAAAACCGTGTCGTTCGACGGCCCGCGAGGACCGGTCGCAATGAGTGCAAGCCGGCATACTCCGTTGTCCATGCGGCTCGGGCAAGTTCAAGCCGACGGTTCGATCAAAATCCTGCAGACCTTCGACCGGGTAGCCCCGGGCTTGCAATGCCCGAATATTAAGTAAGCCGCGATATCGATGAGACTGGCCGGGAATTTATGGCGCAAATAATATCTTCTCGGCCACAGGAGAAAGAAATGGGATTGCTTTTGGACATGCTTACCTCAGCCGCCATACTATTTATCGTCACCGCCGGGTTGATGATGATTTTCGGGGTGATGAAAATCGTCAATTTCGCGCATGGCGCGCTGTTGACGCTCGGCGGTTATACAAGTTTTGTGGTTACGCAGCTCAAACTCAGTCCGTGGTTGGGAATTCCCTTGGCGCTGATGGTCGGTACGGCTGCCGGCATGCTGATCGAAGTCCTTATCGTCAGGCCTTTGTACAAGCGCCCGTTGGATGCAATTTTGGCGACCTGGGGGCTGGGCATTGTCATTGGGCAGTTGATTACGATGGTCTTTGGGCGTGGTGTGCAACTGGTCGACAGCCCGATTCAAGGGGCCTTATCATTCGATGGAATTGAATACTCCGGGTACCGCATCTTGTTGGTTCCGGTGGCCATTTTTATCTGGGTCGCAAGCAGCCTGCTGCTCAATCGAACCCGCTTCGGTATCGAGACGCGGGCAGTCGTGATGAACGAAGATCTGGCGCAGGGCCTGGGGATCAATTCGGAACGTTTGAGATTTTTGATGTTCGGCCTTGGGGCTGCTCTGGGCGTACTGGCGGGCACGCTGATTACACCTCTTTCGAGTGTTGACCCCGCCATGGGATTGCCCTGGCTGGTGAGCGCATTCATGCTCGTGATGGTTGCGGGTAATTCGATGTCCGGACTATTGTTGACGTGCGTTCTATTTGGCGCATGTCAAGTTTTGGTCAGCACCTTTATCAGTCCCGTGCTCGGCGGCATAACGGTTGCCGTGCTTGCCGCAATCACTTTACGGGTAAGGCCGGGAGGGTTCTCTCATGCGTAAGCTATTGGCCAGCCTATGGGGTAGTGGAGTACCGTCGGCGGACAGTCGCCGGAGAAATGGTCGTGGGTTTTGGGCATTCGGATTGCTGGGCATTATTCTGGTGCTTGCCGGTCCGCTGCTTTTTGATGTGTATCTTGTCAACATCCTGATCAAAGCGTTCTTCTTTGCCGTGGTTGCTCTCACGGTAGATGTTTTGTGGGGATACACCGGTTTTCTATCGTTTGGGCAATCCGCATTCTTTGGCATCGGCGCGTATTCCGCCGGCTTGATTTTTACGCATCAGGGGTTTTCCACCGGACATGCCGTGCTCGCTTTCTGTCTGGCGGTCGGCGCATCGGCAATCACCGGCGGCGTAATCGGTTGGCTGTCGTTTTATCGTGGGGCATCGCCATTTTTTGCCACGATCATGTCATTGGTTTTGCCCATCGTGTTGACGCAATTGATCTTGTCCGGCGGCGAATGGACCGGATCGAGTTCAGGCCTGACCGGGTTCGACACTTTCGACTTGTCGTTGCGCGCCTGGTACTGGATTGCCGGGGGTGGACTGATTGCAGGTTTTGCGCTGATGTGGACTATCGTGCGCAGCGACGGAGGACGGATTCTCACGGCCATTCGGGATAACGAATCCCGCTGTTCCTTCCTCGGTATCCGTACACCGCTGGTAAAAATACTCCTGCTGATCGGCATGGCTGCCATTGCCGGCGCATCGGGCTTCGGTTATGCCGCTTTCAGCGGTGTCGTAGCGCCCGAACTGGGCGGCTTCGTTTTCGGTACCGAACTGATCATCTGGGTTGCATTGGGAGGGCGGGGAACGTTATGGGGACCGCTGGTGGGCGCGGTGCTGATTAACGTGGCCAGTTCCTATCTCGGCGGCAGCATGCCGTTTGCGTGGCAACTGATTCTGGGAAGCGCATTTGTTGTTGTCATCGTATTGCTGCCTGAAGGATTGATCCCTTGGCTGTTAAAGCCATTGGGTCTGGGCCGGGTTCAAGCCCGCAAGGTTGAACTGATCCCTCGTTCCGAGCAAAAATCGAGATCCACGACAGGTGAATCCGCGTTTGTCATGGAGGGTGTGTCGAAAAAATTCGGCAGCTTGACGGTTCTTCAAGGCATCGATCTTCGCGCCGAGGAAGGCGAGCTGGTCGGGATCATCGGGCCGAACGGGGCGGGGAAAACCACGCTGATGCGCTGTATGAGCGATGGCGCGGAACGGTCGAGCGGCATAGTGCGGCTCTGTGGCAACGACATCCTGCGACTTCCGCCCGAGCAATGCGTGCGTTTTGGATTAGGCAGGAAATTCCAAAATGCGAATGTGTTCGAAAGTCTCAGCGTCGCCGATTGTCTGCGTATAGCAAGTGCACGCCGGGTATCTCCTTCCTGGTTTCGCCGCAGCCCGGTTCTTTCGCTGCCGCTCTATGCGCTCGACGTACTGCGCATGACCGCGCTCGAGAAAAAATTGGATCTGATCGCTCGGGACCTTTCTCATGGCGAGCAGCAGGCGCTCGAATTGGCCATGGTGTTGGCTTTGCAACCGCGTATTGTGTTGTTGGACGAGCCGACTGCGGGGCTGACCAAAACCGAACGAACTCAAATTGGCCAGGTCCTGGCCGCGTTGGCAAAACGTTACAAGCTGTGTTGCCTCCTGGTCGAACACGACCTGGACTTTGTCGAGGAAGTAGCGACCCGTGTGGTGGTTCTGCATCAAGGACAAATTGTCATGGATGGGACGTTCGGCGACGTCGTCAATTCGGAACTGGTCAGAACTATCTATTCAGGAACCGCACAGGCCGGCGTCGATGCGGAACAACACGGAGTTCCGGCGGGAGAAAAATCTTGACCCAATCTACCTTGCAAGTTCGGGAGGTGTCGAGCGGATATAAGCAGGCTATCGTCATACGAAATATTTCGTTTTCGATAGAAAGCGGACAGGCCGTCGCCATGCTGGGCAAAAATGGCATGGGTAAATCGACACTATTGAAAACCATCATGGGTTATTTACCCGCGAGGCATGGATCTGTCCACTTGAACGGTATCGATACCACCAAGTTATCGCCGTTTCGTATTGCCGGTTTAGGCATCGCCTATGCCGCGCAGGAAAAGTCGTTATTCCAGGATCTGAGCATCTACGACAATTTACGGCTGGCCGTCGCGAGCGATGCCATTTTCGCTGAACGTTTCTTGCAAGTCGCGGAGCTCTTTCCGGTGTTTAAGGCACGCTTGAAGCAAGCTGCCGGCACCCTGTCCGGAGGCGAACAAAAGATGCTGCTGATCGCCCGGGCATTGCTCATGCGGCCGTCCGTGGTCCTGTTGGATGAGATTACCGAAGGCCTGCAGCCGTCGGTGATAGACAGAATCGCGGAGGCGCTTTTATGGGAGCGGCAGGCGCGCAAAACCACCATGCTGATCGTTGAGCAAAATGTCAATTTTGCCTTGCGTGTCGCCGACAGTTATCTGCTGATCAAGCAGGGTGACATAGTCAATCAGGGTGACAGCGGCTGCGAACAAGCAAAAAAATCGGTGCTGGAGCATCTTAAAATCTAGCAAACGGCTTAACTGATTTTTAGAAAAAGCAACTCATGAACGCTTACCAACCTCTATCTGCACTGGAATTATTGCGACAATTGGAGCATCGACCGGACGCGCTGGATGGCCTGCTGGATGCTTGCTACCAACGTATCGATGCCTGGGAGCCGACGCTCGGTGCCATGACGGCGATCGCGCCGATTGCCCGGCTGCGTGCCATGACACAAACCACCGGCCCCCTGCGCGGACTGCCGGTCGTGGTAAAGGATATCTTCGATACATGCGACTTGCCGACCAGCTACGGGTCTGCCATTTACCAGGCGCATCGGCCGACAGCGGATGCCGCCATGGTCACCCAACTGCGCCGGGCAGGAGGGCGCGTGCTGGGGAAGGGCGTGACCTGCGAGTTCGCGTATATGGCGCCGACGAGAACCAGGAATCCGCTCTCGCTCGATAGAACCGCGGGGGGATCCTCGTCCGGCTCCGCCGCGGCTGTGGCTGCCGGTTATGCGCCATTTGGGATCGGCTCTCAAACCGGCGGTTCGACCATACGCCCCGCCTCATATTGCGGGATTGCGGGCTATAAACCGACATTAGGTTTGCTGCCGACCCAGGGCATGAAGGGTTTTTCGTGGTCTTTCGACACGGTAGGGCTGTTTGCGGCACATATTCCGGACCTGACCTATTTCGCCCGTTCCTTGACCGGTTCCGTGCAGGGCGGGCGCAGTCGCGGCAGAAGTCCGGTCATAGGCATCCCGGAATCTTATCCGTGGACTCAGCCATCCGACAATGTCGAGCGGGCGCTGCGACAGGCTGTCGAGGCTGCCAAGCAGCACGGCGCCCATATGGTGCCGATTAAGTTCCCGCGCTGGATGACCGATCTTGTTGCCGCCCATCATATGATTCAGTCTTACGAAGCCTATCTGACGCTTGGACCTGAGTACGATCTGCAGCAAGAGATGCTGAGCCCCATGCTGCGCGAATTTTTGCAGAAGGCGTCGCGGGTGACGTTTGCCGATTACCTTGCGGCATGCCGGCAGGCTCAACTGGCGAAATTTGAATTGTGCAAGATGTTTTCGGGACTCGATGCGATACTGACACCCAGCGCACCGGATGAAGCACCCAGCGGTTACTCGTCGACCGGAGACCCCGCCTTCAACCGCAATTGGACCTTGCTTGGCACGCCGTGCGTCAATGTACCCGGGCTGCGAGGCGACCGCGGCGGGGCGATCGGGATGCAAATCATTGGCTTGCCTTATGAGGACGCACAGACTTTGCAGGTGGCGGCTTTCCTTGAGCAAGCCATAGACAGCCTGGGCCGGCGGAACCAGCCTGGTCCGGACTGAAATTTTCCCAATGGGGTAACGCAGATGGTGAACCTGTCCGAACCGAATCAGCCCGAGGGGTGGCGCGTCGGCGTGCTGTACTCCAGGACGGGCGTTACAGCCGTCACCGAGTCGGAACATTTTTTTGGCACCGCGCTTGCGATCGAAGAAATCAACCAGGCGGGAGGGGTACTCGGCCGGCTGTTGGAGCCCGTGGTCTACGACCCCAAAGGGTCGCCTGAGGAATATCGCCGTCTCGCGTCGCGTCTTTTGATGGAGGACGATGTCAATGTGATTTTCGGTTGTTCGACTTCGTCATCGCGCAAAGCGGTGTTGCCCGTCATTGAGCGTACCAATGCCCTGCTTTGGTATTGTTCGATCTATGAAGGTTTTGAATACTCGCCGAACGTCATCTACACCGGGGCGGTGCCGAATCAGAACAGCATGCAGTTGGCGGCTTATCTGCTGCAACGCGATGCGGCGCGCTTCTTCCTCGTCGGTACCGATTATATTTATCCTCGCGAATCCAACCGAATCATGCGGGATATGGTCGAGCAGCATGGCGGCGAAATCGTCGAGGAAATCTATCTGCCCAGCGTCGTCGGCGAATCGGCTTTGACCGAGGTGTTGCAGCAGATTCAGATGCTTAAACCGGATGTGGTTTTTTCCACGCTGATCGGTGCGGGAGCGCGGGATTTTTACCGCCGCTATGCTGATGTCCAGCAAAATCCGCATCGAATTCCTATCGCCAGCCTCACCATGGCGGAAGTCGAGACTCAGTTGGTCGGTACCGAGCTATGTGCGGGCCATATCACTTCGGCGACCTATTTCGATACGCTGGACAATGACAAAAATCGTTTGTTCGTCGAGGCGTGGAATACCCGATTCCCTGGCTCTCCCCCCAGCATGTGGTCGGAAATGGCCTATAACCAGGTCTATCTTTTTGCCCGGGCCCTTGAACAAGCGGGGAGTCTCTACACCTCCAAACTGGTTGAGGCGGTGCATCGTGTTGCCTTCGATTCTCCGGAAGGTATGTTGACGGTGGCGGCCGAAAATAACCATTGTGTCTTGACGCCAAGGATAGGAATTTGCCGCGCCGACGGCAAGTTCGACGTTGTTTGGCAAAGCCCGGAACCCATCAGACCGGATCCTTATTTATCGAGTTATGGCTTCGAAGATTTTTGGTTGAGGTGATACCGTGGACCCAAGTATTCGTCGGCTTTATGAGGACCTGCGGAGCATCCGTGTCATCGTCGTGCATCCGCCCGGTGAAGACCGGGAAACGCTGGTCAAGCAACTCAATCGGATCGGCTGTCCACTGCGGCTGGTTTGGCCGTTTCCCGAATCGCCACCGGCGGATGCCGACGTCATCTTCTTTGCCGTTGGGCAGGATTATTCGTGCGGCAGCCGGTGGTGCTCAACCGAAGTAGAAGCGACGCTTATCGCGCTGGCAGACTACGAAAGTCCCACCACGCTCAAAATTTTGCTGAATAGTCATGCGCATGCCGTGATTACCAAACCCTTTCGCTCGACCGGTATCTTGAGCTCGCTGGTGTTGGCCCGCTCTGCGAGAATTTTTCAATTAAATCAGCAAAACAAAATCAGGAAGTTGGAGGACACCATCAAGTCGCGGCGTCAGATAGAAAAAGGGATTCGAATTCTGACGGAAAACGAAAATATGAGCGAAGAGGGGGCTTACCAGCACATGCGCACACGAGCCACCGCGCTCAGAGTCACGGTTGCCGAAGTTGCGGCGATGGTCGTGGAGTCGCGTGAAACGATGGAGAAGCTCGGTTTGAAGTCACCCCGTCATCCGGGATCCAAGCCATAGCACTTTTGCCACGAGACATTCGATAAAGCTGCAGCGCTTGGTGCCGCTGGTGGATAACCGCTGCGCTGAAAGCCTTGTAGGCAGAGTACTTAGCGTGCGCCGGAGACAAGCGCCGCAGTCATGTTGCTGCTGACGACAAATTCGTAATGTTCCGGGCGTATGTGAAATACCGTCGATTCGCAGACACGGCCATCAGTGAGGTAAGAGCTGCGTTTCATTACCAGTAAGGCCGCGGACTTCGAGACGCCAAGGACACGGGCGATTGCTGCGGATGCGGCGCTGGCAGTGATCGACATGTCGGCGCGTTCGATATGCCACCCAGGCAGCGATTCGAGCATCTCGTAAGAGGGGATGCGAGCCGCCAGCTCACGCGAGATGTGTCGCGCTTCCGGCAGCATGTAGGTCTGGGCAAGCGCGACCGGTTCGCCGTCGACGGAATGCAGGCGCTCAAGATACACGCAGGTGGCGACATCCGCGGCGAACACGTGTTGCAGAGCCTGCGGTACCTCACATTCTTCCAGATGCAGAAGCGCCATGCGCGCCGCGACACCTTGACCGGAGAGGGCATCGTAAAACCCTTGCAACACGTCGAGCCGGTGCTGCAAACGTTTCGCGGAGGCAAAGGTGCCTTTCCCCTGTTTTCGCTCGACCAGTTTTTCGTCGGCCAGCTTGCCTATCGCCAGCCTTACGGTGACCCGGCTTACGGCAAAACGCTTGCTGAGTTCCGCTTCCGACGGCAATTTACCTGATGGTTCGTAACTGCCGCGTTCAATCTCGCCACGTAGCGTCTTCGCGATCTGGGCATAGAGCGATGTCATGTTTTCGCGAACCAATGTCATAGGTCGTTCAGCTTCCTTTCGATACGTCATGCCCCGCACGTCTATCCCAGGAATCCAGATATCGATGTGAAAAGGCATTGGATCAACAACTTGTATTAATACGTATTATACCCAATCTCGGGCCGGCACGCGGTCATCGGATTAAAGCTTGAGCATGGGGAGTTGGTCAGTGACACACGAAACATCTGGCGCCGCGCCGCTGGAAAAGGATGGCTGGAGGCGTTTTGGCGCCGCGCTCCCACGCGCTTCGAAGGCTGCCGAGACACCGGGCGCGGCGCTCAAGGCGCGGGTGGGTTTTGTGCTTGCGTGGTTGTGCTTCTTCGGTATCGGATGGTTGATACCGACGCCCTCAGGGCTCTCGGCGCAGGGGAAAGCCACGCTGGCGGTGGTCGCCTGGGTGGCGGTTGTGTGGGTGGTCGAGGCGATTCCCGTCGCTGTCAGCGGTATTCTGGTACCGATGCTATTGGTTCTGTCGCATGCGGCAACGCCGTTTCCCAAAGCTGCGAGCGGATTCGCCGCACCGGTCATGTTTCTCTGTCTGGCCGCGTTCCTCTTTTCGGCCATCATGCAGGCTGCCGGACTCGACCGCCGCATCGCGCTGATGTTGCTGGACAAGCTGAAGGTGCGCACCGCCAATGGCGTGATCTGGGCCATGTTCGCGGTCAATTTCGTATTGTCGCTGGCGGTGCCCGCGGCCAACGCGCGCGCGGCTGCGTTGCTGCCGGTGACGAGCGGCATTATCGGATTGTTCGGCGACACGGCACGCGAACGCGAAGCAAAGAAGGCGATCGTGATCCAGGTCCTGGTCTATGGATCGATGATCAGCGGCATGTGTATTCTCACGGCGCACCTGCCCAATATGGTGGTCTCCGGTCTATTGGAAAAGCAACTTGGCTTGCGCATCTCGTACCTCTCGTGGTTCAAGCTGCAATGGCCGTATCTTGGCATGTTCGCCTTGACCCAGTGCTGGGTGCAGTACTACTTCAAATCGCGGGCGGTCGCTATTCCCGGCGGCCGTCAGGCCATTGTCGACGAGCGGCGCCGGCTGCCGCCCGTCGCGCGGCAGGATTATCTGGTGCTGCTGGTCTTCGGCTGCACCGCCCTGATGTGGGCCACCGAACCGCTGCATGGCCTGCAATCGGAAATTGTCGCGCTGATTGCTGTCTCGCTGCTGTTCGCCCCCGGTGTGCTGCGTTTTGGCTGGAAGGAGATACAGGACCGTACCATCTGGGGCACTGTGTTCTTGCTCGGCGGCGCCCTGTCCTTATCCTCGGCCATCAGCAGCTCGGGGCTGGCCCAGTGGGCCGCCGACCATATCTATGCGGCGACGCATGACCATGTGTGGTGGGTCATGGTGGTTATCGTCATGCTGGGCACTCATGTGATTCGCATCGGCATGTTGTCGAACGTAGCGGCCGTCACCATGATCGCCCCGATCGCACTGGCTCTCGCCCCGCGTCTAGGCTTGCATCCGGTCGCTTTTACGCTGCTGATCAGCGACACCGACAGCTTTGCTTATCTGCTGCCGACACAGATTACCGCGGGCGTGATTGCATACAGCAGCGGCGTGTTCACCAACGCGGACTACGCGAAGGTCGGTGTCGTTTCAGTATTGATCGCGATTGTTTACGGCATTTGTGTCATGGCGCCCTGGTATGCGTACCTCGGCATTCCGCTGTGGAACCCCGCCGCGCCCTGGCCATTTGCACACTGAACCGCGCTCATCCGCGAATCTCGAAAGGCATAAAAATGGATCAAGATCAAGAAAGCATCGACGCAAAAGGCATTGCATTACGCGGCCGGCTTGGGCCGCATGTGGCGCCGATAGGACTTTATGAACGTACCAAAGGCCTGCCTTTTGCCGGTCGCGTGAGCTGCAACGTCACTTATCTGGAGGCGGGTAGCTGGAGCGAGATCGTGCTTGACTATGTGGTCGGCGCATCAGGCGTTGCCGACGGTGCCTGGCTTAAGGCGACTTTCAAGTTCTATTCCGACTGGGCCTTGTTCCAGACCAGCGACCCGAGTGCGGCCAACTTCATTAGCGCGGAATATCACGCCGCGCCGCTGGCTGCAGGCCAGAGTCCCGCCACGGTTCAGTCGCTGAATGTGCGTTTCGATCAGAAGGGCCATGAGCGACCCTTTCAGAAAGCGGTGATCGTCGATGTTGCCGACGGTTATCTGAATGCGGGCGACCATATCGTGATCCGGCTGGGCGATCGTCGCCGCGGTCCTGGAACACGGGTGCAGACCTTTGTCGAAGATCAGTTCCGTTTTCGCTTTTATGTCGATCCGCTCGGCACGTCGCGTTTTGTCACGGTGCCCGGCGACGTGGTCATCGATATTCGCGCGGGCGCGCCGTCGCAAGTGCTGTTGAATGGACCACGTTTCGTCTGGCCCTCGCAGCCGGCGCCGTTTCGTTTATCGCTGCAGGATCGCTGGGGCAATGCATGCCGTGATATCGGCGGCACGGTACTGGTGCAGGCCTATGACGAAGATGACCGGATAGTCTATCGCCGCGAACTGGATCTGCCTGAATCAGGCTGGGCGACTTGCGCACTCGATGACCTGCCCACCGCGGCGGGCACTTTGCGTATCGTGGCGGAGGTGCCCGAACTGCACAGCGTGCGGGCTGCGCAAACCTTTCTGACCATCGACGCAAACTTGCCGGTTCCCCGCTCGCTGTATGCGGACCTGCATGTTCACGCGCACGATACGGTCGGCACCAATAGCCCGGCATATAACGCCGCCTACGCACGCGACATCGGCGGCATCGACGTGTTGGGATACACCGCAAACGATTTCCAGATCACCGATACCAACTGGAAGCTCGGCCTGGACACCGTCGAGCGTTTTAATGAAGCGGGGCGTTTTGTGGTCTATCCGGTTCAGGAATGGTGCGGCAGTTCGACGGCGGGAGGCGACCATAACGTGGTCTTTCTCGGCGATGGGCAACCCGGATTTCCCTACAACGCCAAAGGCGAGCACAACCGAACGCTGGTGTGGAACGAGGACATGAAGGGCAACACCGTCGAACTCGGGCGCTGGCCTGTCGAAGAGTTGTGGGACGCCTACGTCGACGACGCCGAACATCACCTGATCATGCCGCACGTCGGAGGGCGCCGGTATATCCCTGACTGGCATCATCCGCAACTCGAACGTCTGGTCGAAATTGCTTCCACCTGGGGCCACTTCGATTGGCTTTACCGCGATGTGATTGCGCGTGGTTACCAGCTCGGCGTCGCGGCAAGCGGCGACGAGCATCGTGGCCGGCCCGGCGGCGGCGCTCCCGGGGTTCAGGTATTCGGGGTGAATGGCGGACTCACGGGCGTGTTGGCCGATAGGCTGGAGCGCCGTCCCATCGGCCGGGCGCTGCGCGCACGCAGGACTTGGGCTACGACCGGCGAGCATAGCGCCGCATTGGTACGATGCGGCGATCACTGGCAAGGCGACGGCTTCACGCACCACGGGCCGGCCACGCTCGACTATCGTTTGCTTGGCCGCGCGGGCTGGGAATATGTCGCGGCGTTCGATCACTCGGGGTTGATCTGGGAGCGCAATCTGCACCGGGAACTGGGGTATGCGGATCGCTTAATGCGTGTGCGCTGGGGTGGCGCGCGGATTCGCGACCGGTACCGCTGGGCATCCTGGCGCGGGCGGATTCGCATTAGCAACGGCACGATCAATAACTTCGGTTCCTCGGGTTTCGAGCACATCGAGGAAGCTGCCTGGCGCACCGGCACGACCGATATCGAGTTCCACAGCGATACCTACGGCGACGCGGACAGTATCGAAATCGACGTAAGCAATCTGCTCAATGCCCGGATTGTGGTCGAAGGCACGATCGACAGTTTTGTCAAAATTGGCGACCCCTTGCAAGGCAACCCATTTGCGCATACGCCGCAATTTCGCTGGGAGTTCAGCGGTGCGGAGTTGCTGGCTCAGGGAGAGCTGAGGCACGAGCTGGGTGGAACCGAACTTTTCCTGGCGGCCGAACGCTTGACCGATAAGCCCTTGCCGGTTGACTTGTCCGGCAGCCTGGAAGTTGAGCCGTCGAATGCACCTTTCGGTTTTCGGCCGGTTTATTTCTTCGGCCGGCAACGTGACGACAGCAAGGTTTGGACCTCGGCTCAATTCATCACCTTTGTATCTGGACTCCACGCTGGATAAGCGGCACGTGTTTCACTGTTTCACCCTGCTCAAGAAATCTGGGCAGTCTGATCGCGTGGGCAGATCGTGTGTGTTACTCGGGTTACGCTAAAGACACCGAATGATTTTTGTCATTAAAATAGCCGGTTTGGTCGCCTATAATGCGCCGAGCGAGGTTCTACGGATTGTCTTATGATTGGCATCAATTCCATTTGCCCAGAGATTTTATGACTATCGTTCGACGCTTGATGTTGACATTGTTCATCGCACTTCTAGCGCTGGTTTTTGTGGGTGGATATGGATTGATCCAGTTGCACCATTCATATCAGCGAGTGGATAGTCTGGAGACGCGCACGGTTCCCGGCCTGAAAACCATCTCCATGGTGCTCGACGACGTCGGCGCGTTACGCTTGACCCTGTACCGTTATGTGGTGGATGGAACCGACAGCACGATTCAGGCTGGCATGGAAAAAAACATAGCCGATACCGATAAGAGCTTCGATGAGCATCTTGCCAGCTATGCGCAAAACGATCTCGCGGACGATACGGATCGCGCCATGTTGGATGCCGACAAGGCAAACATGGAGGCTTACCGTGCCGCCCGCACCAGTTTTTTCGATAAATTCCGCGCCGGCGACAAGGATGGCGCTCTGGCGCTGCTGCACGACAGCGGCTCGGTACACCTTACCGCCGTCACGCTCAACGACGGCTTGCACGCCCATCTCGACTATGTCATCAAGCATGCGGACGCGGTGCGGCAAGAGAATGCCGCGGCCTACAGCCTCGCGTTCGGTCTATTGATTGCGATCATGGCCTTGGCCTTGGCGTTGACGGGCGGCTCCGGCGCGCACTTGTACCAACTGATCAGCACGGGGCTGGGGAACTTGCAAAGCACCTTGCAGCGTATCAGTACCTCGCTGGATTTGTCGCTGCATGCCAAAACCCAGCGTATGGACGAAATCGGCCATACCGCGGTCGCACTGAATCGTTTGCTTACGCGGGTGGCCGATGTGGTGGGCGAGGTGCGCGGTTCAAGCGACGCGGTAGGCGTGGCGGCGAAGCAGATTGCCGCGGGCAATCTCGATTTATCGGCGCGTACCGAGCAGCAAGCGGCTTCGCTTGAGCAGACGGCCGCCAGTATGGAGCAACTGACCACTACCGTGCAGCAAAATGCAGCCAGCGCGAAACAGGCCAATACGCTCGCCTCCGATACCTCGGCGATTTCCGACCAGGGCGGAGCCGCGGTAGAGCGGATGGTCGGTACCATGACTGAAATTGCATCAAGCTCGGCCAAAATTGCCGAGATTACCTCGCTGATCGAAGGCATTGCTTTCCAGACCAACATCCTCGCCCTGAATGCGGCGGTCGAAGCCGCGCGAGCTGGAGAGCAAGGGCGGGGCTTTGCGGTGGTGGCGTCCGAAGTGCGCAGCCTGGCCCAGCGCTCGTCGTCGGCTGCCAAGGAAATCAAGGATTTGATCGAACGCTCGGTGAGCACCATCGATGCCGGTTCCAAGCAGGCGCAGGAGGTCGGCCAGACGACCCTGCAGGTCCAGCAGTCGGTGCGGCGAGTGGCGGAAATTATCGGCGAAATCGCCGCAGCCTCCGAAGAGCAGGGACGCGGCATCGAGCAAGTCAATCAAGCGATCGGCCAGATGGATGAAGTAACGCAGCAAAACGCAGCTTTGGTCGAACAAGCCGCGGCGGCCGCGCAGTCGCTGGAGGAGCAGGCGGACAAGCTGGAGCGAACGGTGGCGGTGTTTGTGACGGGCGGCGCCGGGCGCAGATAGAGCGTGGTGCCGTACCGCCAAAAACTCATGTGCCGGGGCACTTCTACACGCCAGATCGGAAAGCCATCGTATTTGTTAGACGAGAATATGCCCGGCTCTGTCCAGCAAAACACGCGCATGTGACAGATCCGCCTGTTTAAGCAAAACGTGATCACCATCGAACGTCGACACGACAAAGACACCCAGGCCGCCCTCAGCCAACGGCCGGACCACGGAAAGTACAATGCCTGTCGCACCGAAGGCAAACGGGCCGACAAAGCGCATGCAGCTCCAGCCAAGTTCGGTAGTTGTTCCATGCGGTACGCGCTCCGCCAAGCAAACAATGGACAATTCAAAAGCGGAGCGACTGATCGTGACAAAACCGCCTCCATCCGCCCAAGAGGGAATAGTCGCGTCGGCGTTTAAGCGGCTGATGGCGTACTCTCCATCCGCAAGTTCCAGCGTAATTTGGTGGATTTCATGTGCTGCTTCCATCAGTGTCTCCTCAGTTGATAAATAATGATGCCGCGATTGTCCACATTGTCATTGCGATTAATGCGTCAAGCACGCGCCATGAGTTTGGTTTTGCAAAAAATGGCGCCAACATCTGTGCGCCGAAGCCAAGGCAGCTAAACCAGAGGGCCGATGCAGTCATGGCGCCCGCCGAGAAATAAAAGTGGCCTTGGCCTAACTGTTGCGCGCCAATTGCGCCCAAAAGTACGACCGTGTCCAGCCACGCATGTGGATTGAGAAGGCTCAGCACAGCAGCGGTGCGTAGCGCCGGACCGCGTTCACTGAGTGCGTTGCTGCTATTGGCTCGCAGAATCCGATCTTGACTTACCCAAGCCGACCACGCTGCACGTCGCCCATATTCGATTAAGAAGAGTGCTCCACCCACGCGTATTACTTGGAGTAAAACCGGACTTGTAGCGACAAAGCGCCCGACACTGCAGGCTCCGAGTGCAATGAGAGTGACGTCGCAGGTAACACAGATAAGGACGCAAGCAAGCACGAAATGTCGTTGCAGGCCTTGGCGCAATAGAAATACATTTTGCGCACCAATCGCTACGATAAGGCCGCTACCCACGCCCATGCCCTTAAAAAATGCGCCGCTCAGCATTACGTGCTCCGCGTTGGAAAGAGCACCACCTTAGAGAAAAATGATGTATTAATATAATGAATATTATGAGTGGTTTATTCAAAATATTCATACGGGTACTTTATGAGATCTTTGGACTATCGCGGTCTTGCCGCCTTGGACGCCGTTATTGAGCAAGGAAGTTTCGAGCGCGCAGCCACCGCTCTTTCGATCAGCCAGCCGGCGGTCTCGCATCGTCTGCGCGCTCTGGAAGAGGCGACGGGCGAACTGCTGGTGATTCGAGCACATCCATTGCAAGCGACCGCCCGCGGCCATAGGCTCATCGCACATTATCGCCAAGTACTGCTACTGGAGGCAGGGCTCGAGACGGAGGCGTCCGAGGTAACAGACCTCCCAGAACTTGCCATTGCGGTCAATGCCGATAGCGCCGCAACGTGGCTGCTTGAGGCGTTGGGACAAGTATTGGAAGCGCCATCTTGCAGAATAGAGTTACTTCTCGACGATCAGGATCAGACGTTGCGTCTATTGCGCGAAGGCCGAGTGGTCGGATGTGTTACCAGTTCGCCGGAGGCCGTGGCCGGAACTACAATCCAGGCTCTTGGCGGAATGTCCTATCGTTGCGTGGCCACCTCTGATTTTGTGAATCGCTGGTTTACGAATGGGGTGGATGCTGCCGCAGTGCAGCGTGCGCCCGCTTTGATCTACAACCGGAGCGACAGCCTGCATAGGCGATTCTTGAGTCATCTAGGGCTGAGCGGAGACTGCCCGCATAACTACTTCCCGAGTTCGGAGGGATTTATTGCCTTTATCAAAGCTGGACATGGGTATGGCATGGCGCCCTGGATTCAGGTACGAGATGATTTGAACAGTGGGAGGTTAGTCGAGGTTATGCCCGGCTTGGATTTAAAAATAGCGCTGTATTGGCACCAGTGGAAAATCAGAACGCCGCTTACCCGCCTCTTAAGCGACGCCATAGTGGATACCGCTCGTAAATGGCTCGATTTGCCGGCGTATTAGTCGACAAAGCGGTGTGGACTATCCAATACCCCGCGCTCGCCCTACGCGACTGAGAGAAACCCCTTTCGGCTTATCGCAAGGGGGACCTTCACACATAGGCCGACATCACGCTCGGTGGTAAGGCCGGCATTGCTCATCCAACTTGGCTGGGGATCGGGACGCGGCTGACTGAAAGCGCCAGATTTCGCAGCAAAAGGACGATTGCCCCTGCGATGCCGCCCGCTTTGCTCGGCGCGGCGGCATCGGCACGCTACTGTGCCACTACCCGGCGCGGCTCGCCGATCCAGTGTATGGTCGCCGCGATCACGCCCAGCGCGAGACCAAAGGCCACGATGCCCGACCAGCCAAAGCGGCTCATCAACCAGCCGCTGACCGTCGCACCGATGGCGCCGCCGAAGAAGGTGGCCGTCATATACAGGCTGTTGATGCGGCCTTGTGCTTTTGGATCGACGGCGAAGGCACGCGTTTGATTCGACACCAAGCCGGCCTGCACACCGATATCCAGCACAATCACACCGATGATCAAGAAGGCCCATGAGAACTCGGCGCCGGCGAGCAGCACGTAGGCCAGCGTGGCGATGCCGATACTGGCCGCAATCACGCCACGCGTGCCGAGCCGGTCGGAGGCACGGCCGCCGAACGAAGCCGCAAACGCGCCGGCCGCACCGATGATGCCGAAGCCGCCTGCCCAGGCACTACCCAAGTGCCACGGGCCGCCGGCAAGCAAGGCCGCCAGATTGACCCAGAAGGCGTTGAAACAGGCCCACAGCAGCGCTTGAATAAGCATCGATTCACGAATCGGACGATTGTCGCGCACCAATGGCCAGAGTGAAGCGAGCAGCCGACCGTAGGACAGGTTGGTGCTGGCCACGCCGCGCGGCAGCAGCGACGCAGCGGCGATCCAGACTGGGATCATAAACACCGCTTCCATGCCGTAAACCGCGCGCCAGCCATAGGCCGCACCGACCACACCCGCGATGGTGCGACCGAGCAGAATTCCGACCATGATGCCGCTGACCACCGTGCCGACCGAACGCCCCCGGTCGCTAGGCCGTGACATGACGGCGGCAAACGGCACCAACTGCTGCGGCACGCAACTGACGATGCCCAGTCCAAAGGACGCCGCAATCAGCGCCCAGATGCCAGGCGCGATCGCCGCCGTCACCGCAAAAACAAAGGCCAGCGCAATTTGCGCCAGCACCAGCTTACGGCGGTCGAAGCGGTCGCCGAGCGGCAGCAGCAAGGCCAGCCCAGTCGAAAAGCCGAGCAGCGCCGCGGCGGCGACCAGGTCGACCGTCGTCAAGCCGACATGCAAGCCGTTTGCGATCAACGGCAAGATAGGCTGAGTACAATAAATATTGGTGATCACCGCGCCGGCGATTACCGCCATGGTGACGATCTTGCCGCGCGACGCCAAGGCGGGCGCGGATGAACTATCGGGTGTGATGGGCAGACCTTGCACGGCATTCTCCTTAAGACTCAAAGTAGCTGGCATTTGCAGCAACATGCCGCGATCCAGGTTTCAGTGGTGAACCTTACGCGCTTGCATTTGCAAAGAGAATCCCTCACGATTAGGAATCATCCTTCCATAATTTGATAGGCGCCATGAATCGTCTCGACTCCATGTCTATCCTCGTGGCGGTGGTTGATTCGGGCAGCCTGTCAGCCGCCGCGCGTCACCTCGACATACCGCTGGCCAATGTCAGCCGCAAGGTGGCGGAACTGGAATCGCATCTGAAGACGCGCCTGCTGCACCGCACGACACGGCAAATTTCGCTGACGGAAGCGGGGATTTCCTACGTGGCCGCGTGCCGGCGCATTCTCGAAGAAATCGACGAAGCCGAGCGCGCCGCGACCGGCGAATACGCCTCGCCCAAAGGCGAACTGGTGGTCACGGCGCCGCTCGTATTCGGGCGCTTGCATGTGGTGCCGGTGGTGGCGGAATTTCTCGCACACTATCCGGAGATCGACATCAACCTCGTGTTCACCGATCGCGTCGTGCACCTGATGGACGAACACGCCGACGTCGCGGTTCGAATTGGCACCTTGCCCGACAGCACGCTGATGGCAACCGGCGTTGGCACGGTGCGCCGCGTGATCTGCGCAAGTCCCGCCTATTTGGCCGCGCACGGCGTGCCGACCGAGCCCCATGATTTGGCCGAGCACGAGTGCATTACCTTCGAAGTCCTCGCATCGATGCGTGCCTGGGTGTTCGGGGCCGGCAAGTCGGAGCTGTCCGTGCCGGTACATTCACGGCTGACCGTCAATACGGCGGAGGCCGCCATCGCCGCCGCCATGCTCGACGTTGGACTGATACGTGTGCTGTTCTACCAGGTTGCCGATGCGATACGCCACGACGCGCTGCGCGTGGTGCTCGCCAGCTATGAGTCGGCGCCGCTGCCGATTAATCTGGTGCATAAAGGGCAAGCGCCGCTGCCGTTGAAGTTGCGGGCTTTTCTTGATTTTGTGAAACCGCGGTTGCGGGCGCGTACGGCGCGGGAGTTGATTGGGGTGGCGGAGGGGAAATGATCGCGCACCCGCCTCGGCATGTTCGTCAACGCGCGGCTTATTGATTGCCGTAAGCGGATTCCCAGCCGCCCAGTGCTTTACACAGGACGTTGGAGTCGTGCAGGGGCGTTGCTGAATAAATTGACCAAGGACAAATCCATTCCTGGGCCTATGCACAAATCCAATTGGGGCCAGATCGATAACGCCATGCTGGGATAGGAATGGCCAGGCGGAAACGCAGGAAAATCACGTCTCGTCCGTTCGAAATGGCACCGTTCTGAAGATTTCCGCGAGCCATTGGGTAAAGATTCGCACACGTGGCGACAACTGCCGGCTCTGCAAATAGAGAATCGATACCGGCATCGGTGGCGGCGGCAACGTCGGTAATACGATTTTCAAAAGGCCGCAGGCAATCTCGGCAGCTATCCGATACTGCGGTACCTGAATCAGGCCGGCACCCGCAATTGCCGAGCCAGTGTAAAGGTCCGCACCCGTCACGGAGATGGTGGATTGCATGGGTACTTCGGTGAAGCGGCCGTTGGCATTGAAACTCAGCGGCACAGCCTTTCCCGTGGCACTCGAAATGTAGTCGACTGTAAAATGCTGTTCCAGATCCCCAATGCCGGCAGGTTCCCCATAGCGTGCCAGGTAAGCCGGGCTGGCGACGGTAACCTGTTTCATCGAGGCAATTTGCCGACCGATCAGTGATGAATCGCGTAGTGTGCCTGCCCGTAGAACACAGTCGACGCCCTCGCGTACCAGGTCAACAAGCCGGTCGTCCTCACCGATATGGAGGTGAAGGCCCGGGTAGCGCGTCAGAAATTCGGGCAAAGCGGGTACCACGAAGTGCCGTGCAAGTGTGCCCTGCAGATTGACCGTCAACAGACCCTTGGGCATCGTGCCCCGAAACGCCCCGTCGGCTTCCTCCACGTCGGCCAGCAGACGCACGCATCGGTGGTAGTACGCCTCGCCGTCGTGTGTAAGGCGTACCTGGCGTGTGGTACGTTCGAGCAATCGCGTGCCCAGCCGGGTTTCCAGGCGTTTGACAAGGTTTGTGATGGTTGCCCGGGGGATATTTAGATCATCGGCCGCTTGCGAGAAACTGCTGCGCTCGGCTGTACGCACAAAAGCCTGCATTTCCTGAAAACGATCCATGTTGCCTCGTTTGTATAATCAATAGTTAAAGTAAATGAAATAGTGATGCAAAGATAGCGGCGATTATCTTTTTATTCGAATAGTTCATGATCATATCCGTGTTCCAACTCAACTACGAGGTGTGTCATGACTGTTGTAAAAAATTCTGGTGTCGCGCTTGTGACGGGTGCTTCCCGAGGGATAGGCGCGACGATTGCGCGCCGACTCGCCCGTGAAGGTTTTGCCGTCGCCCTGAACTATGCGTCAAGTTCGGCGGAAGCGAACAAGCTTGTCGCTGAACTGTCGCAAGCCGGCGTCAAGGCGATTGCTGTGCAAGGCGATGTGTCGAGGGCGGACGACGTGCGCCGAATGTTTGAAACGGTCGAGCGGCAGTTGGGCAAGATCGACGTATTGGTCAACAACGCCGGCATATTGAAGACTGTGCCCCTCGCCCAGACTACCGACGAACTGTTCGCACAGACGTTCGCGATCAACGTCGGCGGCGTGTTCAACACGCTGCGCGAGGCGGCCACGCGTATCAACGATGGTGGCCGGATCATCAATCTGTCGAGCACCACGCTTGCGCTGAACCTGCCGGGCTATTCGATCTATAACGGCACCAAGGCCGCGGTCGAAGCTTTCTCGCGCGTATTCGCGAAGGAATTGCGTGGGCGCCGTATCACGGTGAACTGCGTGGCGCCGGGGCCGGTGGCAACCGACCTGTTCCTGAACGGCAAGACCGAAGAACAGATCCAGCAGTTCTCGAAGATGCCGCCGCTGGAGCGCCTGGGCCAGCCGGACGATATCGCGAATGTGGTGGGGTTCCTCGCCGGCCCGGATGGTGCATGGGTTAACGGCCAGGTACTGCGCGCGAACGGTGGCATCGCGTAAGCGCGGGCGCTCGCCTCTGACGAGCAGTCTATGGCGAATCACACTAGGAATCGAAACCGGGTCCCGCTGCGCCAGAGCCTGCAGCTTGCAGCTCTTGCACTCATGGCGGCGTTGGGGCTTGTCTCTTGCGGAGGCAAGCGTGTGCCCGATGCTTCGCAAAACATGACGATGAAACCCTCCGTTACCTATTTGCACTTGTTGCGGCACACGCCGTTTTTTACGGCTCTGTCCATCGAACAGTTGCGCTGGACTATCAGGCATTCGCATGAATGGGAGGCGGACGCTGGCGCAGTGATAGCGAAATGCGATCACGCGGGTGTACCGGACATATCGGGTGGAGATTACTGGGTCTTGCTGGATGGCGGATGGAAGGTCGAGCATGACGGCCGGTCATATGCAAGCGGGCACGCCGATCCGGGGAAGTGGTTCAACGTCAGTACGGCACGTGGCGCCGCGTGCTCGCTCGTTGTCACTGAACATAGTTATGTGATGCGTATCACCAACACTGATATGCAGGCGATGCTGGATCAGGGTTTTGCTTTCAACAGCCACCTCGATAGCGGTCGCAAGTATTACGCATCGGTATTTGGCGAAGGTCTTTCTGGAAGACCCTGAAGCAGGTTCTCGCATTTCTGCAGTGTTTCGCAGTGCGTTTTTCCGCTAATCGGATGGTATGGATGGGGCGTCATCCGAGTCAGTTCTGCTTCTACTGTTTAACCCTTTATCTAATGGAGAGATTTTAATGTCACAGATAATTCTGGTTACTGGCGCATCTTCGGGTTTCGGTCTGATGACCGCCCAACTTCTGGCTCAGGCAGGTCATACCGTCTATGCATCGATGCGTGAAACGCAGAGGCGCAATGCGCCGCGCGTGGTGGAAATTGCGCAGTGGTCGAAGCAACAAGAGGTCGATCTGCGCACGGTTGAGCTGGACGTACAGTCAGACTCATCGGTGGCTGCGGCGATCGAGTGTATCTTGAAAGATGCGAACGGTCTGGATGCGATCATCCACAATGCTGGCCACATGGTGTTTGGCCCGGCCGAAGCGTTTACGCCCGAGCAGTTCATCCAGCAATACGACGTCAATGTACTGGGTGCCCAGCGTGTCAACCGGGCCGCTTTGCCGCATCTGCGTAAGCAGGGCAGGGGACTGCTGGTCTGGGTTGGTTCATCCTCAACCCGTGGCGGCACGCCGCCGTTCCTGGCTCCGTATTTTGCCGCAAAGGCGGCAATGGACGCGCTGGCTGTGTCGTATTCGACCGAACTGGCGCGCTGGGGCATTGAGAGCACCATCATGGTTCCGGGCGCCTTCACCAAAGGCACCAATCACTTTGCCCATTCCGGCAAGCCGGCTGATGCCGATGTAGCGGCCGAGTATGACGCCGGTCCCTATGCGGGCGTGGCTGACCAGGCGCTCAAGGGCCTGGCGAGTCTGGAGCCGGCCGATGCCGATCCGGCGGAGGTTGCGCGCGAGATCGTCAAGGTGGTGAACCTGCCGTTCGGCAAGCGTCCGTTCCGCGTCCACGTCGATCCGTCTCAGGACGGCGCGGAAGTGGTCAATGCGGTGGCGGACCGCATGCGTCGCGAGATGTACTTCGCGATCGGCCTGCAAGATCTGCTCTCGCCGAGGATCAACGATTGACGGGCAGGTGCGAGTAGGCGATTGTACCGGGGAGGGGGAATGGACAATTGCGCTCTGTCCGCACCTGATGGAGCACGGATCGGTCATACGGGCGGACTGGTGCTCATGTTTGAGCGGTGTTGCTGCCAGGCTCGGCATCCATGTATACCGACTTCTTCCAACGCTAGACCAAAACATCGGCAGCATCATACTGAGAAGAAAACGGCGGCATAAGCTAGCAGGCCACTTCAGCCTCGCGCGGAGCAATCTCAGCCTCGATGTCTCGACCATGCTCCTTCAGTGCCATTTGCAAGTCATAGGTCTGTTGCAGGTTGAGCCACGATTCTGCATCGCCACCGAAATATCGGGCGAGACGAATTGCTGTATCGGGCGTGACACCACGTCGTTCCCGTACCACATCGTTAATGCGGGTCGCGGTGACGTGCAGGGCGTTAGCAAGCGCGTTGGGCGTCATGCCGAGTGGCGCCAGATATTCCTCGCGGAGAATTTCTCCGGGGTGAATCGGGCGCATGCCATTTCGAAAGCGAGCCATGATTGTCCTTTCAGTGATAGTCAACGATTTCAACCGATTCCGGACCGTCCGGGGTCCACACGAAGCACGCGCGCCATTGGTCATTGATGCGAGAGCGGCGTAGGCGCAACCAGTGGCGTATGAAGAAAACCTCACCGGCGGAGTGCGTAGGCACGGCGCCAGCCACCGCATAGAAGGCGCCCGCTCTTCACTCAGTGGCGTTTATGAAAGTCAGCCCGGCGGGCGCGATCCGAGCAAGAGGATATCGACCAACCTTTTGGCGCTTTGCTGCCAGTCTGGCGCCGACGCAACATTCGACACCCCGACCAGCGCCCGCAGCAGATCCAGCGGCTCAAGATCGGCGCGGATCTCGCCGCTGGCGACAGCGCGCGTGACCAGTGACCGAATGGCGTCCTTGATCGGGACGCCGGACGATTCGAACAGTTTGGTCGGTCCCCCGACCATCGAATTCAAGGCGGGGGCAATGATTTTCTTGGTGGCGATGTAGTCGACGAACAGCAACATCCAGGCCCGCAACGCATCCAGCGCGGGCAGCGCTTCGGACAGCCTTTGTTGTTCCTGCGCAAGCTTCGTCACTTCGGCGCGGTAGACATTCTCCAGCAGCGCATCGCGGGTCGGAAAGTGCCGGTACAGCGTGCCGGGGCCGACGCCTGCTTGGCGAGCCACGTCTTCCAGGCTGATGTCGCCGCCCACTCGCGTAAAGGCGGCTTTGGCTTCTTCAAGGATGCGTTCGCGATTGCGTAGCGCATCGGCTCTCGGTTTTCGTTCTTTGGGCGTTGACTGGGTCATGTATCACTTGATTGCTTGCAAACGGAGGATTCCTCCGTTTATTATGTCATTTAAGCGGAGGGAAACTCCGTTTTATCCTGGGCTGGGAATCACGTCAACTTTATTATGAGGGAGCGGCGAGCATGACTGAGAAATTAGGTGCGACTTCGACGACAGACGAGGTGCTGTCAGGCGTCGATCTGCACGGCAAGCGAATTCTTGTCACGGGTGTTTCCGCGGGGCTAGGTGTCGAGACCGCACGAGCGCTTGCCGCGCGCGGGGCGCAGGTGATCGGCGCGGCCAGAGACTTGCAGAAAGCCGAGCAGGTGCTTGCTGGAGCGCGGCGCGAGGCTGCGGCGGCCGGCGGCGGCATAGAGCTGGTGGAACTCGATCTCGCCAGCCTGAAGAGCGTGCGGGCTGCCACAGACAAGCTGCAAGACGCAGGCCGTCCGCTCGACGTGATCATTGCGAATGCAGGCGTGATGGCGACGCCGTTTGGCAAAACCGCAGACGGATTCGAGACGCAGTTTGGCACTAATCATCTGGGACATTTTGTGCTGGTGAATCGCCTGGCCTCGTTGCTCTCCTCTGGTGCTCGCGTGATCGTGCTGGCTTCGTCGGGGCATCGCTTCGCCAATGTAGACCTCGAGGACCCGGGTTTTGAGCATACGCCTTACGATCCTTTTGTCGCCTATGGGCGCGCCAAGACCGCGAATGTCCTGTTCGCGCTGGCTTTCGATCAGCGACATCGGGCGCGCGGCGTGCGGGCAGCCGCCGTTCATCCGGGCGGAATCCAAACAGAGCTGGCTCGTCACATGGACCAAGGCCAATTGACGGGGATGCTGGAACAGATCAACCGCCAGCTTGCGGCGCAGGGGCAAGGTCCGTTCCAGTTCAAGACCGTGCCGCAGGGTGCGGCGACGTCCGTGTGGGCTGCCGTGGTGGCGTCAGCCGAAGAAATCGGCGGCAAATATTGCGAGAACTGTCACGTCAGTCAGGTCGTGGCCGACGATGTGGTGATTACCCCCATCAGCGAAGGCGTGCGCGGTTATGCACTTGACGCTGCGCGCGCCGAGGCGCTGTGGCGCAAGAGCGAAGCGATGGTGGGTGAAAGTTTCTGAGCCAGCCGGAACGCCGAGGCGGGCACTACCGCTACCCGCCTCGGCGCGCTCGTCAACGCGCGGCCTGATGATTGCCGTAAGTCGATTCCCAGCCGCCGCCCAGTGCTTTACACAGGCCGACCAGATTTGCGTCGGCAGTCCCCTAGCTTTGTTCCAAGTTGCTCTGGGCGTCGAGCAGTTGCTTTTGTACGTTCAGCACATCGATATAGTCGACAGCACCGGCCGTGTAGCGTTGCTGCGCGATCGCGGGTGCGCGCTGGTTCAGGGAGGCCACTGCGGTCGCCGGTCACGGCGCCGCTGTTCGGCATCGTAGACGGCGAGTGCATCACTATTGGCGACAGGATGTCGGTCGTCGGCCGCGCTACGTCAATCAGATGCTCAGCTTCGAGAAGATTTCCTGAGCGGTTACCGAGGCGCTCGCGGCCGACGGTACGCAACATACCCAGAAATCCATAGGCCCCATGATTGCCCCTAAAGCCCATGTCACGAAGCACCTTACTCAGCGCGTCACGGTGTAAATGAGGCGTCTTCTGACGCGCAGGGGATGGAAAAACATAAAGACTGTCGTCAACGATCAGTTTGAGCTCATTCAGTACGGCCACCGCTTGCCGAGGAAGTGGAACGATATGATCGTGCTGCATCGTCATTCGCTCGCCAGGGATATGCGATTCCGCCGCGTCGAGATTAGTTTCGCTCCCTGGGACAGCGGCGATGACGCTAGGCCGCAATTCTGTGTACATCGCCAATTTCAAGGCGGCGCGTGTGATTGGGGAGCGATATTCATTAGTGGCGGGAGCCAACGGGCCAATATCGGGCGGTTTGGTGATCGCTGGAATATGGCCTTTTTTGTAGCGAGGAACAACGCCGTGCAATGCCAGTGGAATTTCGAGCGCACCTTTGAGTTCGATGGTGCGCGACACTGACAGGGCAGCGTCGATTTTGACGCTCGCTATCGACAGACTTCTGATTTTGGGCGGCGGGTATCCATAAGTTGCACCAACACCAAGAAGTTACACCTAAAGTTGAACCGAAAAGCAGACGATGTTACTGGACTATATTGGACCGTAAAAAAACAAAAAACCCCGCAGGCTAACGCTTTGCGGGGTTTATCGTACTGCTTTGGAACTCTTAAAACAACTACTTGGTGCCCAGGAGAGGACTCGAACCTCCACACCTTGCGGCGCATGGACCTGAACCATGTGCGTCTACCAATTCCGCCACCTGGGCACTGCTTTGAACATTGCTGCTCAACTGCTGAGAACGTAATTA
>Ga0302223_10000015_pt1 | contig 172295 bp, 132 predicted proteins | sample II_Palsa_E2_3_FD_194565 | JGI IMG/M metagenome (GOLD analysis project Ga0302223, IMG submission 194565) | Peat permafrost microbial communities from Stordalen Mire near Abisko, Sweden - II_Palsa_E2_3 | ecosystem: Environmental > Terrestrial > Soil > Palsa > Peat permafrost | place: Sweden... | reverse complement strand
CCACATCAAAGTGTTGGTAGTGATTGGTGCTCACGCCTGCATTATTTGGCGTGGTGATGTTGACGATTTGGGTATTATTTTGGAATTGAATTTGGGGTTGCAGTGCAGCAGGTGCCGTAGGGTCAGCTGTCACAGAAGCCAAAACAGCTTGCCCTGACATCATACTTAAAAACATCAGGCCAGATATTTTAAGGCCTGTCCTCATGACTACTATCTCGGCCGTACCGCCTTGATTTTCTGCAATTCGCTGCTCACATACTGCATGTATGCTCCGCTGCGATTCTCGAAAATGCAATGCGTTACGTCTCGATATAGCGTCATGAGGGCACGCCTTAGTGAGGTTGTTCTTGTACTGCATGGGTGGCTGCCTACTACTTCATGTTTGAAATAGCAGTCTATCCAATCGCTGTGTTTATGTATGTTCGTAAAAATACGGTATTTGTGAGGGATATTGATGAAATCTCAACATCCCCTAACCAAAAAACTCAAAATCCAGCCCTGCATTCAGTAATAACTCGCGTAGTTTGAGGCCTCTTTCTGTATTGGCATCGCGAAGGTAGTTGGGATAAAAACTCTTCAACACAAAGCCGTATAAAGGATGCGTTAAGTAAGGCAGCATTTTCTTTAAGCGTTTAATGTGGATAGGGTCATGGGGATCCAGTGATTGGCCAAAAATTTCACCCATCCATTCTGTCATCGCCGCACGCCTGGGTTGGCTGGCGGATTTGTAACTTTTAATCAAAGCCTCTAACGCCGTGTCTCTGTCCCATTCACGCCAATCATGAAAATATTTTAAGGCAGCCTTTTCCATGTTTGGTGCCGCTTTTTCTGTTCCGGTTTCATCTACCAATTTCATGAATAACGAAGTGGGAATGGCTGCTTCCACATTGGCCCAAGAACAATTCCCTGCCACCTGACTGCGTGTGGGAATGCTGCCCACGGATTTGAGTCCCAAAGCCTGCGGCATTTCAACTTTGATAAACGCTTCCGACAGATTTTCGTATAAAAGATAAAATAAAAAATCGCTCTGTAAGACTTGCGGCTTCGTGATTTTATAAATGGTGACCGTTTCTTCAACGCCACTTTGTAAGCCCCGATCGCAGCGGGCTAAAAAGTGTTTGAATTTAACAAAGGTGATGGCGTGGCCAGCAAATGAGACAGGCAAAATCCAAAGGGGCGCGTCTTGTAAGGCGTTAATTAAAGGCATCGCATCACTGGCATCCAGGTTACGGTGTTTAAACACGCGTAAGGCGGCTGCCATGGCCAGCGCTTCGGCTATCAATTGCATGTGTTCTGTAAACGTGTCCCCCATATGTTGGGGCGCTTCTGTATTGATGTATTCCGTTAAGGATTGATGAATGGTTTTAAGCGTGTATTCCAAATCAAAGCCTTCATATGACACATCCATAAAAGCATCATCTGGGGTATAGATATGGCCGCGATCGGATAACTCGAAGCGATGCCCCAGTAATTTCAGCGTTAAGTAATCTTCACAAAAGACCCAATTGATGTGATATGAAGACAACAAGGCTTGCATGGCTTCGTTTTCTTTCATGATGGCATAGGCGCCGACAGGCTGGCCGGCACCCGTATAATGATCGACATTGGCCCCAGCTTCTAAATACAAACGGGCCAAGTCGACGTCATTGTTTTCAATGGCCCAATAAAGGGGCGTACCGCCTTGAATATCTTCTTTGTTGATGTCGGGTTGATGGGCCATGAGCAATCGTGAAATGTCAAAGTCAGCATTGATAGCGGCATTAATGAGTGGGGTATAACCGAAGTCATCGCGTTCGTTGATATCAAGCTCTTGTGTCAAGAGTTGTTTGACGCGGTTTTGGTTTTTGTAGATCACGGCTAGGGAGAGATCGCTCATCGCGGGGCATACCTTTGCTTATGGAAATCCCCCGCGGGTGTGGCAGCCAGTCTTCCTTGTAGGGTGAACCCATCACAGCATGGGTTCATCCTACAAGAGAAGCGCAGGGGGCTGCATGCGTTAACGTTTTAGTTTAGGCGTTGTTGAACGCGGCGCGGGTTGCGCAAACAAGCGATGAAGTAAAGACGGTGCGGGTGCTGGCGTCAGTTCTGCTTGCAACTTGTCTTGGTTCTTTTTGGCTTTGGCACTTTCTTTGGCTTGTTCTTCAGCCTGTTTGGCTTCAGCGTTCACTTGTAAGCCAAGATCGGCTTGAGATAACGCCATGCCGCCTAGCAAACTTAAAATAGGATGGGCTTTCATGCCTGATTGATGCGCTTCACTCATGTGCGCAATGGCAGCTTGATTCGAGGCGTCATTTCTCAGCATGTTTGCCAAGTCGATGCCACGATCGGGGCGTTTTAATGCAGCCAGATTGGCCAAGTTAACCCGTACTGCGCCATGTCGTGCTTGATCCACAATCATATACAACACGTCGACTTGATCTTTGTCGGGCAATGCTTTGATAAGTTTTTTATCTTTATCGGAAACAGGCAGATCATCTAGCACAGCATGCAGTAAGGTTTTTTGCTGTTTGGTATCAGGAGCCGGTTTATCCAAGCGTAATGCCTTGATCGCGGTGGTGATGGGATTCGCGGATTTCTGTTTGCTTGCATCAGGTGCGGCCTTTGTTTGGGCCATCACACCCTTTTGTACATTCTCAATCGCTTGACGTAACAGAATGACATCAGCTGGATTGGCATCCGCACCAAAGTATTTAGCCACAAATTCAGGCTGGGTAGATTCGATTTTCTCGTTTGGCATAACAACCCCCTCTGGTCGAACGACCTGGTACATGTCTCTATTATGGCAAGTCTGGTAGCTAAAACAAGGGAGCAGAGCCGTTTTAGGGGGAAATAAAAAAGAAAACGCCCCATTTTGGGGCGTTTTTAAAGAACCAAAAACCTTTTAATCTAAAAGGGCTTTCAATTCTTTCATTGCGCGTACACGCACAGCTTTGCGTCTTGGCTTGGCTGCAATCATGATTTCTTCGCCTGTAAAGGGGTTGATGCCTTTACGTGCTTTGGTTGCAGGTTTGTCGATGCGCGTGGCTTTCACGCCGACGCAAGGAATGGTGAACTCACCTGAACCGCGTGGCATAAGATGGCATTCGATTAACGCTTTTACGGCTTCTAATACGCTACGAACTTGCTTTTTGTCTAAGCCAGTGCGTTCGCTCAAGCTGGTAAGAATTTCTGCTTTGGTTTGCTTGTCAGCAATTGCTGCAATCTTGGTGACTAAAGTCAATTCAGGCTTTTTAGCCTTGGCTGATTTTAATGACACAACATTGGACTTTTTCGCTGTGGACTTTTTCACTGCTGGTTTAGCAGCCTTTTTTGTCTTAGCAGCGGGTTTTACAGCTCTTTTTGCTTTGGCCATGCGAGCGCTCCTTTCAGTTTCACAGGGAAGTTTTAAAACACGGCGACAGTGTATGTAACCTGGCTTTAACAAAGCAAGTAATAGCACATTTCTTTACTTTACGCGTTTATCCTTAAGGACATGCCACTGTGGTTTAACCAAGGAAATAACATGCAGCGTCCTCTGATTTATGCGCATCGTGGTGGTGCAGGCCTATGGCCTGAGCTGACCTTACATGCGTATCAAAATGCTTTGGCACTTGGCGTCGATTGTGTTGATTTGGATGTGCATCTTTCTCAGGATAAAGTCGTGGTGGTCACGCATGATCCTTACATCTCGCATACCTTGGCGCGACATAACCATCACTTTTTAAGTCAACCCGGTCCTGCTATTCGAGAGTTAACCGTAGATGACATTCAATCTTATGATGTGGGGCGCTTAAATCCTGATGCAACTTATCAAGAAAATTATCCTGAACAAGTTCCGCAAGATGGCGAGATGATTCCAACGTTAGAACAAGTATTATCGTTATGCGAGCGGCAATCGCATCGTCAGATGCATTATCAAATCGAAATCAAAAATGCGCCCGGCACGCTTGCAGAAGGGGTGCCGCCGCACGAAATTGTGCCGCGCGTGGCTGAGGTGTTAAAAAAGTTTCACATCGGGAAGCGCGCCACAATACATTCTTTTTTATGGGAAAATGTTTTATTGGCAAAATCATTATTGCCGGATATTACCACAGCTTGTATTACGGATACGCAAGCGCTGTGCGACAAGATGTATCCTGCAGCCAAAGATTGGTATGCCGGATTCACTTTTAAGCAGTTAGGTGAAGTGCCTACGATTTTAAAGCAATTGCAGGTATCGGTATGGAATCCAGAAGGCAATACGTTGAAACGAGAATGGATTGACCAAGCGCATGCCGCAGGTATCAAGGTGATCCCTTGGACCGTTGATAACCCTGAGCGTATGAAAACGCTGATTGAGGCAGGCATTGATGGTATTATCACCAACCGACCCGATCTCATGCGGGATATTTTGGTTCAGCTTCACTATCCCACACCCAAATTATGGCCGTAGATTTGATGGATCGTTACATTGTAAAAGTGGCGCTGAATGTGCCCTTGTTTACCACATTTGATTACCTTTGGCCTGAACAGGCGACGTGTTTGCCTGCGCCCGGTATGCGCGTAGAGGTATCTTTCGGGCATCGCATCATGGTGGGCGTGGTTCACGCGGTGCAAGCGCACAGCGATATTCAAAGATTAAAAGCCGTGCTGAGTGTGTTAGACGAAAAACCCTTGCTGGGTCCTGATTTATTAAAGCTCATTGATTTTGTCAGCCGCTATTATCATGCGCCGATTGGTGAAGTGTTTGTGACGGCCATGCCGCCGCAATTACGAAAAAAAATCACGAAGTCAAAAACAAAAGTCACCAAAGCGACCATCGCGCCCGAAATTTGCCACATTATTCCTGACTTAAATTTTGAGCAGAAAGCTGCTTTTGAGGCCATTTCTGAAAAGTTACATCTCTTTTCTACCAATCTTTTATTTGGTGTCACGGGCAGCGGTAAAACAGAAGTGTATTTGGCGTTGATTGAAAAAGTGTTGGCAGAAGCGGGGCAAGTATTGGTATTGGTGCCAGAAATTGGGCTCACGCCCCAATTGTTGTCACGTTTTCAGGCGCGCTTTGGTGAAAAGGTATTGGTGCTGCATTCTGCCTTAACAGAAGAAGCGCGGTTAAAGGCGTGGAAGCAAGCCAGCGCGCACGAAGTTCAAGTTGTGATTGGCACCCGATCGTCTGTGTTCACCCCCATGAGCCATTTAAAACTCATTGTGATTGACGAAGAGCATGATGCCTCGTTCAAGCAGCAAGATGGGGTGCGTTATCATGCAAGAGATGTGGCCATTGCGCGTGCAAAAAATCAAAATATTCCGATAGTGTTAGGATCCGCCACGCCTTCTTTAGAAAGCTTGGCCAATGTGTATCAAAATAAATATGCCGTTTTTTCTTTGCAGCAACGTGCGCAACACTCGGCCATGCCAAGCATCGAACTGTTAGACATTCGGCATAAGAATTTAACAAGTGGTCTTTCGGCACCTTTGATAACAGCGATGACAGAACACTTGGCACGTGGTGAACAGGTGCTGATTTTTTTAAATCAACGTGGTTATGCGCCGGTGTTGTGGTGTCAAGAATGCCATTGGCAAGCCAGCTGTGTGGATTGCGATGCCAAAATGATTGTCCATTTGGGGGCCTCACAATTGGTGTGTCACCACTGCGGCAAGATGAACCGTTTGCCAGCCGCTTGCCCGGGTTGTGGCGCCTTTCCCTTATCAGGTGTTGGGATTGGGACAGAACAACTCGAACACCATTTGGCGACCCAATTCCCGGATGCTTCTATTTTGCGAATCGATCGCGATACGGTGCGCACGCATAAAATGTTGCAACAAAAATTCAATGAAATGCGCGAAAGCCAGGGACCCCAAATTTTAATTGGCACACAGATGTTGGCGAAAGGGCATGATTTGCCTCGCTTAACCATGGTGGGTGTGGTGAATGCGGATGGCGCTTTGTTCAGCAGTGATTTTCGTGCCTTAGAAAGATTGGGGCAGTTGTTGACCCAGGTGGCCGGCAGGGCGGGGCGGCGCGATAAACCGGGTCGCGTGTTGATTCAAACTGGGGCGCCACATCATCCTGATTTACAACGGTTATTGAAGTTAGGTTATGAGCCTTTTGCCAAGGCCTTATTACAAGAACGGCAGATGGGTTTATTGCCGCCTGTGGGCAAAAGTATTTTATTGAGAGCCGAATCAAAATCAGAAGGGAAGGCCCTATTGTTTTTAGAGCGTTTATTAAACCGTGTCGCGCCTTCAAGCGAGGTCATGGTATTGGGGCCGGCCCCTTCTCAAATGCAAAAAAGAGCCGGATTCTATCGAGCAGAATTGCTGCTTTTGGCCGAAACGCGGGCAAAATTGCATGCCTTCACACAGGCTTTATTGCCGATTTTATCCAAACCCCCTTCGCATTTTCCCAAAGTGCGATGGTTTTTTGATGTGGATCCGATAGGGGGGTGAGAAAGGTGGGCACTTGTTGCATAATACCCTCCCATTTTTAACGATGCCTTGCTCCATGAAAGACATATTGATTCAAAAAATCGACCAAGCCGTGACGCAATTATTAGGTGAAACGGGCCAGGCCAATCGGCCGGCTTACAGTTTGAACCCCACCAAAGACAAACAGCATGGGGATTTTGCCTGTAATGTGGCCCTGATTTTAGGGAAACAACTGCAACAAAACCCACGCGAAGTGGCCACACGCCTGGTGACCTTATTACAAGATCTGCCCGAAATTCAAAAAATCGACATTGCCGGGCCAGGCTTTATTAACTTTTTTGTGAACGAAGCCAAAACACGCGAAATTGTCACCACGATTTTAAAGCAGAAAGAACAGTTTGGCCGTTGTGATTTGGGGCAAAACAAAACAGTTTTGCTGGAATATGTGTCTTCTAATCCCACGGGCCCGCTCCATGTTGGGCATGGGCGCAGTGCCTCGTTCGGTGCCGCTTTGGCCAGCCTGTTAAAGTTTGCCGGTTACAAAATCCATCAAGAATATTATGTCAACGATGCCGGTCGACAAATGGATATCTTGGCAACCAGTACTTGGTTGCGTTATTTGGCCCATCATGGTGCCACCTTTGCCTTTCCCAGCAATGCGTATAAAGGCGATTATGTGAATGATATGGCCAAGCTCCTTGATACAACACAGGGAACGGCCTTTATTCAACCCATTGAAGCAGTGTTTGAGAATGTGCCCGCTGATTTTGATGAAGCCACGCAAACAGGTGATAAAGAAGCGCACATCGATGCTTTGATCCAAAATGCGAAAAAACGGTTGGGTCATGATCAGTACGAAAGGCTGTTCTTGTTGGCATTGAACCATGTGCTAGATGATATCAAAGATGACCTCAATGGTTTTGGTGTCCATTTTGACGAATGGTTTAGTGAGCGCGCGTTGCATGCTGCAGGAGCGGTTCAGCATGGGATTGATAAATTAGAAGCGTTGGGGCTCTTGTATAAACAAGACGGTGCCTTGTGGTTTAAGTCGACCCAATTTGGGGATGAAAAAGATCGGGTATTGCTGCGAGCCAATGGTCAGGCAACCTATTTTGCGGCAGACGTCGCGTATCATGTGAATAAAGTTGAACGTGGCTTTGATTTGATCATTGATATCTTTGGCGCGGATCACCATGGTTACGTGCCGCGTGTGCGTGCCGCGATGCAAGCCTTAATTAAAGAAGCCCATCAATTTCAAGTCCTGTTGGTGCAATTTGCCCTGTTATACCGTGGCAAAGAGCGCGTACAAATGTCCACACGCAGTGGATCCTTTGTGACATTACGTGAATTACGTGAAGAAGTGGGGAACGATGCCACGCGCTTTTTCTATGTGATGCGACGTCCTGAACAACATTTGGATTTTGATTTAGAATTGGCAAAATCCAAAGCGCACGAAAACCCATGTTTCTATATCCAATATGCGCATGCGCGATCGGCCAGTATTTTGCGTCAGGTGCAGCAAAAATATGCACGGCCTGACGTCGATGCCCCACTTGATGCGCTGGTTTCTGCCTCGGAACAAAATTTATTATCGCGATTGAACCGATTTGAAAGCATGATTAAAAATAGCGCGCTACAATTGGAAGTGCATACCATTGCACATTATTTACAAGAGTTAGCACATGATTTTCATCAGTTTTATCATCAAGAACAAGTGATGGTAGATGACGTTGCAGTTCGTGATGCCAGAGTCTTATTAGTGATGGCGACACAACAAGTAATCAAAAACGGATTGGCTTTATTGGGCGTCAGTGCCCCAGAAGAGATGTGATATGAAAAGAGACTACGCGAAGACATCGCTTCGATACAATAAAAAGCGCCGCACTGCGCCTATTTGGTATGCGCTGTTTGGGATTGTGATGGGCGCCGCCATCATGGGTGGGGCTTTTTGGAAATACCAAGGTGGGGCTTTTCCAGATTTACAGGCTTTCAAAAAAACGACAGAAAAGTCAGCCAAAGCGCCCAAGCAGCAAGCCCAAAAAACCGTCAGCACCCCCAGATTTGATTTCTATACCTTGTTGCCACAAGACGAGGTCGAGGTACCTGGCGAAGTGGGCACACAACAAGCCATGGACGAAAAGCCCACCCCGAACGTTGCGCACTTGGCAGAAAAAACGCAACCAGAAAAAGACAAACAAAAAGTGGCAACACGTGCGTGGGAGAATCCCAATTTTGCGGCACCCAATAAAACCTTGGCTGATGCTAAGAAAAATCTTTTTTACCTGCAGGCAGGGGTGTTTACCTATTATGGCGAGGCGGATAGATTAAAAGCGCGATTGGGCATGATGGGGCAAGCGTCCACCATTCGTGTGCAACAACAAAATGGACTGAAAACATACCGCGTGATGCTGGGGCCATTTGGTAACCGCACCACAGCGAGTGTAAAACAACTCGATCTGGCTAAAAACCAGGTCTCGACTTTTGTCATCGGAGAGTAGGGCACGCCCTAGGGTTATCGATATAGCGAAATCTCAGCCGCTTCGAATGCAGGAAGGTGTTTTATTATGTCCACCCATTTTGGCTATGAAACGGTAGAAGAACACGAAAAAGCCAAAAAAGTGGCAGAAGTGTTCCACCGTGTGGCGGCAAAGTATGATGTCATGAATGATTTAATGTCATTTGGCATGCACCGCTTATGGAAAAATACCCTCGTTCGCGCGGCTTTTTTACGTGAAAATCAAAATATATTGGATGTGGCCGGGGGCACGGGTGATATTGCCGCCCGCATGCATCAGGTCGTACGCGGCAAAGCCAATATCATTTTAAGTGATATCAATGCGGCCATGTTGCAAGAAGGGCGGATGCGATTAATCAATCAAGGCATCACGAATATTCAATATGTCTTGGCTGATGCAGAATGTTTGCCGTTCCAAAGTGATTATTTCGATCGCATTACCATGGCCTTTGGTTTACGCAATGTGACCCACCAAGATAAAGCTTTATCCAGTTTATATCGGGTATTAAAACCGGGCGGAAAGTGTTTAATTTTGGAATTTTCTAAACCGGTGTTGCCTGGCTTATCGGCTGTGTACGACGGGTATTCATTTGGTGTGATCCCCAAAATAGGGAAAGTGATCCTGAACGACAGCGCCAGCTACCAATATCTTGCCGAATCGATTCGCATGCATCCCCCTCAAGAAACTTTGGCGCAAATGATGCGCACAGCAGGGTTTGAAAAAGTAGATTACGAAAATATGGCTGGGGGTATTGTGGCGATGCACTGGGGTTATAAATGTTAATTCAAGGGGCTTTGTTTGCCATTAATAAACAAATCTCGCTGGCCCTAAAAAGAGATCTGAGCACGCAAGCTGCACTCTTAAAATTGGCCCCCTATGTTGCTGTGATTTTCGTCAATGATATGAACTTGTTTTTACAAATCACGTTGACACAACATGCTTTCACCGTCGAAAAAATAAAAACCCAAGAAGAAAGCAATCTCTTCATCACCGGGACAGCCTCTGGCCTAGCCTTTGCTTTATTGCATGCCGTACGTTTTAAAGAATGGCGCCTACAAGATTTGCAATTGAACGGGGATGTCGAAACTTTTCAAAAAATCATGGCCTATTTTGCTGCCTTAGATTTAAATGTGGATGGCTGGTTGGCGCAGTATGCAGGTGATGAAGTGGCGCACTTGGCCAGAAAGGGATGGTCCAGGCTGATGGGATGGAAAAAATCAGTCAAGGCCGATCTCATCCACAGTAGCCTGGATTATTTGCACTCGGAATTAAAATGGCTCCCCAATAAAATCGAACTACAAGATTTTTATGACGAAGTGGATGCCTTAAATTTACGCGTTGAACGTCTTAAAGCGCGTTTAGAACGAATCGTAATTTGAATTAAAAATGGCCTAGCTGAACAGGTTGCGGCATGGATGACGCAACCTGTTCAGCCAATGCTGTCAACTTAAGCCCGGCCCTCCCGTAGGATGGGTAAGCGTCTTCGCGTAACCCATGCTGTCATGATGATGGGTTACGCGAAGACGCTTACCCATCCTACAAGACGCCCTTAAGTTGACGCCATTGCCTGCTCAGCTAGGCCATTTTGAATTCAAAACACTATATTCAAGCAAGGATCATGAGCGATGAAGCTTCAGGGTGATTTTCCTAAAATAAGCCGCTACCAAGCGGTAAAACGTTTGATAGAAATCATCCGTGTTTGCCACCGTTTTGGTTTGGATGAATTGTTGGTATTTGTCGGGCTGGCGCATTATCGCAGATGGTTTACGTATACGCGGTGGATGTGGGGGCGTGCCGAAAATTTAAGTCGTGGCGCCCGCTTGCGTGTGGCCCTCGAAACCTTAGGGCCCATTTTTATTAAATTCGGTCAATTGCTTTCCACACGTTTGGATATTTTGCCGGATGATGTGGCGGATGAGCTGATTAAATTGCAAGACAGGGTGCCGCCCTTCGACAGTCAATTGGCCGTTGCCAGGCTCGAAAAAACCTATGGTGCCCCCCTTTCTGAAGTCTTTTTAAGATTTGATGAGACGCCTTTGTCATCCGCTTCTATTGCACAAGTGCATGCGGCCACCTTAAAAACAGGTGAAGAGGTCGTGGTAAAAGTACTGCGGCCGGATTTGGCTTTTTTAATTGCGAGAGATTTGGCGTTATTAAAAAAGTTGGCCCGCTTTATCGAAGGTTTTTGGCCTGATAGCCGACGCTTTCACCCCATTGCTTTGGTTAAAGAATTCGAAACCACGTTGATCCAAGAATTGGATTTGATGCGCGAAGCGGCGAGTGCTTCACAATTAAAACGGAATTTTCATGGCGCGCAAGAATTGTATGTGCCCACGGTCTATTGGCCGTATTGTCGTGAAAATGTGTTGGTGATTGAGCGTGTTTTCGGTATCCCCATTGGTGATGTGGCGACATTAAAGCAACTGGGTGTGGATTTTAAAAAATTGGCTGAACGCGGGGTGCAGATATTTTTCACGCAAGTGTTTCGGGATTGTTTTTTTCATGCAGACATGCACCCTGGTAATGTCTTTGTGAATGTCATCGATCCTAAAAACCCACAATACATGGCCATTGATTTTGGGATCATGGGCAGTTTGTCCCCGTCTGATCAGCGTTATTTAGCCGGCAATTTTTTGGGCTTTTTCAGAAGAGATTATCGCCAGGTGGCTTTATTACATGTTGAATCAGGTTGGATCCCAAGAAACACGCGTATTGATGCATTTGAGGCAGCGATTCGCACAGTATGCGAACCTATTTTTGAACGTCCTTTGCGGGATATTTCAGTTGGGCAAACCTTATTGCGGTTATTTCAAACTGCGCGACAATTTGACATGGAAGTGCAACCGCAACTCTTGTTATTACAAAAAACCTTGGTGGCAGTAGAAGGTTTAGGCCGGCAGTTGTATCCCGATTTAGATCTGTGGCACACCGCAAAACCTTTTTTAGAAAAATGGATGCGTCAACAAGTGGGCGTGCGAGGTTTGATACGAGAAATTCGGCTGCGAGCACCCCATCTTATTCATGAAATGCCAGATTTACCCCGCTTGATGCATGCCAGCATGCTGCTGTATGTGAATGAAAAAGATGCGAAGCAACGTGAGGTTGAAAAACCAAAATCGAAATGGAAAAGGATCAGCCGATTTATCCTGGTAGGCGTCATTTTTATGCAAGCCGCGCTGATTTTTGTATTAGTGTCTGGGCAGTAGGGCGTGCACCCCTTCCGGCAATAATTTATAAATAAAGCTTTCAATGGATGCTTGATGGTATTTATAAAAACTCGTCAACCCAATGATAAGCAAACCGACCAATACCAACACAATTGGGAAAATAACCGAATCACTATAATTCACATAGGCTAAATAGCTGACGTAAAGCGTGAGCCCTGTGCCGCCCAAGAATAAAAAAACCATGCGTTTGAGCAAAAGGGTTGCCACCATAAAGCCCAGGTTGATGCCTAAAAAAGTGGGATTATCCCATTCGTACCAACCATCCATCATGGCAGCCCCGCACCATAAGGCAATGGCGCCAATTAAATAGGCCCAAAAGGCTTCGTCCATTTTATCGGCTACGTCATTGAACAGCCCAATCATCAGCAAGAAGGTGCCATACGCAAGGGAGACAGGGGTCAGGATGTCAAAGATATGCAGTGTATTTGTAAAGACAACGGTCACTTGCGCAATCCACAACCAAGCTGAAATATAAACGGGCAAACAAAAGGCAGCAATCTTTGTGCTTTTCCAGTAATAAGTGGCCACCATAGTGGTGACCAGCGCAGGCATCATCAAGCGGATGACATTATAAAGTGGGGCTTGCGCTATAAAGTCGGCCACCATGGGTTCATAAAAAAAGGATTCGACCAAAATAGGGACTAAAAACAAGCCAATGAGGGTGAGTAAAATCCCCCCGACTTTGAGGTGAGCGTGATGGCGTAGTAGCGCGCCCACCGTACAAAAAAAGAGCGTAAACCCAAATAAAATGCAGGAAAGCGCAAAGCCTTTGGTATCGTGCCAAGCAGCATCCAGAAAAAAACCAATCCCAATTAAACTCAACGCCGCCCCAATGTAATAACCGATTAAGGCTGCGCTCAGGGGGTTGTTATAGTGCTGATTCAGTGCGGTCCAAAGGGGATCGACTTGTTCTGGATCAATAAAGTCGGCTTCTAAAGCCCACTCTAAATCTTGTCGAGAAAGCTTGATGCTATTTTGCACAATGTGCCCACAAAGCAGAACGTCATGTTACTAAGCGTAGCTTATACCTAGGACGTGTTCTCATTACTACTATCTCGGCCATAACGCCTTGATTTTCTGCGATTCGCTGCTCACATACTGCATGTATGCTCCACTGCGATTCTCGAAAATGCAATGCGTTATGTCTCGATATAGCGTAATGAGGACACGCCCTAAGTTACGTTAAAAATGGCGCGCCCGGCGGGAGTCGAACCCACGACCCTTGGCTTCGGAGACCAATACTCTATCCAACTGAGCTACGGGCGCCTCAAGGCCATGGTCATCTCGATATAGCGAAATGGCCATAGCCCCCTAACAAACCCCGCCATCATGACCGTTAAAGTATAATTTGTCGATGCACTCATTTGAAATTTCACGCTATAATCCGCGGCTTTATCCGGTTCGGAGTGTTTAACATGTTTAGCGTGTCATTTGTGAGAGTGTCTCTTTTGGTTTTGGCTTTGTGTTCGCAAGCCTTGTGGGCCGAAGCGGTGACAGAGTCGATGACCACAGATGCCATGAAAGAACGGTTAAAACCCATCGGTGATGTCAGTGTTGAAGGGGGCGGGGCCGTAACGGCAAAGCCAGCCGTGCTTTCTGTCGGTCAACAAACATTCCAAACATATTGTCACGCTTGTCATGGAACAGGTGTGGCAGGCGCGCCAAAATATGGTGATAAAACAGATTGGGCACCGCGCATTAAACAAGGTCACGATGTATTGGTAGCCCATGCCATCAAAGGCATTCGCGCCATGCCACCCAAAGGTACCTGCATGGATTGTTCTGATGACGATATCAGCAAGACAGTCGATTACATGTTAAAAGCAGTCAAATAGGCGTAAGGGTTCACGCCGATGTAGAAGCAAACAAGGACGTTCCCGGCTACAGGGTGAACAGTTACCATTGGCCTCTTGCTTGCGCTGTGCGTTGGTTACCTATGTAAGCCACTCAGCAAACAAGTAGGGAGTCAGTTCAGTTTCTTTGTGTGCCATGATACGCTTCGTCCATATTGTGACACAGATGCGTGAGTAACCCGCAATGCCGCCAAAGTCAGTGTTAACCAGTCTTACCCCCAAACTCTACGTTGACTCAGCAGGAACGATTCGGGTTGCTTCTTTACATGCTCAAATTAAAGAAGCTTTTAAGCTTTCAGGCAATGAATCGCCTATTTCGGATGCGCATTGGCAAGAGTTTAAAAATTATTTTGATCATAAAGCGTCTGAGCCTGTTGATCCTGCTGATCCCGATCCCAAGCGTGTTAAATATCGTAAACAGAAAAATGATCCTCAGCACAATAGCCCCTATTCAGCCGTATTTTTCAAAAATGAGCCTTGGGCCATACTGGGCACTTTCGCGCAAGGTGATTGTGGTGCGGTTCACGTTGTGGTCAATCAACAGAATCAATTGGCGCTCCTCAAAAATATGGCCGAAAGATCTGGGCGTCCTGCCGAAAAAGTGATGGAAGAGGCGAAAGCAGAGGCCACGATACATGAATATCTCGGCGATTTATTGGGCCAATTCAATCGCATTTCACGAAGGATGACGCAACGTGATGGAAAGACAGTGACCGTTGATATGGCAAAAGCCTATTTTGCCGTACCGCTTGCGGATGGATATAACCTGCGCGCGATCTTAAAAGCGCTGTATTTACTTAAATCTGATCAGGGTGCGCTTGTGACGGAACGGCAAAAAGGCCAGTTCTTGCACAGAGTCATAATCGCCATCACTGAAGCCTTGGTCGCCTTACATGAACGCAATGTGGTTTGTTGTGATCTCAAGTTCGAAAACGTGGTATTTGATGGCACTTTACAAACCTGCACAATTGTAGACATGGGCTTTGCCAAACAGGTACCGAATTTGGAAGAGGGCTTCTCTAAAACGGCATCTGGAACAGCCGTTTATACACCGCCTGAAGTTTTGGTGGGCTTGGATCAGACTTTTCAACAAGGCACGCTGAGAGAGTTAAAAGATGAAAGAGGCTTAAACTATACAGCTGCTCGGCTGGAGCTGGCATTATCTGATTCAAAGCCTACTGATTCAGGCCCTACTGATCCTAGCTTTCCGGTAACCGGCGCACGCGATATGTGGGCCTTGGGCGTTTCGATAGAAAGCATTTTACCGGTATTTAAGACAGCCCTCACTGGCTTGGGCCTGTATGACGAATATCACAGCATCATGTTGGAGCTCCTGCAGCCTGATGCAAAAAAGCGTCCAACAGCCCAGCAAGCGCTTTCTCGTTTACAGCTATTAGAAAGATCATCCCTTCATCAACCTGTCAGCGAGTCTGGCAATGATTCTGGTATAGACGCTTATAGCCACGGTAGCCAAGGTAGTGCGGGGTCGTCAGGCATCGATATGAATGATCCACTGATTGATGCGACCCCGCATCATGGGATTAATTTAGAATCATTACCGCCTCAGTTTGTGTTTAAAACAGAAAACAACAAGCTGGTGTGTCACGTTAAACCGCTTGGCCAACGCATTAAAGAAGCGGTGCACTTTGGTGAAAAATTTTTATCTGACGGGGAGTGGGCTCACTTAGAGAAAGGGATGAGATTATACCCAGAGGGTAAAAAATATAGAAAAAAAGATTCGAATTTGAAGTATTCCGCTTTAGCCGTCCGCGGAGAGCCTTATATTAATCTGGGTCGCTTTGCTCGTGGGGGTACATCCGATGTCAAGCTGTATGTCAATCGTCACGGTGAACCGCTCGTTTATAAAAGGCTAAAACAAGCCAAGCTGGACCCGGCTATTTTGTACGCAGATGAGCTTGAACATGCACCAGCTGGCTCAGTCGTGGATGCGTTTGTGCGATGCTCTGTCACGCAGAAACGAGGCATGTTAAGAGAAAAATTTGGGATCGTGTCGCGGTTTATTGATGGTTACGATGCGGTGACGCTATTGGATGCCTTGGTTGAGCAGAAGCCGGAAATCACCGTTAATCCTGATAAACAACAAGCCATTGAAATTTTAATTCAAAAACTGCTTTTGAGCATGGCCCAAGCCGTGGCAGAGCTAGGGGCGCAGGGCGAGGTTCATACGGACATTAAACCCGATAATTTTCTTTGGGATGACGGCACCCAAACGTGTGTTTTGATCGACAGAGGGAATCTGCAAAAGGTGACAGAGGGGTCTTCGTCTAACCCGTGGAATGCATTTGTCACGCCAGGGTATATTGCCCCAGAACTGACGCCTTTCGTCACACCCAATATGCGAACAGATCAAGAAACTTGGTTTCGCGAGAATGGCTTGCCTCAATGCATTCGATATATTTCAGATTGTAAAACAGAAGAGAGGGTGCCTCTCACGACGGCTGTGGATGCCTTTTCATTGGGTGTCACGCTTCAGTTGTTTTTAAACGACATTCCATTTGCGTTGGGGCAGGAGACGCAGAACACATTGGCGACCTGCATCCTTGGGCTGTTGCACCACGATCCTAAACAACGGATGACAGCTGCAGCCCTTGTAGACACGCTAAAAAAGGCGTTTAACTTAGAAGTAAGCGTTCAGGCTCCAGCTTCTCCAGACACAAGAGCGTTGCGTACAAATCCGGCGAAACCGTCCTTGATGCAGCGTATATCAAGTATGTTTTCGAAAAAAGCACGGTCTAGTGGTGATCAGTTTCAGGCGGAGCAAGTCAATCAGCGCCGTTTGGTACCTGATATTAAATCGTATCCCGCTTATCTCGCACATTTTGGCTATCCATCCGGCTCTCCGCTTGGCAGTAAACGTTCCGATGATCTTTCAGTGTCTCCCAAAAAGGGACAGTCCCGGTTAGGAAGTCGATGATAGTATGGATTTAAATGCCGCAAAATGTGCCAAGCCTTGATTCAATCTGGCTTCCTCTGTCATTGCTTTACCCTCTGATAAAAGATGTATTTCAGGTAATTCATCTAAAAAACGACTGCGTACGGTTTCCGTTTGGCCGCCATGTTGACGCCGGGTTTTAGCATGTAACAAGGTTAAGGTTTGTTCTGCGCGGGTTAATCCGACATAACAGAGCCTGCGCTCTTCTTCAACTTGGCCACTGTCGATGCTGTTTTGGTGTGGCAAAATCCCTTCTTCCATTCCTACCAAAAAAACATGGGGGAATTCGAGCCCTTTTGCGGCATGTAATGTAGAAAGTTGAACTGAATTCCGCACTGTGTTTTCTTCGTTTCGTTCTAAAATATCGAGTAAGGTTAAGCGCTGAACCGCTTCTTTTAATGTCATGGCCTCGTTTGCTTCATTGCCTTCTAATAAAGTTTTGAGCCAATTCAAAAACTCATCAAATGTTTTGAGTTTATTTTCAGCTGCATGTGGGGTGGTGGCCATTTCTTCTATATACAAGCGATATTGGATTTTTTCGATTAAATCAGTCAGGGCTGAGAAGGGTTCCGATCGCGCCACATTGTCGTTGACCAGATTGATGAGGTCACAAAAATATTGCAATTTTTGAATAGGCTTTTCAGGTAAAACTTGGGTTAAGCCGATTTCGTAGCAAGCTGCAAATAAACTGATGTTTCGCTTGGCCGCATATTCACTGAGGCTTTCGAGTGTTTTGGTGCCAATTCCCCGTTGTGGTGTATTAATGGCACGCAAAAAGGCTCTGTCATCATCAGGATTCACCACGATACGCAAGTAAGCCATCATGTCTTTGATTTCTGCTTTTTCAAACCAAGAGTCGCCGCCGCTGACCTGATACGGAATTTTTCTTTCACGCAGGGCTTTTTCAAACAGGCGAGATTGAAAATTACTGCGATATAAAATGGCATACGCTCCATACTCAGTGCGATTTTTAAATTGGTGGCTCATGATTTCGTCTACCACTCGGGCCGCTTCATCGTCTTCGTTTTTTGCAATTAAAATACGAATCAACTCTCCGCCAGAAGATTGTGTCCACAAATTCTTCTCGAACAAATGCGGGTTGTTTTTAATCAAGCTATTGGCGCTTTCTAGGATGCGGGTGGTCGATCGATAATTTTGTTCTAACTTGATCACATTTAAAGTCGGAAAATCTTTTTGAAGCAAAAGAATATTGTCAGGCTCGGCCCCACGCCACGCGTAAATAGACTGATCGTCATCTCCCACCAAAGTAAAGCGACCCGTGGCTCCGGTTAAAGACCGAATAAACTCATATTGCACTTTATTGGTATCTTGGTATTCATCGACCAATAAATGCGAAATGCGATTTTGGATCTTTTCTTTTATCTCGGCATTTTCTTGCATGAGTTGCGATGGCAACAAAATCAGATCGTCAAAATCGACCGCTTGATAGGCCCGTAAAGCACGATTGTAGGCTTCGTAGAGCAGTGCAGCCTGCTTGTCTTCTTCTGTTTCAGCCATCTCTTGAGCCAATTTTGGGCTGATGTTTTTAAACTTATAAAATGAAATTTTTTGACGGAGTGAATAGATATTTTCTTTCGATAACAGATTGGCAGACAATTCTGTCATTAACTTTTCGGTATCGCTGGAATCAAATAAGCTAAAGCCTTCTTTCAAGCCCAGTGTTTTACCTTGCTTTTTTAAAATATTTAAACCCAAAGTGTGAAAAGTAGAAACGGACAGGCCTCGCATTTCTTTTGCATCCAGCGTGTCTTTCAAGCGGTTTTTCATCATTCGTGCCGCTTTGTTTGTAAAGGTAATGGCCACGATTTGATGGGGCTTGTAATCGCATTCACGCAGCAAATACGCAATTTTTTGGGTAATCACGCGCGTTTTGCCACTGCCTGCGCCGGCTAACACCAAAAGGGGGCCATCCAAGTAACGCACGGCAGCAAGTTGTGCCTTGTTTAAAGTATGCACGCTCATAATGTGTTTCCAAAAATTTAAATGGCGAGGGCTTTCGTTTTCCGTTCGAGTTTTCGGTAACTTAAAGCTTCGAGTAAGTGGACTTTTTCAACCGATTCTACACCGGCTAAATCAGCAATCGTGCGTGCGACGCGTAAAATGCGATGATACGCGCGGGCGGATAATTGTAAGGTATCAATGGCTTGCTCTAAAAACTGGGCATCGGCAGGGCTTAGCTGTACCAGTCGTGTGATGGCTTTGCCACTTAATCGGGTATTGATTTGCCCTTGTCTTTGCAATTGTTTTTTTCTGGCTTGTACCACACGTTCACGGATGGCGGCGCTGTTTTCTGAGACACCAAAATCTTTGGTGCCAGTCAGTGCACCCATCGGGAGCGCGGCCACTTCCACATGCATATCGATTCTGTCTAATAGCGGGCCAGATAATTTATTAAAGTAACGTTGTTGCTCGGTGGTAGAGCACGTACATTCGCGCTTTTTATCCCCAGCATAACCGCAAGGGCAAGGGTTCATGGCGGCAATGAGTTGAAAGCGAGCGGGGAATTCGACACTGCGCAGTGCGCGCGAAATGGTGACATGTCCTGATTCTAACGGTTCACGTAATACTTCTAATACTTTTCGATCGAATTCTGGGAATTCATCTAAAAATAAAACCCCATGGTGTGAAAGTGAAATTTCACCAGGCCGGGGCGAACTGCCACCGCCCACCAATGCCGCTGCAGAAGCGGTGTGATGCGGTGCGCGAAAGGGGCGTTTTTTCCAATCCGATCCCATGGTTTTGACGCCTGAAATAGAAGCAAGCGCAGCGACTTCTAGCATTTCTTCTTGTGTCAGTGGGGGTAGGATACTGGGTAAACGGCTGGCCAACATGGTTTTGCCCGTACCTGGGCTGCCAAACATCAGCATGCTATGGCCGCCTGCGGCGGCAATTTCTAAGGCGCGGCGTGCTTGATGTTGGCCTATCACATCGGCCATATCTAAATTTTTTTCATCTCCCGGACTGTCTTCTAATAGGGGGGGGGTGACACGTTCTAAAACAAGGCGATTTTGTAAAAAAGCACACACTTCATTTAAATGTCCTGCTGCAAACACTTCACATGATGCGGCCAGGGCGGCTTCTTCACTTGCCCCTTTGGCAATGATGAGTTTTCGGCCTGCTTTATGGGTGGCCAAAGCAAAAGGCAGTGCGCCCAAAAAAGGCCGTAATTCGCCAGACAAACCCAACTCGCCTGCAAATTCATAATCTTGGTAATGTGGGGTGTTCAGTTGTGATGAAGCAATTAAAATGGATAAAGCAATGGCCAAATCAAAACGCCCGCCTTCTTTAGGCAGATCGGCTGGGGCCAAATTAACGGTGATATGCTTGGCAGGGAACTCAAAGCCTGTATTGAGTAAGGCGCTGCGCACCCGATCTTTACTTTCTTTGACAACCGTTTCGGGTAGACCAACTATGGTAAACTTAGGGAGTCCTGGGGAGATATGGGTTTCTACCGTGACATGTGGGGCTAAAATACTCATGCTCGCCCGCGTATGCAAAATAGCCAAAGACACGACAAGCACTCCTGTTTAACTGGGGTGATATTTAACCATACTTTGTGAGTGACGCCAAAGGAGGCCGTGATGTTTGATTCACACATTTTTAATGACTTCGCCAAAGAATTCACCAGCCATCTGCCCCCTGCCTTTCAAGATGTGAAAGCAGATTTTGAAAAACAGTTAAAGCACTTTATGCAGCGTTGCTTTAATGAGCTGGATTTGGTGACCCGAGAAGAGTTTGATGCGCAAGCTTTATTGCTGGCCAACACAAAAAGCCAATTGGCTGAATTAGAGGCGCGTCTCAGTGCGTTAGAAAAGGAACTGGTTAGGGAAGGATAACGCGTGGCGCTACGCTTTCAATTCTTTTTATCGCTTTTGATTTTAAGCTTTATCCTGCTGGGCAGTTTAATGGCGGGGGCGCGCTTTGAATTTTTGCCGCAAGTGCAAGAAATTGAATCAAAAGGGGCAGAAACCGATCTACAGCGTGGCGTGGAGGCAATTTATCGGGAATTATTTCACTTAGAGCGGCTGGTACGCACCATGGTGAATTCCGTTTCTTTTACCCAATATATCGAAAAAAGAAACAATGATTATGTGAGTGTCCGATTTCCCGATGCTTTTTTTACTGAAAACCAAATTCAGGTCATTTTCATTTTAGATCTTCATAAAAATGTGGTGTGGTCGCATGTACTTGATCCCAGTTCAACGAACCAAATGCAATTACCTGATTTTGAAAAAGAAGTAGAGGCAGCCAACCCTGCTTTTGTTGCGTTTGACAGTGCATTGGGGGTGCAGTCTGGGATTTTTTTAAGTGAGCGGGGGCCGATGATGTTGGCCGCTTCACCTATCTATGATTTGCAATCGCAAGTGGTCAACGGCACGTTATTAATCGGACGATTCTTTACAGAAGATATTTTAAATACCTTGGTCGGACAAACTTGGGTGAATTTGCAAATTTGGCCTTTTTTTAACCGCACGATGCCCGCACCACAACAATCGATTTTGAACGAATTGGCAAAAAACAATAATTTTATGATGGTGCACCAGGGGAGTCACCGTTTTCGCGCGTATTCAGCATTAGAAGATATCAGCGGCATCAAGCCTTTATTGATTGCGGCCATGATCGATAGCCCTGTCGGTGAATTGACTGATAACGCCAGTACCCTGACCTGTATTGCCATTTTGGCAGGGTTCTTATTGATGTTATTTTCGCTGATGGTGATGTTACAAAGGCGTGTTTTTTCACCGCTCAAAAAAATAAAAAAAGCCGCCCAGGACATTGGGGAACAACGCGCCTGGGATAAAAAAGTAGGGGAACCCAGTTTAGATGAAGTGGGGGAATTGATTCAGACACTCAATCAAGCCTTTCATACATTGTTTTTACGACATAAAGCAGAGGTAAAAGCCGCGCAAGAGCAAGGGCGTGCCGAAATGGGCACACATGTCATGAACAATATTCGTCGTGGCTTACCCAGCGTGGTGGAAGATTTGCAACAATTAGAACAAAAGATCCAACATTTCCCTGTCATCAACTTCGATCGCTTGGTGGCCGAAATTGCCAGTTGCCCTGATACTTCTGTGCCACTCTTGGCCTTAATGGAACGTTTATTAATTGAAAATCAGCACTTACATGAATTGCAAAAGCACTTGCAAACAAAATTGGGCAGTGTAAAAGGAAAAACGGAGCGGGTGGTGACGGCAACGCGTGTCAGTACGTTGCGATTTGCGCCCAGTGTCGAAAAGAAAAAGTAAGTGTTCACGCCGATGTAGAAGCAAACAAGAACGTTCATTTTTGAGACAAGGTTGCGTTAAAAATCGAAGAAAAGCCGGAGCGTACATCAAGTACGTGAGGATTTTTCTGATGATTTTTAACGCAAGATTGGCCAAAAAGGGACGTTCCTGGCTACAAGATAAACAGCTACAAGAAAAAGTAAGGATAGATAGATGGATCTCGCACCCAAAATGCTTGCCTTGATAGATACGTTGTTTTTATTTTTTTCAATCATCGTCGCCTTTAGCGCGTTGATTGGCTTTTCCATTTACGAATCCGGGTTAATTACAGCCAAAAATGCAAGCAGCATCATCGCCAAAAAAATAGGTGCCTTATCCGTTTCGGCCTTACTTTTTTTAGCCATCGCCTATCGCTTAATGTTTGCCACAGACAGTGAAGGGGCGGCCGTTTTTCCTTTCTTAGATGCGGCATGGACATGGAAACTATGGCGCTACTCTGCCGATAAAGGCGAAACGTTGGCACATTTTTATAGCAATTTTACCTTTCAGTGGCTGTTTGCTGCTTTAAACATTGTGATCATCGCCGGTGCGGTGGTTGAAAGAATGCGTTTGTTTGGCTTCTTATTGTTTACCGTCGTGATGTCCGGCTTTATTTATCCTATTGTGGGACATTGGGTCTGGAACACGGGATTCTTATATCGGGCAGGATTTTCTGATTTTGCGGGTGCCAGCGTGGTGCATTTAACGGCAGCCTGCGCTGGTTTATCTGGCACCCTAATGCTGGGCAGTCGGATGGGGAAATACACTTTGACTAAACATCCTCTTTCCATTCGAGGATCGAACTTGCCTTTGGCAGCGTTGGGTGCGTTGTTTATTTGGCTTGGATTTTTGGGTTTGAATTGCGGAGCGGAGTTGTCTTTTTCGCACCTGAAAGATGCGGATAATGTCATGACCATTCTCGTTAGTACCTTGATGGCAGGGAGCGGGGGCTTGATCGCGGCCTTACTGTTTTCGCGCATTTTATTTAGCAAAACCGATCTGACTTTAATGTTAAATGGCCTGATCAGTGGCTTGGTGGCCATTTCTGCCAACCCTATCATCGTGCATATGGAAGTCACCCCCCTGTTGGGCGCTGCGGCCGCTTTGATCAGCATGCTTCTGATTTTTATATTGGAGCGTCTTCGTGTAGATGATCCTGTGGGCGTCGTATCGGTGCACGGGGGCGGCGCCTTGGTTGGCTTATTGGCTGTGCCCTTATTTGATAAAGACATTTCATTTTCAATCCAATTGATTGGCGTCTTGGTCATTGGCATTTTCACGTTTACTGTGACCGGGCTTGTTTGGTGGTTGGTGAAGCTGTTAATGGGGTTACGCATTTCAGAAGCCGATGAAATTGCAGGGTTGGATGTGGTGGATTGTGGTTTAGAAGCGTATCCAGAATTTATCAAAACAAGATAGGCGCTATGGATATTTCTACTATTTCGGATGAAACGCTTTGATTTTCTGCGATCCGTTGCTCACATACTGGCATGTATGCTGTGCTACGGATCGCAGAAAATCAAAGCGTTTCATCTCGATATAGCGAAATCTCCATAGTGCCTAGGTTTTTTTTTCGCAGCGCAAAAGCAAAATTTGATTTCTCTGCTAGGCTTAAAATCCAACTTGCTCGATTGCTTCAAAAAAATGGACGGCTCACTCGGCTTTATCGTAAATATGTTAGTATTGCTTGTATTTGCAGCCGTGAGTGTTGCTTTTGCCGTCGGTGTCAGAAGATTTCATGATTGATAGATGTTATTTCGCACTGCTTCAGGCCTACCGGTATCGCGATCGACTCAAACAAGTCAACCATGAGCGTATTCATGCTTTAAGCGATCTGCCAGTTTCAACTTTGACTGCATTAAAAGTTCTGATTTTGGATTTTGATGGGGTCATGGGCAGCCATGGTGAAGCCGCGGCGACATCAGCGGTGGTGACTTGGTGCGAAAAGGTGCATGCCACCCTACCCAACTTGAAATTTTATTTGCTCACGAATAATCCCTTTCCTGAACGAACCCAATTTTTGCAAAGCCATTTGCCTTTTATTGATTGGCTGCCCGTTCATCGTAAAAAGCCGTATCCAGATGGCATTACAGCAATATTAGAAGCAGAAAAAATACCTGCACGAGATGCATTGTTGGTAGACGATCGCTTATTAACCGGCGCGTTGGCTGCAGCGATAGCAGGGATTCAGTGTCTTTTGATTGACAAACCGGTAACGAATTTTTGGAAGCGGCCGATAAAAGAAGGGTTTTTTGGCTGTTTAAGATTTTTAGAGAGAAGTGTGTGGGGTAGGATGGGTTAGCGCTGCTTAGCGCGTAACCCATCACCGTTACCCTTACTTTTCGAGTTACTCTGCCAATGCAGGTTCAGCAACTTCTGCTGCAGCAACATTCGCTGCAAAAGCAGGCGCGTTTGTCACTTCAGCAGCTTTACGGCCACGCTTTGCGCCAGAAGCAGCTTTGGTTGCTTTGGCTTTAGGGGCTTTTGCTGCTTTGGTTGCTTTAGCAGGCTTGGCTTCAGCTGCTTGCTTGGCAGCGGCATCCCACTCTTTTTCAAACAACTGCACCACTTTGATCAAAGCTTTGTATTTTGCAGCTTCGTCTTTTGCGGCACGCACGGCCTTACGTTTTGCATCCACGTCATTTTGAGTTTGTGTGGCGATGGCTAAGGTTGCTTGGTAAGCATCTTTGGCTTTGGTCAATTGCTTGGCAGTGGCTTTGGTTTTTGCCTTTAAATCAACGGCAGAAACCGTCTTTTTTGCATCTTTTAATTTTGCGGCAGCTTTATCAGCCTTCACACGAAGGGCATCCATTTCTTTTGCCAAAAGACCAGCATGCTTGATGGCTTCAGCGGCCAAATTTTTCAAAGTGGCGACGAAAGAAGGGGCTGCTTGTTTTACTTTGGCTTTTTTAGCGACCACTTTGGCTGGGGCTTTTACTTTCGCTTTAGAAATTTTAGAAACAGCCTTTTTGATTTTAGAAACTTTGGTTGCTGCTTTTAATTTGGTCGTGGTTTTTGCTTTCGCTTTTGGGCCTCGTTTTTTAGCAACGAGTTTCGTGGTTTGTTTTTTGGGTCTGGCCATAATGATCTCCTAGAAAATTTTAAAGTAAGCGAGAAGAATTATACATTTTTATTTTTATTTTGCATTTTTTCTTTTATATACCCTTTCTTGTTTCAAGATATGAAGGGTATCTATTATTGCGCTACGTTTAGGGTGAGTCCTCATGACGACTCTCTTGGCCGTACCACCTTGATTGTCTGTGATTCACTGCTCACATACTTCATGTATGCTTTGCTGCGACTCTCGAAAATGCAATGCGTTACGTCTTGATATAGCGTAATAAGGACACGCCCTAATAAAACGATCAAACAAGAAGTCGTGAAGCAAAAAAAGCCTATGCTATACCCAAGTGACTTCAAAATGCATGGTTTAGGCGCCTGAATTTTTTGCCCCAGGAAATTAAAAAAAAGGAGTAATAGCCGCTGCTATTGCGCGTTTTTTTTAATTTCCTGGGGCAAAAAAGGCAAAGCTTAAAATATGCATTTTGACGTAATTTGGGTATATACTTTGCGACTTTTTTATTTACATTGCCGAGGCGAACATGACCTTTGTTGTGACCGAAAGTTGTATCCGATGCAAATTTACCGATTGTGTTGAGGTCTGCCCCGTTGATTGCTTTCGGGAAGGGCCCAATTTTTTGGTGATCGATCCGGATGAATGTATTGATTGTGCTTTGTGCGAGCCAGAATGTCCGGTCAATGCCATTTATGCAGAAGATGATGTGCCAGATGATCAGCGCGATTTTTTAGAAATTAACGAAAGGCTTTCTAAAGAATGGCCCATGGTGAATCACAAAAAGGATCCTTTACCGGACGCAGATGATTGGAAGGATATAAAAGAAAAGCGTCAATTTATTGGCAGGGGGGATTGATATTTCTACTATCTCGGCTGTAACGCCTTGATTTTCTGCGATACGTTGCTCACATACTGATATGTATGCTGCGCTACGTTTCTCGAAAATCAAGGCGTTCCATCTCGATATAGCGAAATCTCAACCGCCCCTGAATCAACAGTGGCTAACAACTGCTCGCTAAAAACTGCTGTGCACGCGCATGCCTTGGCTGCTTGAAAAAATCTGAGGCAGGGGCATCTTCAATAATTTGCCCCTTGTCACAAAACCAAATACGGCTGGCCACTTTTTTAGCAAACGCCAATTCATGGGTCACAATAATCATGGTGAGCCCAGCCTGAGTTAAGCCTTGAATCACATTTTGGACTTCTTCAACCATTTCAGGATCTAAAGCACTGGTGGGTTCGTCAAATAATAAGATATCCGGGTGCATGGCCAGCGCGCGGGCAATGGCCCCGCGTTGTTGTTGCCCACCAGACAATTGTACGGGTAAGGCGTGGGCTTTATCGGCAAGCCCGACTCTTTCTAATAACACCATCGCTTCTGTTTCAGCGATATTCGGTTGCGTGCCTTTTATGATTCTGGGTGCCATCGTGACATTTTGTAAAAGGGTTTTATCAGAGAAAAGATGAAACTGCTGAAACACCATGCCCACGCGTTGGCGTAATAGATTTAATTCTTTCGCACGCGCCTGCTTGTTTACCGCAATCCCATCCACCACCAATGTCCCTTCATCAATCAGTGCTAAACCATTCAAGCAGCGCAGTAGGGTGGATTTACCTGATCCAGATGGACCAATTAAAACAATCACTTCGCCTTTTTCGACATCAAATGTCACTGAATCCAAAGCAACAATCTGTTTGTCACGAAGCGAATAAGATTTTTGAATGGCGCGCGCAGTGATCAGCATGAGCGTTTCTCTAAAGTACGGCTCAACTTTCCTAAACCGAAAGTGATGATGAGATACAGTAAAGCCACGGTGAACCACACTTCAAAACTGGCAAAGGTTGAAGAGGCCACTTCTCGTCCGGCTTTGGTTAAATCGTATACGGCAATCACAGATAACAAAGATGAATCTTTGACCAAATTGATCATTTGGCCGGTCAGGGCTGGCAAGGATCGCTTGATTCCCATGGGTAACATTAAATAACGAATGCTTTGAAATTGGCTTAAGCCCAAAGCCCGCGCTGCCTCTAATTGCCCATGCGGGATAGAGAGGATGCCGCCACGTAAAATTTCAGAAAAATAGGCGGCCGCAAAAAAGGCCAATGCCCCTAAACCCGCAATATGTTTATCTAAATTAAAGAGCGAGCCCACAAAAAAATACGCGATTAAAAGTTGTACCAAAAGCGGGGTGCCACGCACAATTTCGATATACGCCGTGGACAAACCATGACTGAGGGGATTTTTAGATAAGCGCATGAACGCTATCACAATTGAAAAGAGAAACCCCATAATGCCCGCAACCAGCGACATCCAAAGGGTGACCCACAACCCTTTTAAAAGAGGCCCCGTGCGCCATACCGCTGCAGAGGCAAGGGTATCGCCTTCAAAAATTTCTTGCCCCACTTTAAGGGATTCAGTATTGGGAACCGGGAGCGTTTGGATCTCTCCCGTCATGGTTTTAAGCTGTACGCTTTGCTTTTCAAGCATCGTGACTTGACCATTGATGGGCGAGATCACCGTTTCTTGGGTATGGGTAATAAAAAAATCGGGGATGCGCGCCCAATGCCACTCATAATCAATTTTGTGGCCGGCATACAATAAGGTGAGGGCGCCTGCAAAAAGACTCGCGACCAGTGCGGCCGACCACCCCCAATGATGATCCTTTGCCTGACCATCCATCATGGGGCCGCTACCAAAGCAAGCCAGCCATCTTCGACAAACCATTTATGGTGCAAACGATCATACGTGCCATCGCGGCGAATTTGTTCTAAGAAATGATTTAACCAATTGAGAAAATCCACATCGCCTTGTCTCACAGCCCAAGCCAGGGGTTCATACGTGAAAGGCTTATTAATGTGAACCAATTTGTCTTGTGCAAACAAAAGCATGGCCACGGTGTTATAAGGGGCATCAAAAACAAAGGCATCGGCATTGCCATTTTTGACTTCAGTCACAGCTTCTTGTTCTGTTTCAAAGCCCGTGTATTTTGCTTTTGGCATGAATTTTTTGGCGGCCATTTCACCGGTGGTGCCGACTTTCGAAACAATACGAAAGTTCGGTTGATTCAAGTCACCATACGCATGCACTTGGTTTGCCAAGGCTTTACGAATCAAAAGGGTCTCGCCCGATTCAAAATAAGGATCGGAAAAATTGACTTTGAGATTGCGCTCTTGGGTGAGCGTGATCCCACGAATAAAAATGTCATATTTATTGGTAACAAGGCCAGGGATTAAACTGTCGACGGTGCCGTTTACTATCTCTAATTTCACACCCATGGCCTGGGCCATGCGGTAGGCGATATCCATATCAAAGCCAACCAGTTGCCCACTTTTGTCTGTCATTTCAAAAGGGAAATAGTTGGACTCTGTCCCCACACGTAATACCCCACGCTTTTGAATGTCATCAAGCGTGTTGGCAAGCAAAGGGAACATGCTCAGCAATATCCAAAGTATTGAAAATCTAAATACGAAAAGCATGTCAAACCTCTTTGAGCGTAAAAAGCCAGGGGCGATGTAGGTTGGGGTGAGACGGAAAGAGAAAAAGCATCGCTTTTTCCCGTCGAACGCCCTGAGCCCGTGAAGGGCTGGGTTCATTTTGTAACCCAACAAGCCATTTTTAAAAGCAATCTGCTTAAAAAAGTTCAAGACTATAGCAGCATTTCTTATTCTTAAGCTACAGCCCCAGTTCGCTCATGCTCTGGTGATACAGGGCGATCAATTTATCTTCGTGCGCAAAACGCTCTTCGAGTTGTTCCCCTAATGCGCTTAAATCGTCACACAAATTTTGGTAAGTATCGATATGGGCATATCGATCGCTAAAATCTAGAGACTGATTGGTGTTCTGTAGAATTTTAATGAACACGCGGTTATCAAATTGTTTGCCCTGACTAGACGAAGCAATTTTTTCAAATATGTCAAAGTGACCAGCCGAAACATAATCAACCAGTTGTTCAATAAAATCATTGAGCATCTGCGTGCTAATGGGGTTCATGCTTTTGGGCTTCATCTGACATAAGCGGGTAAAGATCACCAACAAATTCTGGCGGGCGTCTAACCAGTTGAGAATAGCCTTATCATGGCTATTTTGAATGGGTTGGCTTTGGGTAACAGGGGTGCCTGTCATAACACAGTCCTTGTGCAAGTGAGTAGGTGCTCATTAAAAAGCGGTTCGTGAATCCCGTCAATAGCGGATTTCAACGTTTGGCTCTTAGGGTTAAGAAACTGATAGTAAAAGCCGTCGCAAAAATAATCAGCGCGTAGCCTGCCATCGAAACACCTAAGAACCGCCAGTCTACCACACCACAATTTTGAGGCGAGGCAATAAATCGCGCAAAAGCCTCTGTGGCAGGAAGTGTGTCTAACAAATATTGCAAAGATGCGCCACAACTTTCGACTGATTTGCCTTGTTCTTGAAGATAAACATGATAGGCCGCGATGCTGGCCCCACCAGCACTGACAAAAAGAATCACAGCCGAAAAAATCAGATTGAAGAAGGTAATCCGCGTGAGGGCGGCCAGCAAAAACAAAAGGGCCAAAGCCATCATGCCAAAGCGTTCAATGTAACAAAGGCTGCAGGGGATAAGCTTGTTTACGTAACCCACTCCGACACCGATGAGTACAGCCAGCACACAGATAGCAAAGCCAATTAAATGTAAGTTTTGTCTTTTCATGGTCACCTCATGGCATAAAGTGGGGTAAAAGGGCATCCGGCATCACGTGTTGTTGATCACATATTTCTTGTAACGATTGAATCATGGCGGGATTCAAAGGGGTCGCGTATTGGGGCAGCACCCAGACACTGTAAAATGCTTGCGAGTTCGCACCCTTGATATCGGTTAATAAACTGTCGCCAATGGCACAGACTGTGCTGCGGTCAGGCTGCCCCATTCGTGCCAGTGCCATTTCATAAATGGGCGCGTGGGGTTTGCCAAAAGACATCACGCCGCCAGAACTTAAAAGATCATCGTATTGAGTGGGTGCTATCCCATGCTGGTGTAATAGGGTAGCCAAATCTTGGGCATTTAAAGGAGTGTTGCTAATAAAGCACACTTTCGCTTGCTGTCTTAGGCAAGCCAATGCATCAATGGCACCAGGGTAGACCGTGTGCCCATCCCATACCACACCCCATAAATCGACCAAAAAAACATCAAACTCTTTTGATAAGGATGTCACACCGTTTAAAATTTGCATGGTGAATTGGGTGGTGGAGTGAACAAAGAGTGTAAGCCAGAGGCTGGGGTATTTCTAGGGCGTGTTCTCATGACGACTATCTCGGCCGTAACGCCCTATTATCTTGAAAATCAAAGCCTGCCACTTCGATATAGCGAAATGCCAACAGCCTCTAAACCAGGTATATGATAAAAAAAGGCGAAGTTTTTTGTTTTTGATGGCCAAAGGTATTGGCAGGGGTGCCCATTGCACGCATAATCCCTTTTTTCGTGTCCTGTAAAAGGAACCCCCTTGTGAACATCACCCCGTTTCAAAAAAAGATGGCTCAGGCACTTTTTGCGTTGAGCGCTATTTTGTGGGCGACGCATGTTTTGGCTGAGGCGACCAAAGAGCTCAATGTGGTCAATTGGTCAGATTATATTGCCAAAGATACCGTTCCCACTTTTGAAAAACGTACTGGCATTCATGTGCAATACGATGTGGTGGATAGCAACGAAACATTAGAAGCAAAAGTGCTAATGGGGAACAGTGGCTTTGATTTGGCCGTGCCCACCGCACGCCCTTTTATCGAGCGCCAAATTCAAGCCGGGGCTTACCAAAAGTTAGACAAAACCAAACTTTCTAATTTAAAGAATCTGAACCCGATGATTATGCAGAAGTTAGCCGAAGTGGATCCGGGTAACCAATATGCCGTGCCTTATATGTGGGGCACCACGGGGATTGGGATCAATGCGAAAAAAGTCAAAGCCTTGCTGGGCGATAAAGTCTCGTTGGACAGTTGGGATGTCATTTTCAAACCTGAAAACATGAAAAAGCTGGCTGGCTGTGGTGTGGCCATTTTAGATGCCCCAACCGATTTGATGGCAATCAGCCTGAACTATCTTCATAAAGATCCGCATTCTCAAGATCCCAAAGATTACACAAGCGACGAAATCAAAAAGCTGTGGCAAGACATTCGCCCCTACATCGCCTACTTTCACCCTTCGCAGTACTTAAATGACTTGGCCAATGGGGACATTTGCGTCGCAGTAGGGTATTCTGGTGACATATTACAGGCGCGAAATCGTGCCATAGATGCCAAGCGTGGCAATGATATCCAATATATTATTCCCAAAGAGGGTGCGGTGATTTGGATTGATGCCTTGGTTATGCCAAAAGACGCGGATCATGTTGATAATGCGCATGCTTTTATCAACTACATTTTAGAACCTGAAGTGGTGGCGAATATTTCTAACCACATCAGTTATGCCAATCCAAATGACGCGGCCAAATCTTTCTTGAAACCGGAGATTGCAAACGATCCTGCGATCTACCCATCTGCAGCGGTACAGGCAACCCTGTTTAGTGCGACACCGATGTCCAATAAAATTGACCGTGTGGTCACGCGAGTTTGGGCTAATATCAAGACAGGGCGCTAGATAATTCGTTAGAATAGAGCGTGGTAAAAAAGCTGAAGGGGCATGTCTCCTTCGGCTTTTTTGCTTCAGTAGTTATATAGAATAGGACGATTGAGGGTAGGGCGTCTCCTCATTACGCTATATCAAGGCGGTACGGCCGAGATAGTCGTCATGAGAACACGCCTTAGCACTATCAACTGTCCGTTTTGGGGGTGAGTGGGGTAATGGCTGAAATATCAGATGCAACCAAGCCGGCGGCAGCAAAGTCGCCATCTACGAACGATGCGTATGTTCGCATTCAAGGCTTAACCAAGCGTTTTGGGGAGTCTCTTGCGGTAGACAGCGTCGATCTCGCCATTAAAAAAGGTGAGATTTTTGGCTTGATGGGCAGTTCAGGCTCCGGCAAATCCACCTTGCTACATATGTTGGCGGGACTTGAAACCCCAACCGAAGGCCGTATCTATATTGATGGCGAAGACATGTCTAACGTTTCGCCTTACCTGCGCCCGATTAACTTGATGTTTCAATCTTATGCCCTGTTCCCACACATGACGGTTTGGCAAAATGTCGCCTTTGGCTTGAAGCAAGACAAACTGGCGACCCAAGAAGTGAACGAACGCACCGAAGAAATGTTGGCCATGGTGCACATGATGGATTACGCCAAACGTAAGCCCGAACAATTGTCTGGTGGTCAGCGTCAGCGTGTGGCTTTGGCCAGAAGTTTGGCCAAGCGCCCCAAATTGTTGTTATTAGATGAACCCATGGGGGCCTTGGATAAAAAGCTGCGTGAGCGTATGCAGCTGGAAGTGGTGAATATTCTGGAAAAGGTGGGGGTCACCTGCCTGATGGTCACTCATGATCAAGAAGAAGCCATGACCATGTCGACCCGAATTGGCATCATGCACAAAGGGCGTGTGATGCAAATTGGGGCGCCTAACGAAGTCTACGAAACGCCGAACTCTCGCTTTACGGCAGAATTCATTGGCTCGATTAACATTTTTGAAGGCGTGGTTACAGAAGATTCGTCTGATCATGCGGTGATCACTTCTCCCGAAATGGGTGAGCCTATTTATATTGGTCACGGGATCTCTGCCAACCTAGACATGCAGGTATGGGTCGGGGTACGGCCAGAAAAAATATCTTTAAGCCTTTCGAAGCCTGAAGGTAAATATAATTTTGCCGAAGGCACGGTACACGATATCGCATACATGGGCAGCCACTCCATTTATTATGTGCGTTTAAAGAGCGGCAAGATGACCATTGCGAACATTTATAATAGCGATCGTTTCATCAGTGAACCGATTACTTGGAACGACAAGGTGTACTTGAGTTTTAACTCAGAAAGCGCGGTGGTATTGGTGATATGAGTTTGTTTAATAAAAAATTCAATATTGAATCACGCGACTGGGTGTATTACGCACCCTTTGCCTGGTTACTTTTGTTTTTTTTGATTCCGTTTATTTTGATTTTTAAAGTCAGCATCAGCGAAGCCACCATTTCTGTACCACCGTACGGGGATTTATTTCACTGGGCCAATGGCATTTTAACGCTGGCGGTCGATGTCAGTAATTATGTGTTTATTTTTGAAGATGCCATCTACTTGGGGTCATTTTTAAGCTCATTAAAGATTGCTTTTTTTTCGACACTCGGTTGCCTGTTGATTGGTTACCCCATGGCGTATGGGATTGCCCGCGCCAGCGATAATGTGCGAAATGTTTTGCTGATGATGGTGGTGTTACCTTCTTGGACATCCTTCTTATTAAGGATCTATGCCTGGATCGGTATTTTAAAAAACGAAGGGTTTGTGAATCAGATGCTCATTTTTTTAGGCATTGTTTCTGAACCCATTAAGATTTTGCATACCGATTTGGCGATTTATATTGGTATTGTGTATGCCTATTTGCCCTTCATGATTTTGCCGTTATATGCCAACTTGATAAAGCTTGATTTAACCTTAATGGATGCCGCAGCAGACTTAGGGGCTAAGCCATTCAAGACATTTTGGACGATCACCGTGCCCCTTTCTAAATCAGGCATTATTGCCGGGTCTATGTTGGTGTTTATTCCGGCTGTGGGTGAATTTGTGATCCCTGATTTATTGGGCGGATCAGAAACATTGATGATTGGTAAAACCTTGTGGCAAGAATTTTTCAGTAACCGTGATTGGCCCTTGGCCTCTGCCGTGGCCGTTTTAACTTTGGCATGTTTGATTGTGCCGATTGCATTCTTTGCACGGCATGAAAAAGCAGAACTGCAGCAGGCACTCGAATGAAGAAATTATCACCCTTAGTTAAATTACATTTGTTTTTGGGTTTTGCCTTTTTGTATTTGCCACTGCTCTTGCTGATTGTGTATTCGTTTAACGAATCCCGATTGGTGACGGTATGGACCGGCTTTTCCACGAAATGGTATTTTGAACTGTTAAACGACGAAGAGTTGTTAAAAGCAGCCTGGATCAGCATTCGCATTGCGTTTATGACTGCAACAGGGGCCGTGGTATTGGGGACATTGGCGGGCATTGTGATGACCCGTTTTTCAGATAAAAAAGGGTATACCTTATTTTCTGTTTTGGTCACAGCACCCTTGGTGATGCCAGAAGTGATCACGGGTTTATCTTTATTGTTGATGTTTGTGGCCCTTGAAAAAACGATTGGCTTTCCGGAAGGGCGCGGCATGCTCACGATTTGGATAGCACATGTCACATTGACCACAGCTTATGTCACAGTGATCACCACATCACGCTTGAGCGAATTAGACGAATGTATTGAGCAAGCGGCCATTAATTTAGGCGCAACGCCTTTAAAAACCTTTTTACAAATCACTGTCCCGATGATTGCCCCCGCTTTGGCTTGCGGTTGGTTATTGGCCTTTACTTTGTCATTAGATGATTTGGTGATCGCGAGTTTTGTATCCGGTGCGGGCTCTACCACGTTACCGATGGAAATTTACTCGCAAGTTCGTTTAGGCGTCAGCCCCAAAATCAACGCCTTGGCCACCATTATCATCACCATCGTGTCTGCTTTGGTGGCGATAGCCACGGGCATCATGATGAGACTAGAAAAACGCCGCTTCGATTAAATTTACCCCGAAATCTCGGTTTGCCATGTTGACATTTCGGGGTAAATCTTCCGCATCCATCTCATCAAATTTAATACAACTATTTGATTTTATTGAATCATTATTAATAGCAGCGCGTTCTAAAAAGAATTTCAGAAGAATTTAAAATTCACCCTATTTGTGCGTTATTGGGGGCGCGTCAGGTCGGTAAAAGTACGCTTTTATAGGGTGACCCCATATTCCCTATCTTTTCGTTTAGATGAAAAAATAAGCTGTATTGCATTATCAGAAGATCGTAAACGCACAGGCTAAGGTTGAAGCCTGGGGCGATTTGGACTCAGCGTAATATGTTTAGCCGCATTATTTTTCAGAACATGTTTTTGCCAAGCATACCTTAACCAGTATTCCATTACTGGGCTGGTTCTCAAACGTTCTACATCATATGGTGTTTTACTTTTAAGAACAGAATCCAACAAAAAATCCCGCATACGCTTGCTTGTTGCTAAAGTCCATAATTCATCTTCTGGCGTATCATCTAACAAAGTATTCATGCCAGAAAAAATATTTGTTAATTCATTACCAGGAACAAAATTAATAGCATTCACATATTCTTTCGGTGAAGGGAACATTTTTATGCGTAAATCTCTTAATATAATTGACTCATTCATTGAAAGTTTATACACAGCCAAATTTGAAATTAAGAGAATTTTTTTATTCAATGGATCTATTGCAAAAGCACAGAGTTGAGAAAGGTATTTTTGTTTTTTTGCGTTAGAGGCTTGTATTAGATCAGCCGCTTCTTTGCAAAATAAAGAAGGGAAAGCGGTTTCAGCTTCTTCTTGAGTAAAGTTTGATAAATTGACCATGCTGTTTTCTGTGGGAACCCATGCATTGATCATGGCTGCGGCGGTTCTCTGTGCATGAGGGGGGAGCTTCCCAACTTCATCCCATTTTTTAGAGGGCGAATCGTCTGGTTTTTTTAGTAATTTTTTGGGAAGAGGTTGTCCAAAGTTTTGTAAAAAAAGCCTGTCTGCGGATGCAAAAAAATAATCCATAAGCGGGATGCGTCTTGAAGGAAACATTTTATCTGAAGATAAAAGTTGATATTCAATGTTAAACGATACTTTACGACGGGTTGCTTGCTGGCAAAGCGCACGGATGGTTGCTTGTAAATGACTAATGTTGTTACCGTCAGATTCTTTTTCACCACCAATTAACCACACGGAAAGCGAAGGTTCTTCAAACTCAGGCAGCATCTTACCCAACGCTGTGCTTGGATCGACATGATCGATATGGATCATGCCGGTTTTCCTTTCTCCAAATAAAACCAATACGATACAGTCACCTACATTTGTCGTCGTAAGCAATTGATCAGGTCTGTTGTCATGCACACAATATTCTCGTTGTAAGACGGGAAGCAGTGTGACGGTGTCACTGCTATTAAAATAAACGTCTTGTCGAAATGCGGTGTTTTTCCATAGAGCAGGTTGTGTGCCCACTTGGTTGATGATCTGTGTGACAATGGCAGAAGTTTCTACAGCGGTCATATTAGGTGTAATTACAGTAGGCACTGGCGTCTCCACAACTGTCAAAATAGAGAAATTATGTCACCTACATGACATTTTTTTGCTTCGAAAGCAATAAAAAAAGGGCGGGAGGGATTGTTCATGGCGCTGAATAATGAGGACACACCCTAATCAATGGTGATGCTATAACGACTATATTGCAGGTATTTTACGGAGAGACGGATCTCTTCTGTCGTCAAGCTCATCGCTTTGAACGGTTACATGAAGACTAACCGGGGTCTGAGCTAAGCCGAAGCATTGATATAACCATGATGTGACAGGGGCGCTTTTGCCCGTAACGGGTTCAGGCATAGGGCGCACCGCTTCTTTTATATTTTGTATCGTAGCCACTGTCGCTACGCTTTTATGATTTTCTCGATACAGTAAATACGCAACGTAAACCGCGGCCACCAATAACACCACACCCAATCCCACTAAACCGGATAACAACGTGGCGCAACCTGCGCAGCCTGCTATGGTCATGGGCATGCTCATCATGCCAATCAGATGCGTTAATCCCATTCCCATGAATGAGGCGTATACCACACCCGTGAGCGTCAGAGCCGTAAACAACACCACGCCTGTGACCAATATTTTTTCAAATAGATTTAAAGCAGCCAACTTTTTCTTTAAGGTTTCTAATAAATTGGCCTGTTGTGCAATCGCTACATTGCGTTGACGTTCATCTTCATCTTTCAATTGATAGGACAAGACAGCGGCGCTCATCATCACAAATAAAGATGATAGCAACATCGCAGTGCACATCACGGCAGGGTGCATCAACACACCCATTAGCGGAAATAAAATGCCAGCAGCCAGCACAATGCTCAACACATTAAACACCAGCGTGAAACACAAATTCGCGCGCACGGTGCGAAAGGTTTTTTGTCCCATTTCGAACAAAGCTGGAATACCGTTTAAATGATTTGGTAAAATAATCTGACCGTATTCAGAAATTTCTGATCGCCCAATGCAGATCCCGATATCTGCTTTATTTAAAGCCAAAGCATCATTGCCTCCATCGCCTACCATCAAGACGGTGTGGCCTTTATCTTGTAAACCTTGGATCAACTCGGCTTTATCGCCAGGTGTGCAATGGGTATGTACTTGTGTTGAATCGATATCGAACGTTTTTGCTATTGTGCCGGAATCAGAACTGGCATCACCGGTTGCCAGACTAATGGCAATATTTCGATTTTTAAAAAACTGCAAAATAGGCTGGGTTTCTGGGCGAATGGTTTGCTTAAAATACAAAGGCTTAATGATACCGTTCTCATCCATGAAATAAGCACCGGGTTTGTCGATGTTAGCTAACCTTGCGCTGTCGTCTGCATCATTGATACCTTGTGCACGTTGCAACGCACTCACATATTCCCAATTTCCCACCGCAATCCTTTTTCCGTCCACGCTTGCCGTTCTGCCATTTTCTGTAAAACAAAAACCTTCTACAGGCAACGCGCTTTCTCTTCTGTTGCTCGCATTTAATATCGCTTCGGCAATCGGATGCGTACACCCTTGCTCTAAGGCTGCGATAGAAAGTAATTCTGGATCACTGATTTGTGTCTTATCCACGTCTAAAGTCAACGTTGTTAATGTGCCTGTTTTATCAAACACCACATGCGTGACACGTGAAAGACGTTCCAACGCTGTGCCATTACGCACAACGATGTTTTCTTTTAAGGCGCGTTGTGTGGCTGCGTAGTGTGCCAAGGGGCCAGCCAGGGCCAAAGCACAAGGGCAGGCACACATCAACACATTCACCATCGCGGGCACACCCAAGGCCCAGCCTGAAATGGGATCGATTGCAATCCAAGCGATGAATGTGACCAACGCCAAGCCCATTAAAACAGGCGTAAAATAGCGCGAAAACGTATCGGTTAAAGAAGGGGCTTCCGCTTGGGGTTGTTTTAAGGCTTGATACAATTTGCAAACATGACTGCGTGTGGCACGTTCGGTGGCCACCATCACAATGGGCACAGATTCGCCATTAAACATCCCGGAACACACTTTACCGTCTGCACGGCCCACGTATTTTTCTTTAATCGTTTTTTCGCCATCTTTGATTTCGGTATTGATTTGAATGGGCTCATCCGGATCACTCACGCCATTCATGATTTTACCCAAAAGGTGCCCATCAGCTGGAATGGCTTGTCCAGGGGGCACGACTAAGTAGTCACCGGGGCGTATCGCGATGTAATCAATCGTATGGCGCTGCATGGCATTTGATAAATCATCGATTTTTTCAACACGTTTCAATTGGTATTTATCAAAGAAGGTTTGTTTGGTGCCAGCCGCTGCCTTTGCTTTTTTTTCGGCCCAAATATTTAAAGCTTGGCCAATATTGACCACCATCAACATAATGGGGATGCTTGAAAAATGGGCGTGCGCCATTCCCATGGGGAAGAGCTGCGGGGCCACGCAAATGATCATAGAAAAAACCCATGTAATCGACAGCCCCAATACCACCAAGGTATGCATGCCGGCGGTGCGATCTTTAAAATCACGCCAGGCTGTTTTAAAAGAATCAAAGCTGGTGGCCAGAATCACTGTCAACGTGATGAGACCAATGCCGATGTTTAATAATTGCGTCGCCAAGCCCATCGGATGTGGAATCACATTGCATAAATCTAAAATCAAAAGTGGCATGCCCACAATGGCAGCCAATAACGCTTTTAATAAATAGGGGCGAACAGAAAGGGTGTGAGTGGGGGCATCGTAATACAAAGCTTTATCAGAAAGGGTTTCGTCGTCTTGTAAGACTTCAGTTTTTAAATTTTGAATTGTATATTTTTTTTTGAAGGCTTCGAGTAACGGTTGGGTGTTGTCTTTTAAGCAACGAAAGTTGACCCATTTACTATTAGGATCGGGGTCGGCTACCACTTGCTCTGCCTGCAAGTCACGCAGGGTTTTTTCTATGGTCGTGGAGCAGCTGGTGCACATCATGCTATCGACTTGAAAGCTTACGGCTTCATAGTGTGCGCTGGGTACGGCTTGTGCGGACATTATCAACCCTTCTTTAATTCAGCCTTTTAATCATTTACTTGAAGAAATCAGGAGACTGTCGCCCCGGATAAATGTCTGTTTCTCATTTTGTTTTCTTTTTACCGACAGCGTGCAGACATTTTCCGGGGTGACGGAACGCCGTCCTATTCAAATACGATTGTTTTATTATCATGCACAATCACGCGGTCTTGCAGATGCCATTTCAATGCATTCACAAATACTTTGCGTTCTAAGTCGCGACCCAATGCCGTTAAATCTTCCACATTCATGCGATGGCTCACATGCGCCACTTCTTGCGCAATAATCGGGCCTTCGTCTAAGGCTTCTGTCACATAATGGGCGGTGGCCCCAATGAGTTTCACGCCACGTTCAAACGCTTGTTTATAAGGATTGGCGCCCACAAAAGCAGGTAAAAATGAATGGTGCACATTGATGATTTTGTTTTGAAATTGCGAAACAAAGTGCGAACTTAAAATCTGCATATAACGGGCCAGGCCAATCAAGTCCGTTTGGCCCTTTAACAAGGTCAATATTTTTTCTTCTGCGATTTTTTTGTCGGTGCTGGGGACATGAACAAATGGCAAATTAAACCATGCCACGGTTTTTTCAAGATCGGGATGATTGCTAATAACATGCGTGATATCGGCCAGCAACTCCCCACGCTTCCACTGCCATAACACTTCTAACAAAGCATGATCGTATTTCGAAACCAACAAAGCCAATCTTTGCTTGGCCGCAAAATTCACGCGCCAAATGGCATGTAAGGGTTTGGCAACCTCTTGTTCAAATCGATTTTTAAATTCATCTTGATCAATCAGCGCATCTTGCCACTCAAAAGCCACGCGCATATAAAGCGTGCCATTTTGTTGTGTCGTGGCATGCTGATCAAGCGAACGAATATTGGCAGGAATCGATGCTAAAAAATTCGCCACCATGGCCACAATACCGGGCTTATCAGGGCATTCTAAGGTGAGTCTGGCATCATGAAAACGCATCAGTATTTTGCTCGCCAAAAAAGGGTGCAGTATACCGGCAAAGCTTAGGTTCTGTCTCTATACCCTCCGCATCTTGAAATACAAAGCGTATAAATGTGAAATTTTGCTGATTAACAAGGCAAAAAGGGCGAAAAAACGGATGCGTGCATATTAGTACATGATAATTTTTTAGGCATTTTTAACGCAGTTACGCGGCAAAAGCGCCTCTTAGCGACGGAGTCGGGTCTTCACAAACTCTTAATTTTGTGCTCTATACTGGGGTGTCTACGATGCAATAAGAGGTGACATATGTGGCATTTGAAGACGAAACAAGGTCTGTTTTGGATCATTCCAGCCGAAAACAAACAAGGGGTTTGGCTGGGCGTTGATGATCAAGCTTTAGGTCACTACGATTCTGTCGATGCCGCCTTTCATGACGTGCATGATCAACAAACCGGTTTTTATCCTTGGGATGTGAACCACAAAGTCAAACCGCCAGAAAGCCTAAAAGAGTGGGTAGAAGGTGAGCCAAACGATTGGGATCATCATTAGACGGCCTTTCTACTCGGATGTAATCTGATATTTAAAGATAAGCCCTGGGAAGAACCTGGGGCTGTCTTCTCAACCTTTCCCTCTGCTCCCTGACTGACCTGAAAAACCGGACTGTGGGTATTGAGCACAGTGTCTGCGATGTCTTCTTGCACATCCCGCATAATCGAATTTGAAGAAAGCGTCCGTGTTTCCTGGCGGAGCACCAAATAATCCATATCTAAATCCTCCCCGGCTTCTTTACTCGGGGCTTCGCGGCCGATCATGGTGTTATCTAAATTGATATGCCGGGTATTCGGGCCATTCATGTAGGGGAGTGATGTGTCACACAACTCAGGATGGGGGCTCACATGCCCAAAAACATAGGTCACGCTGCAGGCATCAGGGTGATCTGCGTGGTATTTTTTATCATCTGAAACATAAAATAAGCGGTTGTGAGTTAAGTCAAATAAGTGGGGCAAGGCGTTTGGATGAGATTTATCCGTTTTGGCTAGGTTTATCCTGTTCAAAAAGGCACGCATTTCTTCAGGATTGTCAGTGCACATGATGCCAGAAAAAGCGGCGTTGATTTCATCAATACTCTGGGCAAGTTCGTCCACAGTTTTGTCTGAGTAATGGGTGCCCAAGTCTGCTGCGAGCGCTTTTATTTGAACCGTTTTAAACGGAGCATGTGTGAAGATGTGCATGACATTATTCAGGTCAATGCTATAACCGATGGCGGTTAAATGCCGCTTGTAAACCCGATGTAGCCTGCGAATTTCATCTAGCTGGATAAGGCCATCATGGTATAGCTGCTCAAAGCGCCCCAGTGAAGCACAGTACGGGTTCCACGCCACCTTGGCAAAAGATTTTGTGGGCGACTGGGCTGCATGATCACAAGAAAAAAATTTTTCCATTACGAATAAATATTCAAAATCATGGTTTGAAAAAATAATTTCGAAAGGGATATTCAATTGCTCCATTTTTTCAAAAAGACGCAATGTAAAATGATCATTTGCGCCGCGATCGCGAACTGTGTCGCCAATCAATCTTACCTCGCGATCACAATCTGTTTTTTGAATGCGGGATAAAATTTCATCCAATTGCGCCAGATCTTTTTTGTTGATTTTTTGGGGAAGAACAATCGATTCTGGCGGATTCAAGTAAGGGGCCGCTAAGGCTTTTTCATACAGGGTTAAAAAGGTTTGGTAATCAGCAGCATTCACTGTGACCACCCCCTCCATGATTAAAAAATGCAATAGCTTTAAGGCGCTGCCATGCAGATCGCCCAGGGTGGCCACAAAGGGCTCGTTGCTTAAATTGATCTGTTGCGGGTAGTCAATCAGGTGAAGAGGGATGGTAATCACTGGCATATTTTATATGGGGGCAAAAAAGTTTGCTAGTCTATCAGCTAAAAACGCGGTCGTCATTGACAGCATCGCGCTATTTGCATAACATCGCACGACTTTTTCGGGGCTATGGATATCTCTGCTATCTTGGCGGTAAGCCATGATTTTCTGCGATACGTTGCTTACATACTGACCTGTATGTGCGCTACGTTTCTCGAAAATCAAGGTGTTCCATTTCAATATAGCGAAATCTCCATAGCCCCGCTATTGCTGGGTTTTAGATTGTATTTGAGGTTTCATCGTGAGAGAAAATATCCATCCCGCCTACGGCCCCGTTAAAATCATGTGTTCTTGTGGCCATGAATTCGAAATTCATAGCACCTTGGGCCACGATATGCGTGTAGACGTGTGCAATAAATGCCACCCCTTCTATTCAGGCAAGCAAAAGATTGTGGATACAGCAGGGCGTGTCGACCGATTCAACAAAATGTACGGCGACATGTAACACCGCTCTTTGTATGCTTTGGAGCTGCCATGTCTTTAGAACTACGCCAAGCGGCATTGGATTATCATTCATTGCCCACACCTGGGAAGTTATCAATCAACATTGATAAACCAACCGAATCTCAGCGTGATTTAGCCTTGGCGTATACCCCTGGCGTGGCGGCCCCCGTGCTTGCTATCGCACAAAACCCAGATGATGCGTATCGCTATACCTCTAAAGGCAATTTAGTGGGCGTTATCAGCAACGGTACGGCCGTGTTGGGTTTGGGTAATACGGGTCCCTTGGCCAGTAAACCGGTAATGGAAGGCAAAGCTGTTTTGTTTAAACGTTTTGCCAACATCGATGTCTTTGATATCGAAGTAGATGCGAACGATCCCCAGCTTTTTATCGATACGGTGGCCGCGATTGCCCCTACTTTTGGTGGCATTAATTTAGAAGATATCAAAGCACCAGAATGTTTTGCCATCGAACAAGCCTTGATTGAACGGCTTGATATCCCAGTGTTTCATGATGATCAGCATGGTACGGCTATTGTTGTGGCCGCAGCCTTGATCAATGCCTTGCAACTGCAGGGTAAAACTTTAGAACAAGCCAAAATTGTGTGTTTGGGGGCTGGCGCAGCCGGCATGGCCTCGATGCATTTATTGCACGTGTTGGGCGCAAAAAGCCAAAACTTATTAATGTGTGACAGGCAAGGCGTGATTTATAAAGATCGCCCTAATTTGGATGAAACCAAAGCCCGTTTTGCTGCTGACACACAGGCCCGAACGGTATTGGATGCCATGCAAGGGGCAGATGTTTTTATCGGTGTGTCAGGGCCCAACTTGGTGACCGGTGAAATGATTGCCAGAATGGCTTCGAAGCCTGTGGTATTTGCCCTATCTAATCCTGACCCAGAAATTCACCCTGATAGCGTTAAAGCCTTGCGTGATGATGTCATCATGGCAACGGGGCGCAGCGATTTCCCCAATCAAGTGAATAATGTATTGTGCTTCCCTTATATTTTCCGCGGTGCTTTGGACGTGCGTGCCAAACGCATTAGCCCAGAAATGTTGGTGGCAGCAGTGCAGGCCATTCGACATGTGGTGATGATGCCGATGCCAGAATCGGTGATGCAAGCCTATAATTTGATTGAGCCGCTCGAATTTGGTCCACACTATATTTTGCCGAAGCCCATGGACCCCCGTTTAAAGGATATCGTGGCTTCTGCCGTGGCACGTGCTGCCATTGATTCGGGTGTGGCCAGGTTGCCGTATCCGGCGCATTATCCTGATATTAACCAATAAGATGTGATGTGCGACTTCCTTAATGGGGTGCGGCGCAGGCATGCTGCAAATCATTAATAAAGTCGCGCATCACGTTCATTTCTTTTCCATCACTCATCATTATTTAAGGACAAATCATGGCGCGTAAAAAAATTGCGTTAATTGGTGCAGGGAACATCGGTGGTACCTTGGCCTTGTTGGCTTTATCCAAAGATTTAGGCGATGTGGTGTTGTTTGATGTGGTAGAAGGCGTGCCCCAAGGCAAAGCCTTAGATCTGCAACAATGTGGGCCAGTCATGGGTTTTGACGCCACAGTAAAAGGCACCAACGATTATGCTGATATTGCTGGCAGCGATGTGGTGATTGTGACCGCAGGTATTGCCAGAAAACCTGGTATGAGCCGTGATGATTTGTTATCCACCAATGCCAAAGTAATGAAGGCTGTGGGTGCCGGCATCGCTGCGCATTGCCCCAATGCTTTTATCATCTGCATCACCAACCCTTTAGACGTGATGGTGGGCCTATTGCATCAATATTCAAAAGTGCCTGCGCATAAAATTGTGGGCATGGCCGGTGTATTGGATTCAGCCCGTTTTAGAACCTTTTTAGCCGCAGAATTTGGTGTGTCTGTTTCTGAAGTGCAAGCTTATGTGTTGGGTGGCCACGGCGACAGCATGGTGCCGCTCATTAAACTCAGTAATGTGGCGGGCGTTTCTTTAGAAGACATGATCGCAAAAGGCGAGATCACCCGCGCACGCATAGACGAAATTGTCGCGCGCACACGCCAAGGTGGCGGTGAAATTGTGGCCTTGCTAAAAACAGGATCGGCTTTTTATGCGCCAGCGGCTTCTGCCATTCAAATGGCAGAAAGTTATTTGAAAGATAAAAAACGCATTTTGCCTTGCGCTGTGCAACTGAAGAAAGGGCAATATGGCGTGAGTGAAGCCTTGTTTGTGGGCGTGCCTGCCAAGATTGGTGCCAATGGCGTAGAAGCAGTGATTGAAGTGGCTTTATCAGAACAAGAACAAGCCAATTTAAATGTCTCGATTCAGGCAGTGCAAGAGTTGAATGCTGCCGTGGCGGGACTGAACTTGGGTTAATGCAATATAAATGTAAGCGTCAACCAATGGTGTCCACTTAAGGTCGTCTTGTAGGATGGGTAAGCATCTTCGCGTAACCCATGCTGTCATGATGATGGGTTACGAAGGAACCCAGCCCTTCGCACGCTCAGGGCGTTCGATAGAAAAAAGCGGTGCTTTTTCTATTTCCGTCTCACCCCATCCTGCGAAGATTTGTCCTTAAATTGACGCCATTGGGTGAACAGTGACGTATAAATTCAGTTAGCTTTGTTATATATTGTCTGACCATCCCGGGCACAACACTCAGGTGACCATGCTCTCTTCTAAGGGTGATAGACAACAACAGGGCATTATGGTGATGCCTACGGGCGCCAATGCTCATCCTTTGGCGCGCCGTATCGTGAATGATGCCACCTGGCAACATATTGCGTTGTATCTGGATTTCAATCCCCCTTCTTTCTCGTTGCCCAATCCGGTTTTTGAAGCCTTTAAGGCTTTGTTATTGGCCTTCAGTTTGCCTTCCAGTGCGATTTTTTCCTTGCGCAAGGGTGGGGAGATGCCAGGGCTCCTTTTGGCGGCATGCGATTTTTCACAGACTTTTATGGATTTTTTGAACAGCCCAGAGAAAGAGAAAGCCTTTGCTGACGAACAAGCGGTCAGGGATTTTTTAGTATTATTAAATCAGATTTTTTCTCATGAATGTGGGCAATTTGTTTTAGAGAAAATGGACACAGAGGTGGTACGCGCCTGTGAAAATTTAGAAAACTTAGACGATGCGCACATGCAAAGCATCAAGGCCTTTATGCAGAAGCAAGTGATACGTTACCTCGAAGCAGAACGTGGTAAAAAAAACCAAACTTGGTCAGATGAAAAAATCAAAGCCTTCGCGGGGTTGCAGCTTAAAGACAATCAAGTGTATATCAGGCTTTTTAAAGCCTTTATGTTGGCCACAGTGGGTGTGGTACAACAGAAAGTGTCAGCGCGATTGCAGGCCATTCGTGGGCGCGGGTCTTTTTTAAAAGCAGAACAAGAGGTTTGGCAAAGAGGGTGGCAGGCATTTCAAGACTTTATGTGCACGCAAGATTTGAGTAAAATTCCTATTGATGCAAGCGCACAATTGGCCTTTTTTAGTGACTTATTATTGCCGAATTCGGTGAACCAAAATTTTTTGGTGAGCTTGTGGCGAGAAAAAATTCCCTTTTGCTTAAAAGCGAATCCAGAAAAATTTTTAAAACACGTGTATTGGCAAGTGATTTGGCAAACAAAAGAAACAGATGCCTCATTTGATGAATTTTGGGCAGCATACGGCGAAGCTTTGCAGCCCTTTATGCAGGATATTTTGGCGAGGGTGGCGTTGGGTATCTCTGCGCCGCAGTTCGTGCCGTCGAAAATGGGGCAGAATGTGGGGGAAACAGCGGTCGCCAGTTCAACGATGCCTTTGCTAAGTGCCTGCCGCCACCTGTAAAAAACGGTTTGACTGACTTAGTTGCCTTTGTTACATTTTTGACCTGCATTGAACGTATTAGTTGAGGGGATATATGGCTGGTAACTTTTTGGGTGATGGCTTAGACAATCCTTGGGCGGACACAAGTTCTGCTGCCACGCCAGCGATACCAGCGTCTGGATCTCAACCCATTGCATTAGAACCAGCCGAAGCAGTGCGTCCACAGCCACCAGCACAGTCTTACATGGATGATGATGAAGATGTGAGCGTCAATCCGTTTGTAGATTCTGCACCAGCACAACCCGAGCTTTCAGTACCAAGCCCGACCTTTCCCGCTCATGCACCTTCTGCCTCCGCTTCATCAAGTGCGGCAGTAGCGAATGACGCCAACCCAACAACAGATGAGGATGAGTTTGGGGGTTGGTTATCTGAGGGCCCCCCTTCGAATCTATTTAACAACGCGTCTCTCGCAGAAAAAACAGATAAAGGCAAACAGCCTGCAACAGCAGCGCCATCGTCTTTGCCATCGAGCTGTCACCCAGTTCAGTCTGCTGGGCCTAGCTTATATGATATTGGCAATGCTCTGACAGACACAGGCTGGAAACCGGATGCGGATGATTTTCAACCCCCTTCGGTTCTACTTCCGCGTGTCCCAGGCAAGATTGTTCTGGATCCGAAGGGGGAATGGGGGGCATCAGTCTCAACACAAGCAACACAACAGCCAACGCCGCAAGAAGCGCAACAGCCGTCATCAGACGAACCTGAGCCTGACTTAACACAACCCAGTGATGAGAAGCCTGCTGCCGGAGACGGCTTAAATTTTTGGGGCTTCTATCCTTTTGGGCGATCTCCCAAGAAGCAGGCGAACAAGCCTCCAACTCAGTCTACGTTAGCTGGGCTCTCTACGCTTACTGGGTATCTTGCTAAGCAAGTTAGTCATCAAGTTGAAGGTGCGGTTGTTAAACCTGTTACCGATAAGCTTGTGGCTACGGCGCAGTCACATCAGTGGATTGATAAGTTACCTGCATACAATATGCCTATTTTAGCCGATGCTAGCGGCGGTGCACCTACTGACCAAACTCCTATCGCACAGGGACAGATACTTTCTTTTGATAAAATGAATGTTGCGCAAAATTTGGATACAGCGCCCTTTGCCTTAAGCAAAGGCTTGCTGGCGCAAGTGGTGCTGCATTGGATTGAGCCAGAGAAAAAAATTAGTAAATTAACAGAAGCAGACCTGCCAGCGTTGCTTGTCAGCATTCAAGAAGCATTAATGGTGCCTCGATTTAAAAGACAAGGTGTTGATGTCAACGTATTCCGCAAAATAGTGAAGCGGGCTTTGCACCCAAACACCCCCATCGAAGGCACCGAGATTGATGGCATCACTCGTGAGCTTGCCCCTGAAATTTTGCTAGAGCATATTTTAAAATTTTGCGGGGCGATCAAGCGAGAAAACACGCCAGAGTTTATGCAGATTATTCGTACTTTGACCGGCATGAACGACGATACACCACATTCTATAGACGTTTATTTAACGACATTATGCCGTCTTGCCGTGGCTGCTCCCAATCCCAAGAGCTTACTTTATCCTGGTACGGCTTTTCCGCCAGCGACGTACCATCCTGATATCGATAAAGTCCTGGGCTTGGAAAATGGCCGGGCAAAAGAGATGTCTCGCCGCACGCTGCTGGCACATTGTATTAAAACGCTCATGCAATTTGATCCAAAAGAGATAGCAGCCTGTAATGGGGGGCAAAATCATTCGCAACTGCTTGTTTTGACCGATGCGCATGCGCTGGAATTCGTTTTGGAGATGTTAGATTGGGTCATGACGCCCCATCCCACACAGAAAGAGAATGAAAAACCAGCGATCATGCAGACGATCCAGCAGTATTTTCAAGTTGAGATCAACAAGAACTTTGTAACAGATCTGTCCGATAAAATTTATCAGAAAAAAGAGGCGGTAGAACAGATAACCCAAATTGTGAAAGAACTTAATGGAAAGAAGCAAGACATAGAATCTAGAGGAAAAGATTTAGACCAAAATTTGACTGCAGCTTGGCAACATCAGAGCCAGCTGGAAAAGGAAAAAGCTGCTTTGTCGGGACAAAGCGCAAGCACGATGTCATCCTTTTCATTACAAACGCAATCGCCTGCAGCCAGCCAGCCGTTTTTCGATCCGTATGGGGGAGAAGACGCTGATTGGGGTAATGTCGTTGTGGCAGCGCCATCCGTGACCAGCAGTGTGGCACCCACACCACAGCAGAGTGAAGTACAAAGCAAGGCTATTGCCGAACGATTAGAGGAATTACAAAAAGAGATAGGTGTTTCAACAAAAAAAGTTGAGGCATGGCGCGAAAAACTAGAAGCCAATGAGCGTGAGGTGGCAGAAGTCAGCGCGCAAATTATTGAGCAACAATCAGCCATTCAGAAATTGTCAGATGAACAAGAAGCACTGAAACAAAAAGGTAAGGAAGCGGCCGCACGCATTGCTGAATCAGAAAACAAAGCGTTTAGTAAAGATCTCAAGGCCCTATGCCTTGTTCTAAGGGAATACACGCATCTGTCATCCAATCCAATAGATCTCGATATGGTGGTGCCCATCGAGCATATATTGCGCTTGATGGATGTGGTGACGTCATTGGCAACGATCACGCCAAAGGAATTATTGTCTTGGACGGCCTCACAGCTTCCGTTCATTCCTTTTGATAAGCTGGTTCAGCTATTAGATGCCGTTAAAAGCATTGCGGTGCAAGTGAACGACAATCAAACCCCGCCTGATATAACGGTGGCAATAGCTCGTAAACTTTTGCGTTTAACCAAATCGACATTGATGCAGTTATTCAACGCGTTAGGGTCATGTGATGTCAAAACACGATCGTTTTCAAACCCAGCGTATGTGCAAAAAGGCACTTCACTCGCCGTGGTTTTGGATCATCTCGATAATCTATCTCGTGTTGCAAACACATGGAATGTTTCAAAGTTGCAGGATGAGGTGAGCTCGAGTTTTTCTCTGCTGATGCTGCTGATGTGTGGTTTGACGGAGAAAGGAAACGATGGCTCATTGCCACGGAACAGGCATCTTGCGAATTTGGTAGAAGGCTGGAGACTGACGTATCCCGGGATGTGCATTGCTAATTCTGGATGGAATAGTACAGTTGAGGCTGGACTGGGCGCGCTTGATCCAAAAAGTGATAAAAAACCCAACATTGCCATGATGGTCACCTTCATGCTGCAGGCTTACTTTTCTGCAGTGATGCATGCGATTGATGCGGGCTTGACGCCTATTACTGAAAACAATTTTCAAACGTCACTTACAAAAGTAGCGGCTCACACACTCGAGCCATCGAGAGCTGTACCCGCATCGCCATCAACTGAATTTTCATCTGGCGTTATTATCGACCTTATGAGAGGGGCCGGGGCTGTCACGCCTGTCACGCCAGTCGTACAGCTTGCTGTTGTGCCAGTAGCGTTTCAGCCTGTTTTTGTGAGTAACAGAATCAATTTTAAGGGTGCGGCTCAAAAGGAAGAGACGTATGGTCAGTATTTAATGCGCCATGTTAAGGACAAGTCGTTGATTGGCTGGTTGGCGCAGGATAAGTTAGGTGTTTTCTCTGGGCTCAAAATTGAAGATTTGAGTGATACCATGCAGAAAAAAAGTCACTATAAAAAATCTCGTTTGGGCGAGGCAGAGCACTTCACTGACGCAATTTGTAGATTAACTGTAGAAACGCTAGCAAAAGCATCGGTGGTTATCGATGAACGCACCATCAGTGATTTAGAAGCATTAGCGACATTTTTATTTAAAAGAGGCGATCTTGATTGTAGCCCATTACAATGGATTAACCAGTGTCTGCATCTTAGTCAAAAAACGTCTAATACCGATAACGAGGCTTTTAACCGCGCTAAAATGGCTTTTAACCACGACCTTGGTTTTGACTTCTGCTTTAAACCAGGACTCCTAAATGACGCTGCTGTCCTGACTGCATTTAAAACAAAACTACAGGTAACTCAGTTTTTTAAAAGTGCGTTTGCAGACGCCATGCGCTCGTTTTTTAGGGGTTTAATAAAAACACTAAATGATAAATTAGATGAACCCCACTCTTTTATACCGCATTTAGCACATCAGGTAGCCAAGGGTGAGTTGCAACCAGAAGTGGCGTTGCTGTTTGCAAGGTTTGACAATTATGGAAACGTAAGGGGTGTGTTGTCAGGGTTCCTTTTGAATCAACCGAGGGAAGAGACCAGACCCGTTACTGAGTGGCTAGCCCTTTATCTGATGGTCATGGTGACCCAGGTGCATGCAGTGGCCAAAAGAGCGTACGAATTAAAATTGCGGCAACAAGAAAACACTGCTGCCCCTGATGTGAAAAAGTTGACTGTTAACTTTCTGACGAATTTAGCTGCAACACAGGAAGCTCAAGAGCGTACGAAAGAAAAAGCAAAGGCGACGCAGCAGGAGAGAGCGCAATCGGACAAAACGCCTTCACAAAGGGCAGCAGAAAAGAACGCTCCAAAATCATGGGCCGAGACATTCGGACTTGGCCTCGCGCCGCCACCTCCGAAAGCAAGCATGGCAATCGATTTTGTTAAAAGTGAAACGTTTATTGCAGAGATGCGTGAAATAGCGGATAGGTTATTTGCAGAAAATATTCAGGCGCTAATGGATCACTATGGACGCCCCCCCTCACAGAACGCTGCACAAAAAAGTCAGATTGAAAAATATTATGGTGATGGACGATACCATCTATTGCACGAATTCAATTGCTATTTGATCACACATCAAGATGAAGAGAATGTCTTTGAGGGCTTTAAAGCACATCTGGCATCCGACGCATTTAAGAAAAAATATCCATTCGTGGATATTTCTTATAAAGATGCTGAGACCTTGCAATTGGCTTTACGTGCGGCGTTTCAAGAATTTTTAAAATCGCATGCGCCTGCAGTAACGTATTCGGCAACAGGCAGTGGCTTGCAGGCGATAGCAGAAAAGCCGCCAATGATCTCTTTGGTTCTGGAATTGCAGCTCGCATTTGAAGCAGTGACACCGGACACTTTTTTCGCAGGACAAGATGGCAGAGTAGAGATGACCACAGCTGCTGTTAAGCATCCAGTGGATGTGCTTAAAAAAATGTTTCTACGCCTGAGCCCGTCGAATATCAACGCAGCGGCCAAAAAAGGGCTGGATTCATCTGATTGGCAGGCCATTCAAGCCGAAAAAAGGCTGTTAGATGACGTGTTGGCATTGATGCTGACGTTCGACGATGACAACCATCCTGTGGCACTGAACTTTGCAATCAATGCGCCTGCAGCGCATCCGAGAAAACTTGTTAGCAGTCTCGTCCATAACATATTCACGGTGGAGACTGAGGCCGCAAATCTGAGAATTACGGTTGTTAATCTTATTAGAAAGCGATACAGGTCTTCCTTAATCAGGTCAAATGATGCGGCTTCGGTATTAACTGTGATGGACCAAGAACCGGGGTTGCTTCGGATGGGCACGCTACCCGATTTGCTGGGTGAAGTTTCGGCTGAGTTTGCGCTCCTTGCTTTTTTCAGCATAGGAAAACACCTAACAGATGCCGCTTATTTGCAGGTTATCCATCCGCAAGCAGCCCAACCTGAGCCGGTTGATTCTAAAGTGAGGCTTATTCCTAGTAAAGGGGAGTTTTCTACTGACTCAGGTCATGTGGCACTCAGGGCATTTTATCACTGTCATCTCCAGCCAATTATGTTTTCTGATCTCCCCGAGCAGGCGCTTTACAGTGCATTTGGTGTGGCACTGATATCGGCTAACGTAGACGGCGCACCTCTTCGTAAGAATGGGACTCATTCTGGAACAGTGGTGACGGTAGCAGAGGCATTTTTTAGTAATTTATCATTGCAGCATGCCATTTCTTCTTCTGGTCTTGGGGATTTGCGCAAGCAGATTGCAGAGGGCGAAACACAGGTATCTTCTGATCAATCTGTGGATCTAAAGTATGAGGAGCATGGCGCCTGGAAACGCCTCTATCATCTTATTGCCAATTGGGTGCACGATAAAAAGATACTGCGGGCTCAAAAACAGCGCGCGTCAAGTTCAAGCGCCTCGGCTGCTGTTGACCCGGATCGAGCGCCGCATCTGCATGCTACGATGGCGTATGGCCAGGTTGCAGCGAAGGCAGCAGCAGAAGCTGAAAAGCAGAGATTGGATAATCTGCTGCGTGAGCAGGTGGGAGGTGCAACGCCTTTCTCTACTGCTTCCGATAAAACAGATGACGCGCCACCACTCGTGGATCAGCTGGCGGCGCAGCGACAACAAGTAGCCGCAGCAGCAATGGAGGCGGCTGAAGTAGAAGCAGTGTCACCTCCTCCTGTTGTAGTAAGAGCAGTAGCGCTAGCGGCAACAATCCAAAACTTTTCTCAGTCGAAGCATCAACAACCGTCATGGGTAGAGGAAGTAGTAGCCCGGGAATGGATAGACACAGAAAAGCAAAACAAAGTAGCAATAAGTCAGCCTACTTCAGGCGGAACAACAAATGCTGTCTTCGATGTGGCAAGCACAGTAGCGCCAGTAACAATCCAAACCGCTGCTCAGCGTCGTGAGACAGGTGATAGTTTTAGCAGGAAGGTAGATGTTGAAAAGAGTAAGGGCGATGAACCCTCACGCTCTCGAAATCTTTTGAAATCTATTTTCTATGCCGCAGTCGGCATAAGCGCTGCCTTTGGTATTGGGATGGCCTTGGGCGCATTTGTGCCCACAGCGGCAGCAGCAGGGACAACAACCCTTGGCTTGGCCATTTTTGGTGGCATCGCCGGCATCACCGGCATCGGTGCCGCTGCGGCAACGGGTGGCATTTTGGCAGGGGTCGTCTTGTTAGCGGTGGGGATAGCGCTTATCGTCAGTGCTGCGATAAGCCACCGAAAGGCCGTGGCGTTGGCCGCGTTCGAAGCTGGGCCTCAGGCCGCTATCATGGTGTCTGAAAGAAGAAGGGATGATCCTCTTCCTCCTCCTGCGCTTGGTTTCACTGCTGCAAATGATGCTGGGCTGAATGGACATTCTGTGTCAGGTGCAGGCGCTGAGGTGGGGCATGGTGCTGGTGATCCCACGAGGAAAGCTCCCCCCCGTGCCGGAGGCCTTGAACAACTCGTACTATTGCCTGAACCCTAGAATTTGTATCTACAAGGCTGAGTGCTACGAAAAAGTCATAGCGAAAACAATGTAGGCTACGCTTGCCTCAGTTGATGTGTATTGGCAGAGATAGGGCGCTCTTCCCTTTATTCGAGATGTTTTAGCTGGCGTCCCGGCAGTCCCTGTTACATTGTGTGCACCCACACTTGCAAAACGGTTTGACTGATTTAGTTGACTTTGCTACATTCTTGACCTGCATTGAACATATTAGTTGAGGTGATTTATGGCTGGGAACTCATTTAATGGTGGTTTAGGTTCAAATGATCCTTGGAAAAACGAGCCTCCTTCGCAGAAGCAAGCCGCATCCGTTGCGCAGGTTACGCAATCGGTTGCAACAGAACTGTCAGAGCCTTATGCATATGATCTCCGTGCGCCTATAGACATGAACCCATTTGATGAAACACCAAAGCCTTCTGCTCAACAATCACCTTTAGTAACCAGTGCCTCCTCCTCTGCTTCATCTTCATCAAGTGACTTAAGGCAAGATCCAAATACTGTCGCCACCAGTTCGTCATCAGGCCCATCAAGTCAGAGTCAAGAGCAGGAGGAGGCGTTGGAGGATTGGTTAAAGTCTGATGATCCCACTTTCAATCCATTTGACGATAAGCCGACCACGAAACAATCAGATGCTAAAGGCAAAAAAGCGGCAACAACAGCGTCGGCATCATTGCCTGATCCCACGGCGGTTCAGAATTCGTTGGGGCGGGTGCGCACTCAACCACATGTTTATGATGATTTAACAGGCGGTTGGGATGAGGAGAGCGTTACAGCCAAGCGGTCCTCCCCTCATCGCCCACTCCTCTCTGTCCCTGATCATATTATTGTGGGCCAGGGATACGGGGCAACGTCTGCTGTGCAGAAAGACGTACAGCCAGAGGTGCCCGTTGCACCTCAAAGCCCTAGCAAATGGCGCGTAATGGATCTTTTCGGGCGAGTTGGTACTACATCGACACCAAAAACACCAATGTCTACTCCCACCAAAGTTAACAAAACTGGTCAGGCAGACAACGCGCCACAATCCTCTCCCGCAGCAACATTAACGTCTCCCCATACGCCTGCAGAAGTGTGGGGTAAGGTCGCTCAGGATCTGACGGAGGGGATTGTGGTGGCAGCCAAGAATGTTAAGAAAAAGACTGGGATTGCCATTGACAATACCAAGGGCGCACTTCAATCCGTTGAGGAGCATCCAGCCTACTATCAACCGATTTTAGCGCAGGTAACCCCTACGCCCGCGCCAGACTCCCAAAAGCAGACGAATGTCGGCGCACTGGGATCTAAGGCCGGTGCAAGGGGATCGATGGAAGCATCCACCGCGCTAAACGTTTTAAATGTTTTAGAAACAGCAGAATTTACAAAAAGCACACGTGCGCTGATGGCGCAAGCGGTGTTGCATTGGATTGATCCCAATCTCACACTTTCTGAATTAGAGGAATCAGCGGTTCCTGGTTTGATGACTCGCATTGAGCAAAAGTTAAGCGTGCCATTGTTTAAACGCGCTACAGTAGACAATGAGCCAGTGGCAGATCACGTGCGCGGATTTGTTCAGCAGTCTCCGATGCTGAACAAAAAGAACACAGCGAAGGCGGCGGATCTGGATGGCATTATTGCTAAAGTTGCCCCTGAAACATTGCTTTATCGAATGCTCTATGCCGCAGGAGACATGACGTGGCAGTGGTCTCCGGGGCTAGTCGATGTCATTCACACTTTGTTGAGCGCCCCGTCGTCGATTTCACACGATCTGCTGCAGAGTTTATGTTTGCTTGCTGTCAGTTCCCCCGTACCAGGATCATTAGATTATTCTGGTATGGCCTTTACGGCGACATCGTATCATCCCAAGATTGATAAGGAATTGGGCTTAGAAAACGGCACGGCAAAAACGATGTCTCGTCGCAATTTGATTGCGCGCTGCATTCAAAAACTCATGACGTTTGACATGGCGAAACTGGCGAAGGTTGTGCCTATTCAGATTGCGAAAGACGCTCCTGAAGATGAAGCAATCTATGCAGGCATCCTTTCCATTCTAGATTTAGTGATGACGCCGCTTTCTGCGCTCACAACGGATCAGGAATCGTCGTTCATGTGGATGTTGCAGGCGTTTCAAAAATATTTCCTTTTTGAGGCGAATCAGAATTTTTTAAGAGAGTCGACGGCGCTGCTTGCTGAGAAACAAACTGCGATAACGTTAACGAATACCAGTATACAGACGGCTGAGCAGGAATGTGCAACGTTGATCAGCAACATAGCAGAGTCAAAGAAGCAGCAGGAGCAGGCGACACAAGCGCTGCAAGAGATACCGTTAGAGATAGAGCAAAAAAAGCGAAGCGTGGCTGAGCTTGAAGGGCAGATCACATCATTAAAAGAAGCGGGCGTGACATTAACATTGCAATGTGAGGCAGCAGAGCAAGAGCTTCACAATAAGCAACAGGCAGCGGAAGCAGCGCTAAAACAGACCGACTTGAATGTGCCAGCTGCCCCTGCGGAGCAAACAATGGCTGATACATTGGCTGAGGATGACCCATGGGGTGATCGTTCAACGCCACAGTCCTTCGAGCATATAAGAGAGAGCGAAAAAGCAGCAGGTGAAATAGCAACACAACAGCAATACATTGCTCAGCTGAAAGGCGCCATTCAAAAAAATACAGATGAAACGGCAGAATTAACTGAAAAAATGGCAGCAGAAAAAGAGGCGTTGCAGACAATATCCGAACAGCCAGAAAAAGAAAGTGAGTCAAAAGAAGCAGAAATTCAAAATTTAAGCGAACAGATTAAAGCGGCTTCAACAAAACATGAAAGAGTAACAGGCCGACTTGATCGTGCAAAAAACGCGCTTCAAAAACATGAGGATGCGTTACGCGCATTGCAGGAAAAGATCAAAACAACAAAGAAGCAAGTCGAAATAGCAAAGGGATCCCTTGCCGATCAAAAAATGTTGAAAACATGGGGTCTGGTCTTAAAGGAATGCAATAAATTACCGCACCATACACAAGATGAAAAGACAGCTGCGATTACAGACGGGGTGTTGCAATTAATGGACTTGGTTGAGTCCTTGGCGGGTATGACCGTCATTGAATTGTTTCAGCCAAATGAAGCGACGCCACATTTTGCGCTGTCTCCTTTTTTTAAGCTCATTCATGTATTAGAGGCGGTGAAAGCCAGTGGTGTCTTACTCGGGGTGAGTGAAAAGTATGTGTATCCGCATAAAGAAAAAATGATTACGCTGCACCGATCGTTTTTAACCATCATACAAGCAACGTTAATGCAGGTGTTTGATCTATTAGGAAAGTATAATGATACAGCCCGTGAGTTTACTGAGGAGCTAGCCTATTTTGCAGAAGGCACGCCATTACGTGAAGTCTTAGCTCATATGGAGTCTAAGAAAGATAGACCCATTTTAGGGGTATTAGGCGATGTTCCAGATATTACAAAAAAAGTGGAAGCTGGGTTTGCTGCCCTGATGCGTTCTATGTGTGGCGTTTACCCTAACAGGGTAGACGAAACCATGGAACGAAATCGGCAACTGAAGTGGATGATAAGAAGCGCGCAAATATCCTTTCCAGGTATGGCCATTACCGATCAGATTTTTTGTAACACGGTGCCTGAGCTATTTTCTATTGATCCGAATGCGACTAAACCTACGATTGCACAGATGATTAGTATCGTGATAACGAGATACCCTGCTGCTGTACTGCATGCCATTGGTGCTGCTTTAGATCTCGCTCAAGAAATGACATACCAAATGCATTTTGGGAATCCAGCCGCGAGAACACATCAAAAGCAGACGCAATCAAGTATGCCCAGCAGCAGTGCGAAAACACAGACTTCCCCCCAATCGAATTTGTTAGCGGATGCCACGCCTGTGGCGCAAGTGTCTGAAGAGGCAAAGGCTGCAGCGGCAATGTTGCAACCGTTTTTTGCAGAACGGAAAGTTTTCAAGAGCGGGCCGGTGATCACACAGCCTGTCTTATCTCATCGCTTAGAGAAATGTGCCAGCAAGGATGCATTAGTCAATGACTTGAGTGGCCTTGACGGCTTGGGTCGTTTTTCCTTTCTCAGAATTCAAGACTTGACTGATAAAGTGAACAATTTCGATTCAGCTTTAGTAAGGGCTCAAGGCATTCAAGAGTTCCTTTATAGGAAGGTTTATTCTCGGGATGCATCAAAAGCAGAAGCATGCGATATCGTAGCAGTAAACGCTATCAATCAAGGCACATTGGCCAGTTTGGTAACGTTAGAAGGCCTTCTGTTTAGCAATGAAAAGCTTAAATGGACTCCTTCAGCATGGATTGACTCCTTATTAGTTCAAGCAACGGATTCAGTGACAAGCTTTTCAGTGACAAGATTTAAAGAGTCTAGATTGCACTTTGGTTTCAGCGAAGGGCTGGTGAACGATCAGGGCCTTCAGGAGGCCGGGATAGACTCTTTGGATAAACCGACGCAGCGAGGCGTTTTTTTTAGGAGCCTATTTGCGCAAGACATGATGGCGTTTTTTAGGACGATATTGAACACTGGGTATCGAAACGTCACAGGGCAAGTTTTCATGCAGCATTTAAGGGAGCAGGTGCAGCGTGGTATTTTGCAATCCGCAGTGGCAGTGATTATTGCAAAGTTTGAACATGACTATCCAGGAACATTGTCTGCAATGCTGCACTATCAAATGCCGGAGAACGGATTGGATCAGATAGTGCGGACACCGATAGCCGTGCTGGAAGGCTTGGGGCTTCAGGGGAAGGCAAGCGCGCTGCGCGAGCAGGAGAATGTGCAGGGAGGGCTAACGGCACCCTGGAATGATGACAGTTTACCTTGGCCAAAAGAGATAACCAGCTGGGTATCCCTTTACTTGATGGTCATAGTGACCCATGTGCATGCGACGGCCAAAAGAAAGTATGCAGCCATATTAGACCGTGCGGATGCTGCTTTAGGCGAAAGCAGTGCCATGGGGGCACAGCGTAAACCAAGTGCGCAAGTTCCGGCTGATCTAAATGAATTGACCATTGCGTTACTGACGAATTTAGCCGCAACGCATGAACTTAAAACGAGTCAGCAAGCCAAAGAAAAGGCCGATGCGCAGCAAATCACAGCATCGCAAAAAACGCCTGCACAAAGAGCAATGGAAAGAAAGAAGAAGCCAAAGGTTGCAAGCCTCCTGCCGAGCACACCAGTGGCTCCCACCATGTCGTCAAGCATGGCGATCGATTTTGCTAAAAGTGCCGATTTTATGACGGCCATGCGTGAAAAAGCAGATGCGTTATTTGAAGAAAATGTGCACGCATTAATGGCGCGGTATGGGCAACCCTCTGCCGCGCAAAAAAGTCTGATTGAAGAACACTATGCCGACGGTCGATATCATGTGTTGGATGCATTCAGATGCTATTTGAGTCAGGCTCAAGGCCAGTCTAATGTTTTTGCTGGGTTTAAAGAATATTTAGAATCCAACTCCGGAGATTTTAGAAAAAAATATCCATCAGTGGTTATTTCTTATAAAGATATTAATGCATTGAAATTCGATTTACGTTCTGAGTTTCAAATATTTTTAAAATCGCATGCGCCTGCAATGATTATTACCGTTGGCGGCAGCGGTATGCAAGCGAGGGCAGTAGAGCCCTCAATGATCGATTTGGTTCTGGAATTACAGAACGCACTTGAATCGGTGACGCTGAAGACATTTTTCACAGGAAAAGATGCGAAGGTAGTGGATACAACGGCTGCGGTCACGCATCCGGAGTATTTACTTAAAAAAATGTTTGCGCGCGTGAGCTTAGAAAAAATGCAAGAAGCTGCCAAAAAAGGAATGGACGCTTCGGATTGGAAAAATTTGGTAGCTGAAAAGGAGCTGTTAGAAGCAGTCTTGGCATTGATGCTAAAGACTGAGCATCAGCCCGTAACGCTGAACTTTGCAGTTAACCCTTGTCCGGAAAAACACATAATAAGAGCGTTTCTTGCAGGCCTCATCAAAGATGTGTTTACCGTTGAGGCTGCAGGCAGAGTGGTGCGCATTTCGCTTACTAATCCCATTAAGGTGGCATTTCCCAAATCTTCTGACTTACAGAGGGCAGAAACGGGAGATGACGCATTAAAGGTGATGGACAAATCATCTCTGTTGTTCGGTCAGATGGGCTCGGTTCCAGACTTGCTGAGTCAGGTGTCCGTTGAGAGGGCGCTCGTTGCTTTTTTAAGCATAAGAAGCGCGTTGATGAACGCGGCTTATGAGAAAGTCGCCAATCCGCAAGGGGCACAGCCGGGGCATCAGGGCGTGGCAGATGAGAGGGAGTCTCCGACGGGAGATCAGGACGTTTCTGCGTTGCCACTGGATCGCGAACTCAAGCAGTTTTACAAGAACCACCTTAAGTCATCGGTAACGATCCCTTTTGATGCGGACTTTCGCACGTTCTTTGGCGACGCCGTGGAAGCATATCAGCGGCAAAAGCTGCATGCTGATAAGCCCAATGACGGAGATCCAATGCTTCAGTTGGCGTCTCATCTTTCTGACCGTTTGGCAACGTACGCAAAGCGTGCGAACACTATGTTTCGTCGCGAATGGATTAATCCAATCATTAAGAGTGCACAAGCCAAGGCATCTGGGGAGACAGATTACGGTGATGCCAATAGTGCTTATAGGCAGCTCGAGAATCTCCTGAGCAATTGGGTGATAGAACAAGAGAAAAAGAAAGCGAGTGACGTCGCACAGAACAGTTCGAGTTCAAGTGCGAGTGCATCGGGTAGTAATGTGGAACAGCCTAGTAGGGGGCGTATGCAGTCTGCGATGGCGTATGGCACTTCAATTAATGTGCGGAATTCGCCGGAAAATATTGAGCATCAAAGATTGAGAGCTGTGGTTGACTCGCTGAAAAACCCAGAAACAACAGAGCAATCAAGCCTACCTGTTCCAGCGCCTAAACCTAAAGCGGCACCAACTGAGGATGAGCAGGGCGCACCGACAGCGGCAACATCTCAAGGTAGTAAGGCGGATGGTAGTGTTGACGAGCAAGTCGATGAGGAAGTGCAAGGTTCAGTAGCAGATTCTGACGTTGCTCATTCAGAGCAATTAGCGGGACTTGAGGAAACAAGTGATCAAGGGCTTGAGAATAATAATAATAGCGAAGAGGATGAGCAGGGCGCACCGACAGCAGACAGATCTGATTCTTCTGTGGTTGATGTTGAACCTAGTAAGCCCGTGCTGGCCCATGTTGACGAAGAGGTTGTAGCAAGATCAGCGCCAACAACACATCAAGATTTTCCTCAAGGTAATAATGAGGTGGATGATAGTGCTGACGGGCAAGGAGATGAGGCAGTGCAATCGGTTGTACTAGATAACACAAACGATCGAGATCTTGAGAGAGGTAAGGGCAAGGAACCGCCACGATCCCGAAATTTCCTGAAGCATGCCCTCTATGCCTTAGCAGGCATGGTCGGTACAAGCGCTGCCTTTGGTATTGGGATGGCCTTGGGCGCATTTGTGCCCACAGCGGCAGCGGCAGGGACAACGACCCTTGGCTTGGCAATTTTTGGTGGCATCGCCGGCATCACAAGCATCGGTGCCGCTGCGGCAACGGGCGGGATTTTGGCAGGGGTCGTCTTGTTGGCTATCGGGATTGCCCTATTCGCTACATGGGCGATGAAGGGGCCGACTATTGCGTCAGATGAAGCGTCAGATGAAGTGATAAAGGTCACTATTGTGCAATCGCCTAGCGCCGCTGGGAGTAATGTTGCAAATGTGCTCAGTCCTACATATACGGCTGCAAATGATGCTCAACGATTGCGGCAGGGTATAGGCGAGGAGCAGAATCTTGCTACGGGTAATGAGAGGAAGGTTCGCTCGAGATTCTTCTAACAGATAGGTTTATTTCGTAATCTTTGTAGGATGGGGTGAGACAGAAATAGAAAAAGCGTCGGCTTTTTCCTGTCGAACGCCCTGAGCTTGCGAAGGGCTGGGTTCCTTTCGTAACCCATGCTGTCATGATGATGGGTTACGCACGAGTACGTGCTAACCCATCCTACGAAGACTAACAGATGGGTTCATTTCGTAATTCAACGGGCGACGCCAAAGGTCATTCACAATGGTGGGGTACGCGCGCTAACCCACCCTACAAGATCGGCACCCTTAAGTTGAGACCATTGCATGAACGCCGACTTGCATTATCGCAATCAGCGGCTGTTAACTTTCAAATAAAAACTTCACCATCGCTTCTTCAATCATTTTTCGCGCAGCAGGCTCAAATAATTTTAAACGATTTTCATTAATAATCATGGTTTGTTGTTTTAACCACAATTGCCACGCTTCTTTCGATATTTCTTTTTGTATGCGTGCACCAAGGGGCCCCGGATAAGGGGGCGCACCCAACCCTTCCGCTTCTTTTTTTAATTTATAACAATAGACGGTTGTCATGTATTCATTCCTGCTTTATGTCAGCGCCATGGCCTGCACAGTGACCAAAATCCTTCGAATCGGTGCCGGCAGGCCTAATTTTAAGGCTGCGGTGAAGGTAAACCATTTGCCTTCTAATGCTGTTTTTTCTTTTTCAGCCATCACTAAGTAAGGCTGTAGTGTTAATTTAAAATGTGTGAACGCATGCTTCACTTTCGCCAATTTTGATATTTCTGTTTTGCTTTGCCATGTCATTAAATCAAACTCTGGCAAACTCCATAATCCACCCCAGATGCCTTTTTCTTCACGTCGCATTAAAAAGACATGGTTTTTTTCGTTTAAGATCACCGCCACATCGGCTGTTTTACTGGGGATCGCTTTTTTAACTTTACGAATGGGATAATCTAAAACTGTTTTTTGCGCAAAGGCGACACAGGCTTTTTTCAGCGGACAGACTTCACAGGTGGGGGACGATTTTTTACATAAGGTGGCACCCAAATCCATCAAGGCTTGTGTGTAATCTGCCAAGCGTGATGCCGGTAATAAGCTTGTGGAAATTTCCCATAATTTTGCTTCGGCCGATTTATCATCCACGCATTCATTAAAAGCCATATAACGGCTTAATACTCTTTTGACATTGCCATCTAAGATGGGCACAACGTGATTTAAGCTTTGCGCCAAAATCGCACCGGCGGTGGAGCGCCCCACACCGGGTAAAGCCACCCACGCTTCTAAAGTGGTGGGCATTTCACCTTGTGCGTTTTCGCAAATGATTTTGGCGCTTTTCCATAAATTTCGTGCGCGCGCATAATAGCCTAAGCCAGACCATTCGGATAAAACAGCATCGAGGTTGGCCTGCGCCAAGCTTTCGATTGTCGGGAAGCGTGCCATAAAATGATCGAAATACCGCATCACGGTCACAACTTGGGTTTGTTGTAACATGATTTCGGATACCCATACGCGGTATAAGGTGCGGGGATGTTGCCAGGGCAAATCGGTACGCCCATGTTGGTCGTACCATTTTAATAATGATTCAGAAAATAATGGGGAAATATTCATATGGTCTTAAGGTAAAACCTTTGGGATCTTCAGCGCCTTTTGTAATTCATTACCAATATTGTTGTTTAAAATATTTTTATTTTCTAATAACTTTTGTACTTTGCCTTGTACCGCTTGTTGTAAAAAATACGTCATATACGCTTGTGTATCCGGCACGATAGACGGGCTATCAATGGGCCCCACAATTTTAATGGCAAGCGGCACACGGCCGGTTTTTTTATCGCCATTATCAGAATACGAAGCTGCGCTGACACCATAATCTAAGATATTGGTGGTCAAATCGATTTTGCCTTTTCCGGTCACACCATTTTGTTCTGATCGAATCGCTAAATCATTGTTTACGATCACACCATTTGTCAGCGTAAACGTGCCAATTAAAGAATCAATTGGGGTGTAACGGCGATTCGTGTCCGTTTTAGCCACGGATTTATCAACCAAAGCGCGCGCATTTTGCAAATAATACGCCACGTCGATCCCCGTGACTTGCCCAGATTGTAAGCTAAACTGCCCACTTCCATTGCTGTTTTGTAATAAGGTTTTTGCGTCATTTCCTTTGGTGAGAATCGTCGAAGTCAAATCGAAATCACCTTGAGCCAAGGGTTTTTTGCCTAATTTTTCTAATACTGGGCGAATGGGTAAATGACTGATTTGTGATGTGATAGACCATTCTGGCATATCACCGAGCACCCCTTTTATCGTGCCGCTAATATCGCCACCCAATAAGTTCATGTGGGCGTTATTCACTTGCAAGGCGTTATTGTCTAAATGTATATCCGCTTTAATTTGTTGCAACGATAAATCATGGGTCATGATTAGCTGTTGCACCGCGACGCTGCCTTCTACCAATAAATTGGGTTTGGCTGTTTGTGCGCGGCGGGGGGGATTTTGGTTTTGCGGCACGTGTGCGACAGCGTTGGCTTTTGTGGGGTGCACATTGGTGTTTTTATTATCGAACATGGCCAAGTCAATTTGATTGGCGCTCACATCAAAGGTGATCCAATTTTTATCTTCTGTCATGCGTAATGTCATTTGACCTTGCGCATCGGTTTTGCCCGCTTGTAACGATACATTTTTAAAAGTCAGCGACTTGCGATCGCCAGAAAGGGTGGCCAAAAAGATAAATTTACGGGCGCTCTCTAAATCAAGGGCAATGGGGGTAAAGGCGCGTACGGTGGCCATTAACTCCGTTGGGTTATAGCCTTCTACCTTAATGTCGCCATTCATATCAAAACGGTTGCTGATTTGCGAAATAGCGAGTTTGCCGGATATATCGGCCCCACCCACGCGGGCATTAAAGGTATCAATGCTAAAACTGTCTTCGTTGTAATGGTAGGTAATGCTTGTTTTTAGCTGTAATTCCAGATCTTTTTGCGGCAAACGATCGTCATGAATTTGGCTATCCCACACCATATTATTGATTGTGACCACCTGATTGGCCGGATTGATTTCAATGGCAGCGCTGCCTTTGTGTTTGGTTTTGAGGGGATTGCTTTGGCTATTTATCTCAAATGCCAATTGAATGGGAATCGGCTGGCCCACTTCGAATTTGTCACTGCTGAAATTGAATTTTTGTATTTCGAAATTTTGTGTGGGATTCCGAAAATAAATGTTCGCATTTTGAACCGAGACATGATCGATGCGCACCTGATCGGGCGAAAACCAGCTTTTTGAATGCTCGGTCGTCGGGGTGGTGCGATTATTCTGGGCATTTTCTTTGGATATTTTTTTTAACGCGAGCCAATTGGGATCTTGCCCTGCATCATGTATCAATTGTAACGATACGTCTTTCAAGTGCAGATCGCTGACCCGAATGTGTTTTTTAAGTAAGGGGAGGAGTTCGATTTTGATAGCAACATTGCTGACTTGCAACATGGGGTCACGGCCACTAGAAGGCGCATCATCCAACACAATTTGATCGATTTTAATACCGAACCAAGGGAAGACAGACCACTTTATGTCACCATGAATCGAAAATTTTCGACCGGTGAGGCTGCTGACGTGATCAGAAATAAGGGGTTTGAAATCATTGGGGTGATAGCGTGCCAGTAAAATGCCCACTACCGTTGCCAGCGTTACAAGTAGGACGAGCAGTGCCCACGAAATTTTTTTTACCACACTGGTCATGATGTTCTTTTCCCTTCAGTTTTTGAATGGTCGCCCGTCCTGGGCTTGTGAACGATTCATCTGGAGCGGGTGATGGGAATCGGACCCACGTTTTCAGCTTGGGAAGCTGGAGTATTACCATTATACGACACCCGCAGAGGGTAGGCTGTTCACTTCGCAGCCAGTAACGTCCCTTTTTGGCCAACCTTGTCTCAAAAATGAACGTTCTTGGATCTTTAATATCGACGCTGAACACTTACCAACGAGGGCACTATTAGACGCATTTTTGAGCGATAAAACAACCCTTTTTAATTCAAATGACTATTTTCACTTGACCCCAACCGTATCCGACTTTAGGCTGCCGAACTGAAATTCGTGCGATACCCTTCGTGCTTCAAGATGCGAAGGGATAACGCCCAGATTGCGAGCAGGTATAGGTGATTTATGCAAATTATTTTAAATAACACGCCTTACGAAATCGTGCCGCCGCTCACCTTGCAAGCTTTGCTGGTTTCGTTAGATTTGGCCGAAAAACGCTTGGCCCTGTTGCGTAATGGCAGTTTGGTGCCACGCACGCAATATCAGGCTGTTTTTTTAGAAGAAAATGATGTGCTGGAAGTGATTCATGCCATTGGTGGAGGGTAAAATGTCCGAAGTAGATGTGCCGTTAACCATTGCAGGTCAAAGTTTTCAATCACGTTTGATGTTGGGAACAGGCAAATACAAAAGTTTGGATCAAACCCAGGCAGCCATCACCACAGCAGGCAGCGAAATTGTCACCTTTGCGGTCAGGCGTTTAAACATCGGTCAAGATCCGACTCAGCCCAATTTGCTAGATTATATTTCCCCCGAAAAATACACCTTATTGCCCAATACGGCAGGCTGTTTTACCGCAAAAGATGCGATTCTGACGGCTGAAATTGCCCGCGAATTGTTAGGTGGCCATCCTTGGGTCAAATTAGAAGTGTTGGGTTGCCCCAAAACACTTTTTCCGGATGTGCGCGAAACGCTTAAAGCGGCCGAGATATTGATTCAAAAAGGCTTTGTGGTGTTGGTGTATTGTACAGACGATCCGATTTTAGCCAGACATTTTGCCCAAATGGGGTGCGCGGCGGTGATGCCTTTGGCGGCCCCCATTGGTTCGGGTTTAGGCATTCAGAACCGATACAATTTAATGCAAATTGTCGAAGAGCGAACGGTGCCCATTATTGTGGATGCAGGTGTGGGCAATGCCTCTGATGCTTGTATCGCGATGGAATTGGGCGTGGATGGTTTGTTAATGAATACAGCGGTGGCCGAAGCCCGCGATCCCATTCGCATGGCACATGCCATGAAACATGCTTTAGAAGCTGGGCGTGCTTCGTTTTTGGCGGGGCGTATGCCCAAGCGCCGTTATGCGAATGCTTCTTCTCCGCAAGCCGATTTTATTTTTGAGTAATCGACATGAATGCACCACACCATAATGCCGGTGCGATCCGAAGCTTTGTGCGTCGTACCGCCCGATTCAGTAAAACAGCGCGTAATGAAATGGCGCGTTTATGGCCTTTGTTCGGCGTGACGTTGCAAGACACGCCCATCAATTTGAATGGGTTATTTCAAAGAGAAGCGCCTGTGGTGTTAGAAATTGGCTTTGGCATGGGGGATTCGTTTATCGCGCAAGCCGCCAGCAATCCAGAACAGCATTTTTTAGGCATTGAAGTGCATACTCCTGGCGTGGCAAAAGTCATTCAAGATATTGAAACGAACGCCTTAACGAATGTGCGCTTGATTGAAGGGGATGCGGTGCCGGTGTTAAGTCAACATTTGCCACCAAATTCCATTGATAAAATTCAGGTGTTTTTTCCTGATCCTTGGCCTAAAAAACGACACCACAAAAGAAGATTGGTAAACGCTGCGTTTTTAAATTTGGCGCATCGTGTGTTAAAACAAAATGGGGTTTTACATCTTGCAACGGATTGGCAAGCCTATGCAGACGAAATGTTGCAAGTGTTGCAATCCGATGCGCGTTTTATCAATAGCAGTCCCGAGCAAGGTTTTTCAGACAGAGGCGACAGGCCGTTAACCAAATTCGAAGCGCGTGGCATACAGTTGGGGCATGGGGTGTATGACCTGGTCTTTTTCAGCAATACTTAACACACCCGATGTGCGACTTTATCAATGATGTGCAACATGCCTGCGGCGCGCCCTCACCGTCTTGTCTAATCTCGCAAGGTCTCGATTGACATGACGCCTCTCCCATTCGCAAAGCCTCATGGGAGAGGGATTCGGATCTGAGTGCCTCTCCCGTGTGCTCACGGGAGAGAAAGTGATGACACGTTTGTACTCAAACGCAGTCAGCACAGGGTGAGACGGAAAGAGAAAAAGCATTGGCTTTTTCCCGTCGAAGGCCCTGAGCTTGCGAAGGGCCGGGGCGAAGCTGGGCGCGCCGCAGGCAAGCGGAAAATCCCATTAAGAAAGTCGCACATCACGTTAACACTTAAAAATATAAATGGATGGACACGCATGCCTAACTGGAAGTTACACAAAAATAATATTGGCAGATTTCGCTCACCTCTCCTTATCGGTGGTCCGCTTCTGTTTTTTATTGTGGCGGTGATTTTATACCTCAGCAGTGGTCGCTATATTTCGACAGATGATGCGTATGTTCAGGCAGCACGCACCAATATCAGCGCGAATGTGTCAGGACGAGCGATCGAAGTATTCGTAGAAGATAATCAGTTTGTGCAGCGAGGCGATTTGCTTTTCAAGCTGGATGATCGTGACTTTCGGACAGCGCTTGATAAAACAAAAGCCCAACTGGATAACGCCAAACTTCAAATTATCGCTTTAAAAGCCACTTATCGACGCCATCAAGCTGAGATAGAAGCCGCCAGAGCCGTGTTGGATTATCAGAAACATGAATTTGATCGGCAGCAAAAGCTGATTGCGCCAGGCATGGCTTCGCAATCACAACTGGATCAAGCGAAACAAGCCTTCATTTCTGCCAAACAAAATCTGAATGCCGCTGAACAAGAACAAGCCAGTGTGCGCGCGTCGCTAAATGACAATCCTGAGATCGAGGTGAACGGGCATCCTACCGTACAACACGCACAAGCTGAGTTGGCTCAGGCCGAACTCAATTTGGGGTATACCGTCGTCACTGCGCCACAAGATGGCATTGTTTCTAAAGTGGAGCTCTTGCAAGTTGGGGATTATATCAATGCTGCGAAACCTGTGTTTGCGCTTGTTTCGAATACCGATATTTGGGTAGAAGGCAACTTCAAAGAAACCGATCTTACTTATATGCGCCCTGATCAGGCTGCCACGATCTCTATTGATACCTATCCGAACCGTGTGTTTCACGGCAAGGTTGTCAGCGTGAGTCCGGGGACAGGCGCCTCTTTTTCGTTATTGCCCCCCGAAAATGCCACAGGCAATTGGGTGAAAGTGGTGCAACGTGTGCCCGTGCGGATCAGCATTGATGATCCTGATCCCAAAATGCCATTGCATTCAGGTTTGAGCAGTTATGTTGAAGTGGATACGCGTCATCGTCGCCTTGGGGGCGATGAATAATGGCTACTCAAGCCTCTGCTGTCCCTGCCGATGTCAATCGGCCGCTCGTCACCTTATTGTTGATGGCGGCCACGATCATGCAATCCCTGGATTCAACGATTGCGAATGTGGCCTTGCCCAGAATGCAAGGGACCCTTTCTGCCACACAAGATCAGATGGCCTGGGTGCTGACTTCTTATATCGTGGCCTCGGCCATCATGATTCCGCTTACGGGTTGGTTGGCCGGCCGTTTTGGACGTAAACCCGTTTTTTTGCTTTCGATCGCCGGATTTACGCTGACTTCTGCGCTCTGTGGTTTGGCCACCAGCCTGCCAGAAATGGTTATTTTTCGTTTATTGCAGGGGATCTCGGGGGCTGCGCTGGTGCCTTTGTCTCAGGCCACCTTATTCGATATCAATCCACCGGAAAATCATGGCAAAGCCATGGCGATGTGGGGCGTGGGTGTGACCATGGGTCCCATTTTGGGCCCGGTGTTGGGGGGCTGGTTAACCGATATCTACAATTGGCGTTGGGTTTTTTACATTAATGTGCCCATCGGGCTTTTTGCATTTTTTGGGCTCTTGGCGAGCATGCCCGATACGGTTAAGCGACATAATAGCTTTGATTTTTTTGGCTTTGCCACTTTAAGTCTTGGGTTGGCGGGTTTACAGCTGATGCTGGATCGGGGGCAAACGTTAGATTGGTTTGGTTCGACTGAAATCATAATAGAAACCATCCTCATGGGGGTCTCCTTTTATTTATTTGTGGTGCACACCCTCACGCATCCTCGCCCATTCTTAAGCCCAAAATTGTTTACCGATCGCAACTTTGTGTCTGCCAGCCTTTTTATTTTTTTGGTAGGCGTTATCTTATTTGCCACGCTTGCCTTGTTGCCCCCGATGCTGCAAAACGAAATGGGTTATCCCGTGATCATCACGGGGCTTGTGACGGCACCTCGGGGTGCGGGCACCATGCTGGCGATGGTGGTGGTGGGCAAAGTGATCGGTCGCATCGACTTACGCCTTATCATCGCAGTCGGTTTAAGTTTGGTTTCCCTTTCTCTTTATCAGATGACAGATATTAATTTGCAGATGGATGCGTGGTTAATTGTGACGAGTGGTGTGATTCAGGGATTTGGCATTGGTTTGGCGTACGTACCGCTCAGCACGGTTGCCTTTACAACCTTGCCCACGACATTGCGAAATGAAGGCACGGCTTTTTTCAGTTTGATGCGTAATATTGGGAGCGCCATTGGTATTTCTGTTGTGGTAACGGTGCTCAGTCGCTGTACACAAAGCAGTCATGCCCGGCTGGCAGAACATATCACGCCTTTTAATTTGGACCATCCTGCTTATGCCGCCTTGCATATTGATCCGACGCAACAAAGTGGTTTGCTGGTGTTGAATCGGGTGATCACCAATCAGGCTGCCATGCTGGCTTATATCAATGATTTTAAAATGATGATGGTGATGACGCTGGCGGTGATTCCATTGTTACTGGTATTGCGTCAACCCAAGCATGTGGCGAAATCAGATGAGCTGGCGGTGATGGAGTAACCATAAATTTAAATGCGAATTAAGCACTAGATGAGCGTTCAAGCAATGACAACGCTGTCTTGATCAGCACAAGAGGCTTGTTGCAGGGGGATGCCCTATGGTTTTTGAGCGGGTGCGGTTGAACTTTGGCTTAGTGCAGTTGATTGACTTGGTGCGGTCGAGGGGGGCGGTGTTCCTGTGCGTGAAGGGGGAGCTGTCAGCGTTCGCCGTGGATCGAATACGGGCGAGTGTGTGGCCCTTTGTGTGGGATTCGATTTCAAAGAAGGCCCTCTAAACAGCGAGTTGGTGAAATCCGGCAGCGCTTCGGCAGAAGAAACAGGTGTAGCTTGTGGCGTATCAGGTCCCGCATGGACAGGATTAGGCGAGAGCGCTTTTTGGCGCATCTTATGACCGTTGTACCCCAGGTAGGTTGCCATCACGAAGAATGTCGCCACTAAAACCACACCTGCAGGTAACAAAGCTTGAGGTGCCACAATCGTGAGCGCTAAACCGGCTGTGCTTCCTAAAAACATCACGACTGCGGCCATAAACTTGATGGCACGTACTTTAATGTCATGGTTTCGTTTTTGAGGGTTTTCCTTTTTTTCTTGAGCAGAACGGGGTTTCCTGATCTCATGCACCAATTTAATGCCATTCCATGTTGCAAAAATCAAAGAACCGAGCGTGAGCGCCGCATTGGTGAGCAATAAAATGTTATACATCGTGGCAGCCGTGAGCGCGGTGGCGGTCACAAGGCCCACAACACCCAAGGTCAAGCAGGGGACTTCAATCAGGGCAATTTTTAAGCAATGACGAAAAATTTCTCGCTTTAAATGGGCAAGATGCGCTTTTTCGTAGGGCTTGTATTCGTCGGTTGGCTTGTTTTTAAGGTCATCATTTTTATAGTCAGAAATTTTGTGGAGCAAGTTATAAATACGTTGCGTGCTGTTGATAATACCGGCAATGCCGCTTGCCACCAACATGGCCATAGCAGGCACGTAAAACGATAACAATGGTAATGACAAAACGTCAGTGAACATCAGCAAACCCATGAGCCCCATTTGTAGAATGGTGAGCGTATCGCTGACCAGCCGCCAGGGCTTGGTGTTTAAGTGTGACTTTAGTGTTGTTTCACTCATTACTTATTCTTTCTCTGTGCGTCGGCACAATTGGTTAATAAATACTCCTTTGCACTGCAAAATACAATCCGAGCTTGCATGAATACACATGAATCCTTCATAGGGGCCGAGCAAGCTTCTGCTTGGGGCGCTTTTCCGTCGTAACTGTTCACCCTGTAGCCAGTTTTGGCCAATCTTGCGTTAAAAATCATCAGAAAAATCCTCACGTACTGATGTACGCTGCGGTTTTTCTTCGATTTTTAACGCAACCTTGTCTCAAAAATGAACGTTCTTGCTTGCCTCAACATAGGGTTGAACGCTTACTTTCCGCCTATATCCCCTTTAAAGTATGGTCCACAATCAAGGCTACAAAGAGCCAATTCAGGTACGTAATGGAATAAACAAACAAGGCCTTGGCCCGGCGTGTTTCATCCTCGTTACTACGGTAGAACACGTATGTCCTTTTAAGAAAAATAGCATTTAACACCATTGCCACGAGCACATACACGATGCCACTCATCTGGGTGGCAAAGGGTAAGAGCGTGATGGCGGTGAGCAATAAGGTATAAAGAAAGATGCATAATTTGGTAAAAGGGATGCCGTGTGTGACAGGCAACATGGGAATGTTGGCTTGGCGGTACTCGGCTTCACGGTAAATGGCCAGTGCCCAAAAATGGGGCGGGGTCCACACAAAAATAATCAGCACCAATAACAAAGCATGCGGATCGATACTGTTTGTGATGGCACTCCAGCCCAATAAGGGGGGGGCGGCGCCAGCCAATCCGCCAATCACAATGTTCTGTGGTGTGGCGCGCTTTAAAATCAAAGTATAAAAACCGGCATAACCAATCAGAGAAAAAAACGTCAGCCAAGCCACGGTGTGATTCACACAAAACGCCAAGAGGCCTAATCCCAGCAGACCTAAGATAAAGGCATATAAGAGCGCTAAACTGGCTGAGATTTTCCCCGTCGCCACGGGGCGTTGGGCCGTACGGGCCATGATGCTATCGATTTTTTTATCGACCAAATGATTGAGTGTGGCGGCGGCTCCGGCTGCCAAGCCAATGCCAATTAACCCCAATAGGGTTTCTTTAAGCGGTGGGAAGTGATCGCTTGCCAAGATCATGCCCACAAAGGCCGTCAGCAGCATCAACATGACCACGCGGGGTTTCATGAGCTCAAAATAATCTTTCCACTGTGCTTTCATTATGGTTTCGCCAAACGTGTGTTGATGAGTAGCACGGTGACAAACAATAAAGCAGCCACAAGGTTATGAGACACAGCCACGTGCAATGACAAATGGGTGACAACGTTTAAGATCCCAAGACTGATTTGTAATCCTAACAAGCCTAACATCAAAATAAACTGAAGCTTTAAAGGTTGGGAGGCCTGTTTTTTTAGACCCACTAGGCTGAGTGCAAATAAGAAGAGCGCTAACACAATCGCATTCACACGGTGCAACCAATGAATGGTGACGCGGGCAGCATTGTCTAATACGCCAAATTCGTAACCATTGGGACCCATGGGCCAAGGATGAAAGGCATTTTTGAAATCGAACTGTGTTGGGATCCATTGCCCCTGACAAGTCGGGAAGTCAGGGCACGCCAAGGCTGCATATTGGGTGCTGGTCCAAGCGCCCAGTGCAATTTGTATCAACACCAAAAGAAGCGCCAAACGTGCGGCCTTCACAAAACAAGGTTTGGCAACGACAAACGGTTTTTCGCCCAATTTCTGCCACATGGCAAAGAGTAAGGCGACGGTTAAAAAGCCCCCCAACAGGTGCCCCATGACGACGGGCGGCAATAACTTTAAAGTGACGGTCCACATGCCCAGTGCGCCTTGAAACACCACCAATAACAATAAGGCCATCGCAAGCTTTTTGGGGAAAAGAGGGTTTTTTCTGAAACGAAAGGCGGCCACATTAAGGGTTAAAATCAAAAGCCCCAAAGTGCTGGCTGCATAACGGTGAATCATTTCGATCCAGGCTTTGTGGCTGTCGATAGGTTGCGTCGCGGCTTGTTCATTTAGCCACAATTGGCCATAGCAGCCCGGCCAATCAGGGCAGCCTAAACCGGCATCTTTCAAGCGCGTGTAAGCCCCTAATGCCACGACGCCTAAGGCGAAGCAGGCGGTGAACAGAACCCATTTTTGAAGTTTGGGAAACGTCGTCATTTGGCGATCCCCTCAGATGTGTATTTCAATAGGCGTGTAAAATCTTTTTGGATGTCTTTGCCCAACTGATCTTCGGTGTATCGCAAAATGACATAACCTTGCGGATCGATAATAAAGAAGTCAGGGCGATTTTCACTGCCGGGAAAATAGGTTTGAAGAAAGGCGCGATCCCGCTCCAAAACATGTAAGCGCCATTTGTCTTTTTCGGGTAAAGAGGCAGCATCAATGTGCTCTGACACCCATAAGCGTTGAATGCGTTCACCCGATTTGCCCAAGGCGACATGAATTTGGCGCATTTGGTGTAAGTCGTGTTGGCACGTGAGATCACAGTGGTGTGGCATCACGCCGACAAACCACCAATGCCCTTGTAATTCAGTCATGCCTTTGTCTTTTTCAAGCGCCATGAAGGTCATGTCTGGGAGTTGTGGTGGGGGCGTCAAGAGCAGCCCTAAATTGGTTTGTTGTGTGGGGGCCCAGCCTTTATTAAAGAGTAGTGTGCTGGCGACAAAAGGTAAGGCGAATATCAAGACAATCAAACAGAAGATCAGTTGACCGCGTCTTTTTCGGGTCTGTGCCGAAAGCGCTTTTTTGCTGCTTAACATGGCAGCTTTCGGGGCTGACCCTAACTTTATTTCTTTATCTTGATTTTTCATGACGTCTCTCATGGCGATAAAACAACCCGATCAATACTATCCACGTCAGTGCCAATCCCAACCAGGTAAACGCATAGCCAATATGGCGCGCAGGGGTCATGACGGTGACAGTTTTGGGTACTATCACAAAACCACCCGGCTCACCCGAGGACAAAGTCAGTACAAATGGCAAAAGGGGCGTTTTAAGCCACGCTTCAACGGCGGCGATTCTAATCGATTGTATGCGCCATGGCGAGTTTTTCCCCTCAAGGAGGGTGCTATCACGAATAAAAGGGTTTTGGCTTGGGATAAAGGTTTGGCCATGTAAGGTTTCACTATTGGTAGGGGTGGTAAAAGGGGGCAAGGGGGTGCGCTGCCCGCCATCTGCAATAAAGCCACGATCGACGAGTACGGTCTGCATTTGGCCTGTCACATCTTTAAAAGAAAAAGGGGTGATCACGCGCACCCCTAATTTATTTTCGACAATTTGGTTATCCAATAAGAATTGTTGTGCGGGATGATAGTGGCCCGTCAGGGTCATTTTGGTAAAAGAGGGGGTTGGCAGTTGAGCGAGCGGGGTGGTGTTGATATTCCATTCGGGCTGTTGTGCATTGTGCTCGGCCGCAGCCAATAAGGCCTTTTTTTCTTCACCGCGTTGAAATTGCCAATAAGAGAGGCTTAACAGCCCGAAGAAGACGCCGCCAAAAAAAAAGTATTTAATAAGCGTTCGAAACATTGCCAACATGAAAGGCTCACAAAATGAAAATAATCGTCATTGTATTCTTGTTATTGATTCTTTACAGCCTGGGTTCAGCGCTTTTCTTTTTATTAAGAGACGAGGGCAACAGTCCCCGTATGGTGAAATCCTTAAGCTTCCGCATTGGCTTATCGTTTGCACTTTTTATTCTGCTGTTTATCGCTTTTGCGATGGGCTGGATCACGCCCCATGCGCTGTGATCTCTAAAGGGCGCCAAGTTGTGCTATTCCTTTAATATGCATCCCTTACCCTTGAACGTCATGTCCCAAAAACAAGCTATCAAGCAAAATCTCTGGTTAGGCGCTTTAGGCGTGGTGTATGGCGATATTGGTACCAGCCCTTTGTATGCGTTTCGGCAAAGTTTGTCTGTATTCAATTTGCCCGCGAATGAATTCAATGTATTGGGCATCCTCTCTTTAATTTTTTGGACATTGACCATCGTGGTGTCCATTAAATATGTGATTTTCGTGATGCGCGCAGACAATGATGGCGAAGGCGGGACCTTGGCTTTATGGGCCTTGGTGACAGAACGTTTAAAAAATCATAAAAAAGCTTTGGGTTTGAGCTTGCTTTTTGGCTTGCTGGGCACCGCACTCTTTTTTGGGGATTGTGTGATCACCCCTGCTATTTCTGTGATCAGCGCCATCGAAGGTCTAGAGATTGTCACGCCTATTTTTAAACCCATTGTGGTGCCCTTGACCATTTGTATTTTGGCAGGACTCTTTGTGATTCAAAAACATGGCACCGCACGGATGGGCGCGTATTTTGGCCCCATTTTAGCCATCTGGTTTGTGATAATTGGTTTGTTGGGTGGGGTGCAAATCATAAAGCAACCAGGGGTTTTGCTCGCCTTGAATCCGCATTATGCGATGGTATTTTTATTACATCATGGCATCGGGGCCTTATTGGTATTGGGCGCGGTAATGTTATGTATCACGGGCGCCGAAGCACTGTATGCCGACATGGGGCATTTTGGCAGAAAAGCCATCCGTAGCGGTTGGTTTATCTTGGTGTTTCCCAGTTTAATTTTGAATTATTTCGGGCAAGGGGCGTATGTCTTAATGCACCCTGGTGTGGAGGGGAATCCTTTTTTTGAAATGGTGCCCCATGTGTTCTTGGTGCCGATGGTGATTTTTTCTGCCGTCGCGACCGTGATTGCTTCGCAAGCTGTGATTTCGGGCGCTTTTTCGATTGCAAAACAAGCCATTCAATTGGGCTTTTTGCCGCGCTTAATGGTGGTGCACACTTCAGAAGATCAAACTGGGCAAATCTTTTTGCCCTTCGTGAATTGGACTTTATTTATGGCCACGGTTGCTTTGGTGATTGGCTTTGGCAGTTCCGATGCCATGGGGGCAGCGTATGGCATTGCTGTGTCTGGCACCATGTTAGGCACCACTTTATTACTTATTTTATTGGCCCATCATGTTTGGCATTGGACGTTTTTAAAAATCACGTTGATTGTGGCGCCCTTGGCTGCCTTTGATGCATTGTTGTTGACAGCGAATAGTTTAAAAATTGTATCAGGCGGGTGGCTGCCTTTGCTCATTGCTGCCGGCGTTTTGTTGATTATGTTTACCTGGCGTAAAGGCAGGCAATTACAGCGGGCCAGCACCTTGTTGGCAGAGGTAGACTTAACCGCATTTTTATCAACGTTAACCACGTCGGATGCGCCACCCCGTGTGCCCGGTGTGGCGGTGTATTTAACGGGCAGTGCAGACAGTGTGCCACATGCCATGTTACACAATTTAAAACACAATAAAGTGTTACATCAAACGGTGGCGGTGCTGACGATTGTGAATCAAAAAGTGCCGTATGTGAAAGAAGCAGATCGCGTCAAAATCGAAGCCTTGTCGCATGGTTTTTACCGTATCACAGGTTCATTTGGTTTTATGGATCGCATTGATATTCCAGCCTTTGTGGCTTTATGTCAGCAAAAGAATTTACCTGGCAGCAAATCCGATCTTTCTTATTTCTTAAGCCGTCAACGTGTGATCCCCACACCCGGTGCGGGCATGGCCTTGTGGCGTGAACAGTTGTATGCCGCGATGGTGGTGAATTCGGCCAATGCCACAGACTTTTTCCGACTCCCGCAAAACCAAGTCATTGAATTGGGTTCGCGGGTGGAAATTTAGTGAAAAGGACTATGAGGTCTTGTTATTGGATCGGAGTTTTTTGGCAGTTCTAAAATGTCTGTTTCGTCAAATTTTAAAATAGAGGCCACCTCTTTCTTTACCTCGGCCAGAACAGACTGCAATGTTTTTATGTTGGCATATTTTTCGTGTACGATTTCATTCGGTGTAAATTTTGAAAGCGCAATATTAAAACTGGCTTGAAAAGCTGTTTTCCACTCAGCCTCTTCTAGCGTTTCACTTGTATCATTTGCTATTGATCTGTGCGCTTCTGTAAATTTTTGTTGAATATCGAAAAGCGCTGCAGACAAATTTCTCAAATTATCAATACGTATCGGATCATTTCCATTAAGTTCTTCACTCGTTCTTTCCTTGAATAAGCCATCAATCTTTGCTTCAAGTATGTCGTAGCACGCGTCAATTTTTCCAAGAAACGAGGATACTTCAGTGCTCGAATGACTGGACGTGGTTTCTATCGAATTTGTACTCGATCCTGATGGTATCTCAATAGAAGCAGTGGCACCTGCCTCTTTATGCATTTTGTTTATTAAGATTTGGGCTGTAGTAAGCAATTCTGATAAAACGTGATGCAATATACCGGATCCAGCTTTATATTTATTAAGGTTTGTTTGTAAAAAAGTAAGCTGAGTTTCTATTGCATGAATGTCTTCAGCATTTTCTAAACCAGTGACACGTCGATCATCCAAAGAATATTCGCGCATTGCTACGTCTATCTTAGAGAGTAATTTGCGCTTTTCATCATTTGAAGGGGAGCGAATATCCGAGTCTGGATTGCTATCATTGATCTTGGTTCGCTCTTGCTCTTCTTGAATACTTGCCAACGCCTTCTCTTTACCCTGCAATGTAAGCAGCATGCATGCTAAGCGTTCTATCAATCTATCATCAGTTTGTGCAGCATCTTTACTGAAAAATGCCTTTACAGCCCGGCTTGCTGCTTTTATTGCTGGAGGCTTTATTTTTTCTTCGTGATATCGCACGAACTCATTGCTTAAGGCCGCGATGGCAATTCTCTTGAAGAGTGCTACGTCGGTATTTTGTATTGCAATAGACAGATTCTCCATGCGAGTCCCGTATTCCACGACATGAAGTTTGGACTGAGTTGTTGTGCCATTCGCATTTTTAACTGGGACCGTGTCACCTGTTAGCGCGACGCGTGTCATAGCGCCATCTTTCTTCTCGACGAGATCCAGTGGTTCATCAGCTGTGGAGGGGGTGGGTAGAGGCATGATGTGCTCTTTATGAATTGGTATAACTTAGTTATATATAAAACATAAATCTGGGTAAAAGCGAAGATTTTTTTGAAATGTTTGAAAAGAAAGGCAAGGGCACAGTGCGATCCTAAGGAATAATATGGAATTTGGTGTAATAAGAGAAAAAAGCGTAGGCTCACGGTGCAAGTTGACATACTTTATTTATGAAACAAAGTATGTCGGCAAGTAAGCTTTTTTATCCGTGTAATGACGCGGCTTTTGTTGGGGTACGCACGAGCGGAGTCGCATTTAGCGTAGCTTCTTGATAGCGCTTGTGGTGACAGTTGAAGCTTGGCCTTTTGCCATTATTGACTGGATTGTGCTTGTGCACCCTTGGATTCGACCAATATAATTTTTTTCAGGATCGCTTATCCGTTTCTGTAAGTCATGAATGGTCTGTTCCATTTTTTTTGCTAATGCAACCTTTGGTTCGACTCCCTCTTGTTTAGTATCTGAGTCAATGACCTGTTGTGCGGTGTGTGTCGTGAGCGCTTCTTGCATGACGCGTTGTGGCATACTTGCGAGTGTCGAGACGGATTCTTCAAGAGCCGCTGGATTATTTTCATCAGAGATAGCGCGTTCTGATTGTTCAAATTTACGGATCATCTCTTTAAGTACTTCTGTGGTCCAAAAAATCTTCATTTGAGAGGGATCTTTTTCTTTGGCAGCCTTTTGAAGGGTTTTCATGGTTTTATTAAGTGTATCCTGAAGCCCCTGAGTACATTCTTTTATGGTGCTTAAGAGATCTGCTTTTACAGTGGAAAGCCCTTCTTGTTCGTGTTGAAGTTTTGCATCCAACGCGATTTGTTTCTGTGTACAGACCCTTGCGGCCGCGCCAATTAAGCTGGTCGATGCCGTTGGCGAATTAAGATCACCTAGCATGGTTTTTAAAGTGCCAGACTTTCCCGCATTGCCTTGTAATTTCTTAAATTCATTGTTTAAAAAATCAATGCAAGAAGACACTTCACCCGCACCAGTCGCCTTTTCTAAACCAATGGGGAGGTTTCTTTCATCAAAATTGTTAACAACATTTTTCATGTTTGTTAGAAACGTTGTTTTTAAAGGCTTTTCTTCTGAAGCGGCGTTTTTTTTAAACGCCTCTTGTAACTCTTTTTCAATGCTTTCGAGTGCCGCAGTTTTGCCTTGTACGGTAAGCAAAATCATGGCTAAGCGCTGTACGTGTCTTTCTTCTATTTCAACTTTTTTACTAAACATTCCACCAAACGTATTTTTTTTGTCTGGGTTTTTGTCTGGGAAATAAAGATCTTTGGCTTGGGCATAGTAACGAACACAAAGATCTTGCAGATTAGACAGCGCAATTTTTTTGAACTCGCTGACTTGTCCTTCATGTAAGTTGCCTAAATTATCTAGTGTCAAACCAGCAGTGGTCACGTATCGATCTGGGAATGCCATGATATGCTCGCTTATTACGTCGATATATAGTTATTTATAAAACATAAAACTGGGTAAGAGCGAAGATTTTTTTGGATTTTGGAGGGGGGGGGGAAGGGGCATCGGGCAAGCACAATGGCTTGCCCTTACACGAATATCAAAGGGGTAAGTTACAACCAATACACAAAGATAAACAAGAATAACCACACCACATCAACAAAGTGCCAATACCAAGCCACGGCCTCAAAGCCAAAATGCTGACCTGGGGTAAAATGCCCACGAAGACAACGGATCAGAATGACCGTTAACATGATGGCGCCGATGGTCACGTGCATACCATGAAAGCCCGTCAACATGAAAAAGGTAGAACCATAAATGCCAGAGGCCAAGGTCAAACCCAATTCTGTATAAGCGTGATGGTATTCCAGCGCTTGTAAGCTTAAAAAAGCAAAGCCAAGTAAAACGGTGGCCAACAAAAATCCTACCAATTTTTTACGTTGATTCTTTTGCAGACCCCAATGCGCAATCGTTAATGTGACGCCACTGGTGAGCAAGATGAGCGTGTTAATTGCAGGCAAGCCCCATGCACCCATCACTTCTGTGGGACCAGGGAATTTTTCTGGGCTGGGATTGTTCAACAAGGGCCAAACAGCTTTAAAGTTAGGCCACAATACCGCGCCGGTATCGGGTCTTGCGCCTTCACCCGCTAACCAAGGCAGGGCCAGTTCACGTGCATAAAACAGGGCACCGAAAAAGGCCGCAAAAAACATCACTTCAGAAAAGATGAACCAGATCATGCCCCAACGGAATGAGTGATCCATTTGCTTGCTATATAAACCTTTACGGCTTTCGCGAATCACATCACCGAACCAGCCAAACATCATGCTGAAAATAATAACCAGACCCACGCCCATTACGGCGGCGCCCATGGTGTTGCCATGAATCCAATTGGCAGCCCCTGCAACACTGGTGATTAAGCCTATGCTCCCCACAATGGGCCAATAGCTTTTGCTTGGCACATGGTAATGTTCATACGCTTGAGATGGTTGCATGGCGTGTTCCTCAGGTTAAAAATTATAAATGATGATCCACATGTTCACGTTCTTGAATGTGGGCTGCGTTCACATCAAAAAGCGTGTACGAAAGAGACAAGGTTTTTATCTCAGTCGGTAATTCTGGATCGATCGTTAATTGTATGGGCATCCAACGGCTGGTATGGGCTGCTACAGTTTGTTGTTTAAAGCAAAAGCATTCTAATTTTTTAACGTATTTTGCAGCCAAGCCAGGACTCACACTGGGCACAGCTTGCACGGTCATTTCATGTGCTGTGTTATTTTTGGCGTAATATTGTGTTTTGATGAACTCTCCTGGATGCAGCTTGATGCTTGCTGTTTCCGGAAAAAAATCCCATGGCAATTGGGCATTGTTATTCGCGACAAATTCCAAGGTGACGGTACGTGACATGTCGATGCCCGTAATGTCTTGTGCCACTTGTGGCCCCATGGTTTTGCCATTGATCCCCGTGACATCACAAAATACCGAATACAAGGGTACCAAGGCGAACGCAAAGCCGAACATGCAAAACACAGCGGCCAAACAAAAATAGATCAGCCGCTTATTTTTCTTGAGCCCTTTATCTGACGGCATCAAATCCACCTGCTAATCAATGTGCGGTGGGGTTTGAAAACTGTGGTAAGGGGCGGGACTGGGTATCGTCCATTCCAAACCGTGTGACCCTTCCCATGGTTTTGCGGGTGCCTTGTTACGACCCATAATGCAGTTGACGATCACGAATAAAAAGAACACTTGCGATAAACCGAACACAAAAGCGCCGGCACTGGCAATTTGATTAAAGTCAGCAAATTGCAACGCATAGTCTGGGATACGACGTGGCATACCGGCTAAACCCAAAAAGTGCATGGGGAAGAAGGTCACATTCATCGAAATCACAGACAACCAGAAATGGGTTTTGCCTAATGTTTCGGAATACATGTTGCCGGTCCATTTGGGTAACCAGTAGTACACGGCCGCCATGATCGAGAACAAAGCGCCTGATACCAACACGTAGTGGAAGTGCGCCACCACAAAGTACGTATCATGGTATTGGAAGTCCGCCGGAACGATAGACAGCATCAATCCAGAAAAACCACCGATCGTGAACAAAATGATAAAGGCGAGGGCGAATAACATGGGCGTTTCAAACGTCATGGCGCCGCGCCACATCGTGGCCACCCAGTTAAACACTTTGACGCCCGTGGGCACAGCAATCAACATGGTGGCATACATAAAGAACAATTCACCCTGCACCGGCATGCCGGTGGTGAACATGTGATGCGCCCAAACCATGAAGGACAACAAGGCAATGGAGCTCGTGGCATACACCATCGAGGCATAACCAAACAAATGTTTACGGCTAAAGGCAGGGATGATTTCTGAGATGATGCCGAAAGCAGGCAAAATCATGATGTACACTTCGGGGTGACCAAAGAACCAGAACACATGCTGGAACATCACAGGATCGCCGCCGCCTGCTGCATTAAAGAAGCTGGTGCCAAAGTGGCGATCGGTCAACATCATGGTGACTGCACCGGCCAACACCGGCATCACAGCAATCAATAAGTAAGCGGTGATGAGCCAAGCCCAACAGAAGATGGGCATTTTCATTAAGGTCATGCCAGGGGCACGTAAGTTTAAAATGGTCACGATGACATTGATCGCGCCCATGATCGAAGACAAGCCTGCCAAGTGAATACTAAAAATAAAGAAGTCTGTACTGGCTGGGCCATAAGTGGTGGAAAGCGGTGCGTAGAAGGTCCAACCGAAATTGGGGGCCGATCCATGCATGAATAATGTGGATAAAAGCATTGTGAATGAAAAAGGCAGAATCCAGAAGCTCCAGTTATTCATACGGGGCAGCGCCATATCAGGGGCACCGATCATCATGGGGAGCTGCCAATTTGCCAAGCCCACGAAGGCCGGCATAATGGCGCCGAACACCATGATAAGACCATGCAGCGTGGTCATTTGATTAAAAAATTCGGGTTCTAATAACTGTAAACCGGGTTTGAATAATTCAGCCCGAATCAACATGGCAAAAGATCCGGCCACCAAAAACATGATGAAGCTGAACCACAGGTACATGGTACCGATGTCTTTGTGGTTGGTGGTGGTGACCCAACGCATGATCCCTTTGGCAGGGCCATGATGGTGGTCTGCGTGACTGTGGGCTGAATGATCTGACATGGCTTATTCCCCTTTCGCTTTAGGCGTCACGGCTTGGGCGTCGACTGTAACGGGTTTTTTCTGGGTTGTTTTTGCTTTTTGCTCGGCTAACCAAACATTGAATTCGTCAGCTGATTTGACTTCGACCACAATCGGCATAAAGCCATGGTGTGCGCCGCATAATTCTGCGCATTGACCCCGGTAGACCCCAGGCGTTTCGATCAAAGTCCATGTTTCGTTAATAAAGCCCGGAATGGCGTCTTTTTTCACACCAAACATGGGCACCCACCAAGAGTGGATAACGTCGTTTGCCGTCATGAGGAAGCGGATTTTTTTACCAGCTGGAAGCACCAAGCGGTTGTCTACTTCTAATAAATAGTGTTCAGGTTTGGGTTCGCGGTTGGCGATGGCATCATCTGTGGTTTTAAGGTTGCTGAAGAATTGGACGCCTTCGCCCATGTATTCATAATGCCATTTCCACTGATAGCCTGTGATTTTGACAGAGAGATCAGATTCTCGTGTATCGCTCATGGCAATCAATACTTTAGAAGCAGGAATGGCCATCCCAATCAAAATCAAAAAGGGGATGAGGGTCCAAATGATTTCGACCGCTGTGCTTTCATGAAATTGTGCGGGTTGATGCCCCGATGCTTTACGGTGGCGAACGATGGCATAAAACATGGCGCCGAATACGCCCACGCCAATCACGCAACACACGACGAAGATCAACATGTGTAAAAAATAGATTTCATGGCTAATGGGTGAAACACCGGAAGACATGTTGACAGTGTATGCTGCAAACGCATTCGGTATGGCGGCGCCAGTTATCAGCAGGGCGATGGCCGTGCGGGTCAAAAAAGACATGCGATGCTCTCCATGTATGGATAGAACCTTATTAGGGATAAGCCACTAGGGCGATTTTATTTTGAAGACGAGCTGACGGGTGAGTCCGCGCTCAGGCTGCGCAAGGATATAAAGTTAGGGCGTAGGAAGCAAGTCTTCAAGTGAGATCTGCGCAAGAAACCAGGGTTCTTTCGCCTGTTTCAATGCAGATTGCCGTCAAGTGCCCCCCCCAGACACACCCTGTGTCCAAGCCAATGGCATTTTCTGTTTTGGTTCTGCCATCTAGCGCCGCCCAATGACCAAAATAAATGGGAACGTGGGCTGTTTTGCGATTTGCTATCTTAAACCAAGGGTTAAAATCAGTAGGGGCGGCTTTGCCGTCGCCTTTCGTGGCCAGTTCTAATGTGCCTGCATCGTTGCAAAAGCGCATGCGGGTGAAGGCGTTCACGATATAACGCAAACGATCCATGCCGGTGAGATCATCATGCCAGGTGTCTGGCGTGTTGCCGAACATTTGGATCAAAAACGGATCGAGATCATCGCTTTTTAAAATGGTTTCGACTTCTTGGGCGCGATCGCGTGCTTCGGCCAGGGTCCATTGGGGGGGAATCCCAGCGTGCACCAAGGCGGCTTTTTTGTGCGAGTCAACATAGAGTAGCGGCCATTGTTTTAGCCAATCGAGCAGGTTATCGCGATCTTTGGCTTGTAATAGGGCTTCGATGTTGTCTTTTTTCTTATAAGGGATGAAGCCTTTGGCAAAGCCCAATAAGGCCAAATCATGGTTACCCAACACGGTGAGGGCTGCATCCCCAAGCGATTTAATAAAGCGTAGGGTGGAAAGAGAATCCGGGCCGCGATTCACCAGATCGCCTGTGAACCAGAGGGTGTCTCGGCCGCGTTCAAAGGCAATGGCGTCCAGTAAATGTGTTAGGGCAGAAAAGCAACCTTGAACGTCGCCAATTACGTAAGTGCTCATTTTCCCCCTCACGACTGCGTTTTCCTTCCGAAAGCTGCGTAATGATGGCAGAATAAAGGCCATTTTGCTGATCTTTAAAAGCGAGTGCGATATGAAAATGGATCATTTCTTTGGTTTTGCGCTGTTTTTAGGCCTGTCTCCCACCTTGTGGGCGCTGCAACCGGTGAACCGCTTGGTAGCGGTGGTGAACAACGAACCTTTGAGTTCACAAGAATTGATTAAAAAAGTGGGCTATGCCGAAAAGCGTTTGCAAGCCATGGGGCAACCGCTTCCCGATGAACGCGCCTTAGAAAAAGAAATTTTAGAAGGCTTGATTGCCGAGCATTTAGAATTACAACGCGCAGAAGAAGAAGGCATTCAAGTTGACGATGCGGCTGTAGAGGATGCCATTGCCCGTTTGGCAAAACAAAATCAATTTTCTGTTCCTGACTTTAAAGTGTTGATCGAAAAAGAAGGCATTGCTTTTGCCGATTATCGTGAAGACATTCGTAAACAAATGCGCGTGGCACGCTTAGAACAGCGTGTTTTATCGGCGCAAATTAAATTAGATCCGGCCGAAGTCAAATCGGTATTGGCCCATTTAAGCATCCCAGAACAAAACACGGTTCAATATCATGTGTATCACGTGGTGATCGATCGCACCGTACCCAATGCCGAAAGCCGGGCTGCCGAATTGGTGAAACAAGTCAAAACAGGTCGCTCGATTGAAGGCATTCTGGCTGCCAAATCAGATGACGCGATGCAAGGGCAGGATTTTAATGATAGTGCTGCGGCGCTCCCCTCTTTAATTGCGACGGAAGTGCAACACATGCAGGTGGGCGAAGTCCAAGGCCCCATCTTAACCGAAGGCGGCGTGCATGTGATCCAATTGTTGGCAAAGCACGGCGATATGCTGAAGCACGAAGTGCAAGAAACAGAAGTGCGACATATTTTAATTAAAAAAGAAAATATGACCGATGCAGAAGTCAAAACCAAAGCGAAACAGTTGGCTGCAGAAATTCGACATGGCAAATCATTCGAAGCCATGGCCCAAGCGAATTCTGCCGATATTGAAACAGGCAAAGTGGGTGGCACCTTAGGTTGGGTGCGATCAGGTCAATTGGTGCCGGAGTTCGAAAAAGTGATGAACGAATTGCCTGTTAACCAATTAAGTGAACCCGTGCAAACGCCGTATGGTTGGCATTTGATTCAAGTGTTGGCAAGGCGCACCGTGGATGATACCAAAGCTTATTTAGAACAAAAGGCGCGCGAGCAAGTTTATAACAAGAAATTTGAAGAAGCGCGGGTGGCCTTCATCAAGCAATTACGTGATGAAGCTTTCATAGAAGTGCTATGAAAAAATTTATGATTACGTTGGGCGATTTGGGCGGGATAGGTCCCGATATCGCCCTAAAATACGCAGCAAAACATGGCTTACACGATGCCGTGATCGTGGCAGATCAGGCGATGTTGATTGCACGTGCTCAGCATTTGGGTTTTGGTGTCACGCTGGTTTCAGATACCTGTTTTAAAGTAGCAGATCATCTCATCCACATTTTGCCTTTATCGTATCCACATGAAGTGAAGATAGGCACGCCCGATTTACATTACGCTGCATACAATTTGGCTGCGTTAGAACGCGCTGTGGATGGCTGCCTATCAGGTGAGTATCAGGGCCTGCTAACAGGGCCGATTAACAAAGCCTTGATGAATGAAGCGGGCATTCCCTTTACTGGCCATACCGAATGGATTGCCCATCGGGCACGCGTTGCCAAAGTGGTGATGATGTTATTGAGTGGTGAAAGGCGGGTAGCACTTTGCACCACGCATTTAGCGCTCAAAGCGGTACCCGATGCGATCACACAAGATTTGATCAATGAAATTGTGACGATTACCCATCATGATCTTAAAAAATATTTTTCTCTTGTGGATCCCAAAATTGCGGTGACGGGTTTAAATCCGCATGCCGGTGACGAAGGGCATTTTGGCCGTGAAGAAATAGACGTGATCATGCCGGCGATTCAAGCATTGCAGCAAAAGCGCATGCAGGTGAGTGGCCCTTTTGCGGCTGACACGTTATTTCAACCGCTCTTTTGGGATCAGTATGATGCAGTCGTGGCCATGTATCACGATCAAGGTTTATCGCCCATTAAAGCCCTGCATTTTGGTGATACCGTGAACATGACCTTAGGGCTCCCATTTATCCGCGTGTCGGTGGATCATGGTACCGCTTATGACAAAGCGGGCACGCATGCTGCCGATGAATCTAGTTTTGCTGCAGCGATGTCCTTATTGAGAAGTATTTAATATGGCGCAACACCAACCTCGTAAACGTTTTTCACAAAATTTTTTAAAAGATGATTCGGTGATTTTCAATATCGTGAGTACCATTGCGCCCAAACCCACCGATCACTTAATTGAAATTGGTCCAGGCTTGGGGGCTTTAACGCGTCCGTTGCTAGAACGCGCCAAAGCGTTAACAGCGATTGAGTTAGACAGAGATTTGGTTGAATATTTGAAAGTGCTGCAAACAGCCTATCCTGATTTTCAGATCCTTTCTGATGATGCGTTAAAAGTCGATTTTCAGGCGCTAAAAAAAGATGCGCGCTTATTGCGCATTGTGGGGAATTTACCTTACGCCATTTCGACGCCATTGATATTCCATTTGTTGCAATATGCCCATGTGATAGAAGACATGTTTTTCATGTTACAAAAAGAAGTGGTAGAGCGCATGGTGGCTGTGCCGGGCAGTAAAGATTACGGGCGCTTGTCTGTGATGTTGCAGGTAGCGGCACAAGCGAATTTGTGTTTCTTGGTGCCACCCGAATCTTTTTATCCGGTTCCTAAAGTAGACTCCGCCATTGTGCAAATTAAGCCTTATCGTGTTTCACCCTATCCAGGTTTAGACAAAGCCCGTTTTACACAAATTGTGATGGCAGCTTTTTCGCAACGACGTAAATCTATTCGCAATGCATTGAAAAAGTGGGTGACAGCAGAGGATTTCGAAAAATTAGGGATTGATTCTGGCTTGCGGGCAGAGGTGTTGCCTGTCTCTGCGTTCGTGGCGTTGGCTAGCGTCAATAGCCCCTAGTGGCTGTTGGCAATTCTGGGGCTTGGCAGCGCTGACGCAAAATTATCAGCAGTTATGTTGATGTGTTACAAGATTTGCTGATTGGGTTTTTCTTGCCTGTTTTTACAACAAGAGCGCGGCGTGACATGGTAGCGCATCCCAAGTTTTATTATTTTGATGTGGGTGTGTATCAGAATTTACGTCGCACGAGCATTTTGGATAGTGAAAATGAAATCAATGGCGCCGGCTTAGAAGGCTTGGTAATACAACATCTGCGTGCCTGGAACGATTATCAAAACGCGCCTTATGAGTTTTATTATTGGCGAACACGGCATGGGCTAGAAATAGATTTTATTTTGCATGGGCAGAAAAAGCTTTACGCTATTGAAGTGAAAAACGCCAAAATCATTCATCCAAAAGATTTAACAGGTTTGAAAGCATTTTGTGATGACTACCCAGAAGCCACGCCCATTTTACTTTATCGTGGCAATGAGATGCTCAAAAAAGGCAAAATTATATGCATCCCCGGGGATCATTTTTTACGCACATTACATCCTGAAAAACAGGATTTATGATACGTACGCGTGGCCTAGGGGTTGTTGAAAATTCGTTATATCAAATAATAGAAACGTCAACAGCCCTTAGCAACCTTTAAACCTTCATCCCTCTTGCTGCGGCAATTTTTTCATACGCAGCACGAATCGCTTGGGTTTTTTCTTTTGCCATGTCTAATAAAGCGGGCGGTAAATCTTTGGATGCCAATTTATCAGGGTGATATTGACTCATTAATTTACGGTACGCTTTTTTAAGATCGGCATCACTCACATTGGCTGAGATCCCTAATGTTTGGTACGCCGTATTGATGTCTTGCCGAGGATTGACCTGCGGGCGCTGTTCAGTTTTTTGTTGATACGATTGCTGTTGTGCACGCATCTGTTCTTCAAAAAACGAAAAGGTTTGCTCAGCCTGGTGATGCATTTTGCTAAACCGCATTTTTAAATTATTTCTCAGGGCTTTATCAAAGTAATGCCCCAAAATTAAACCGAAGAGACCTCCGATTAAAAAAAAGCGCGGTACCAGCATCGCACCGAATAAGAAACCCAGGAATTTACCCATTGTTTAACGCGGCCTTTAATGTATTTAAATCATCTATCGTCCCAATATTATGCCAGGTGCCGGTGAAGACTTCTCCGGTCGCTTGCTCGTCTAAAATGGCTTTTTTAAACAAGGAGGCAACGGGGAAGGCTTCGATTTGGCTTGTCTTGAATAAATCAGGATGCAGCACGCCGAATCCACCGTAGTTATAACGAGAAGTAGGCGCGATCACCAAACAGCCCTCATTCAATTCATAATCGCCTTGTGGCTTAAAGTGGGGATTGGGCACCATCACCAAATGAATCAAATTATTGTTTGATAATTTTGATTTTAACTGCGAAAAATCATATTCAACGTAAATATCGCCGCTGACTAATAAAAAGGGATCCGGTCCCAATAAAGGCAAGGCTTTGACAATGCCGCCGCCTGTTTCAAGGGGGGTGGCCTCATCTGAATAGTGCAAGCGAACACCCCACTTTTCTCCATCTTGTAAGTAGGCTTTGATTTTTTCTTTATGTGGACACACATTCAACACGATATCTTGAATGCCAGCATTTTTTAAACGCAAAATAGTGTATTCGATTAAGGCTTTGCCACCTGCTTCTACCAAAGGTTTGGGCGTCGTATCGGTAATGGGCTTTAATCGTTTACCCAGGCCTGCAGCCAGTATCATCGCTTTCATTTTAAGCTCGCTTACAATGTGATTGTACGGCACATAATCTTGGGGCCACTTCGTCCTGCATCAAATGATAAAAATCGTGTAATGCAGGGATTTCTTTCGCGGTATCCAAGACGTAACGCAATACCCGTGGCAGATCGGCTAAATAGCGTTCGTGTCCATCACGTAAAAATAATCGTGAAAAAATACCAAGCACTTTGTAATGACGTTGCAAACCAGTGAGTTCAAAATATTCCCAAAAGGTGTCTTCTGCCATCGGCGATAGAATTTCCAATTGCGTTAAGCCTGCTTGCAAACGCTTTGCGTAGTGTTTCACTTTTTGTTTTGGCAAAACATAATAACAATCTTTAAATAACGAGATGGCGTCGTAACAAACAGGACCCCATACGGCATCTTGAAAATCAATGACGCCGATTTCTTGATTGGGCAACAGCATTAAATTACGTGAGTGAAAATCACGGTGTACCAAAACTTGAGGTTGCGATTGGAAAGCTTTTTGGAAGGCGGCATAGGTATTTTTTAAGATGGCCTGTTCGTTTACTGATAAATCAAACCCCAAGTATTTGGTAAAAAACCATTCTTCGGTACGGGTGTTTTCCATTTCTAATAGGGTGTGATCAAATCGCGGCACGTCTAAGAGGATAGACTGCGTTTTTTCATGCCAGTCGAGTAAAGCCTTAAAAGCTTGATCGTAATATGCGTCTTCTGATGCCTCATTCAGTTTTTTTAACAAAACATCATCGCCAAAATCCGTTAATAACCAAAAGCCCTGGGCTTCGTCCACAGCAATGAGATCCGGCACACACACATTTTGTTTTTGTAACGCGCGTGCCACCTTTAAAAAGGCTGCGTTATTTTCGCGATCAGGGGGGGAGTCGCAGGCAATCATACTGCTGTTTGTCTGTGTCACTCTAAAATAGCGTCGGAAACTGGCATCGCCCGTAATCGGTGCCCAGTCATAGTGTTTATCTTTTAAAACGGTGGCAATCCAATTTTTGAGCTGAGATTGTCTTTGCATGATCTGTCCCTTTTTGAGTCAACAAGCTATGATGTGGGTACACGGATAAGGTATGCTAAGTTTACTCCTTTGTAGCGCACCCTACGCAAGCCGGAAAGCTAATTGTGCCACCTATCTTACTGAGATTTCTTTTCATCGCTGTGCCCCTATTTCTGCCGGTTTCCACCTGGGCAGCGTCTCCGCCTGTTTATTTAGAAACCGATTTTTCGGATTGGCAACACGATGATAACCCGAGCAATTTGTGTGAAGGGTACTATTTACCGCCTTTGCTACAACAAAATACATCAAATGAAACGCAGGTTGAAGCAGATGGTGGGGCGTTCGATCCTGTGGGTGACAGCGATTTAGAAGGCCATATTCGCATTAATAAAGGGCCTGCGCACATTGATGCAGCAAAAGCAAAATTACGACGTGATCCCAACACGCATGATTTAACCCAAATCCTGGCAGAAGGCGACGTGCGCTTTATCGATACGGATACCCGTCTTGATAGCAAAACCGTCACTTATTACGTTAAAGATCAAAAGAGTACCTTGCATCCGGCTGCTTATCGCCTTTACAAGCGTGGCGCACGGGGCCAAGCGGAAGAAGCCAATATCACACCCCATGCTTTGGTTTTAAAGTCCGTGTCGTATACAACCTGTGCGCCTGATAAAGACATCTGGTGGCTTACTGCCGATCGCATGCACATTAATCGAGACAATGGTCGGGGTTATGCGACCCATGTGTGGGTGTTTTTTGAAGGGGCGCCGATCTTCTATTCGCCTTATTTTAACTTTCCTGTTGATAAGCGCAGGCAATCGGGTTTTCTGTTCCCCAACATCAGTTCGAATGAACGCAGCGGAACAGAATTTGATGCGCCTTATTATTTTAACTTGGCCCCCAATTATGATGCGGTGGTCACACCCAAATGGATCAGTAAGCGCGGCGAAGCCCTAGAAGCTACCAGTCGATATTTATTCCCGCATGCCACGGGGACACTGAATGCACAGGGTTTGCCAGGCGACAATGCTTACAAAGCATTTAAAGACAGTCACAGCGCAACGCATCCAGGTTTGGCGGATAATGATCCTCAAGTATTGGCTTTGATGCATGGAACAGATTCGCGTTTTGCTTTTAACTTTGATCAGCGAACGCAATCTGGGCCCTGGAGCAGTTTTATCGATTACCACTATGTCACCGATGACAACTACTTAATCGATCTAGAAGAAAACATCGATGATGCGGGTAAAACCCAATTGCTTCAAATGGGCGAAATCAATTATGCCTCCTACCGATGGAGCAGTTTATTACGCGTGCAAAGTTACGAGACCTTGCATCCCTTTGAAGGCCCGGTAAACACCGATCCGTACCGTCGCTTGCCGCAATTGCGCAGCCAAGTGAATACACCTTTTGACATGGGATTGTTCCAAGCACGGGGCGATACGGAATTTGTGTATTTTTATCATCCTAAAGATGTGGTGCAAGCCACACGGTTGAATGCGCACCCCATTATCAGCATGCCTTTTTCGCGACCTGCTTATGCCATCACGCCCCGTGTACAAGTGGATTTTATGCAGTATTTTTTAGAGCAACCCGGGCAGGTGTATTTTAATCGTGAGAATCCCAATCGCATTGTGCCCATTTTTGATCTAGATAGTCATATGGTGTTTGAACGGCATTTTCAAATGCACAATCGTGTTTTCAGTCAAACATTAGAGCCCCGTTTATATTATTTATATGTGCCGTATGTGGATCAAAACAATTTGCCCAATTTTGAAAGTGGGTTATTCGATTTTAGCTTTCAACAATTGTTTCGAGATAACCGTTTTACAGGGCGTGATCGCATTGGGGATACCAATCAGCTCACCCTGGCTTTAACCAGCCATTTGTTCGATACCGAAAATGGGCGTGACATGTTGTATACCGGTATTGGGAACGCCATTTATTTTCGAGACAGAAAAGTCACCGATTGTGATATCAGTTTGCCAGATTGCGTTGAGCAATTTGATCCGCACTTAATCCAAACCCGTTCGGCCATTGCCGCTTTTTTTGATTATTTGATCACAGACAATTTATCTTTACGCACGGATATTGAATGGGATCCCACACACCGTACGGTGGACAAACAATCAAGCAGTGCCAGTTACAATTACGAAGGCCGTAAAGTCATTAATTTAGAATATCAATACGTAAAAGAAGATCCGGCCCAAAATTTATTGGCAACGAAAGGGAATATTCAGCAAACACGCTTGTCTGCTGTGTGGCCCATTACGTTTAAATTAGAAGGGGTCGTTCGATTGGGCTATGACTTCCCAAATGAGCGATTTTTTGAACGTTTAGCAGGCTTAGAATACGATACATGCTGTACCGCTTTACGGTTTGTGGTGAAGCAATATCTTGAACCCAATCGTGATGGTTTGGATGATCACTTCAATACAGGTTATTTCTTACAATTTGCCTTAAAAGGTTTATCATCCGTGGGCAATGATAAAGTAGACGAGAGTTTAAAGAGTTGGGTGCCGGGGTATGTGCCGCAGCCAGATAATCCATGGGCGCGTTAGGTTTAGATAGAGACAGGCGGCCCTTCTTCGTAGGGTGGGTTAGCGTACTCGCGTAACCCACCATCAGAGGCACCTTAAATGCGAACCCATGTCAACCAAGCGATGCACTTCATTCGCATTTAAGTGAATGAACGTTCTTGTGCATCGAAATACCGAGTTCTGAATGCTTACATTACGCCGCTTTCACCAGCAAAAATTGCTGATCAATTTCTCTGGCCAATTGTGTGGCTTGGCGTTGCAATAAAGCCGGATCTTTTAACGTCAAAGTCATCAAAGACGCGCCTTGCAAACTGGCCACCAAATGTTCTGCTGCCAATAAAGGGGTAGGGTGGTGCAATTCAATAAATTGTTTTTCGATATAACGCACCCATTCTTGCATCAACTTGGCTGAATGATTGCCGATTTGCGATCCCAATTTACCCAACTCTTGGCACAAACTGCCCAATGCGCAACCAAAACGTGCGGTGTGCTCTTTTTTGGTAATGTAGTCTTCCAGCAAGGCGGTTAAACGTTCTTTTGGAGAGGGTAAGCTTGTCCATGCCTCAGTTTGTTCTTTAAACAATTGTAAACGGTGTGAGATCACCGCTTCTAAAATGGAATATTTGGTTTTGAAATAATAATAAACGTTGCCGAGTGGGACATCTGCTTCTTTTGCGATATCAGCGAGGGTGGTGATATTGAAACCGTTTTTTAAGATCAGGTGATCGGCGGCTTCGACCAGGCGTAAGCGTTTGTCATTATGTTTGGTGCGTGCCATGTTGGACTCCCTTTTAAATTACATTTCTACGCAAGAATATACAGTGCGGGAGTCTACTCAGTTCAAAAACTGAGTCAAGCCAGAAACCCAAGAAAAGTACGATGGCTTACAAGAAATGCAGAGAGTGTCCGTTTTTGTCCTACGCTGTGTGAATGAAGACGTATGCCCTAACGTGGCAAGGGTTCGTATCTTGAAACGCGAAGGGTATATACCCAAGCTACTTCAAAATGCCTATTTTCAGCTTTGTCTTTTTCGCCCCAGGGAATTTAAAAAAACTCGCCATAGCGGCGGCTATGACTCCTTTTTTTAAATTCCCTGGAACAAAAAATCCAGGCGCTTAAAACAGGCATTTTGAAGTAGCTTGGGTATATACTCATATTCGAGTGAATGGATGAGTTTTCCCTATGAAAAAGCCTTTTTTTGCATCGGTGGCTTTATTATTGTGGGCCCCATTGTGTTTGGCTGAAACCGGCGTTTCGGCTTCGTATGGCCTATATAAGCATGCCCAAAAAGCAGGGCGCGTCGCAGTACAATCGCGCCTACCGGTCACTTTTTTTGAATATTGCCCGTGGCAAATCAAACCCTATTTAGAGATCAGTTACTTACACCTGCATGCCTCTGACGTACGGCGAGGTCAAGTAGACAGCATTGATGCCTTGGCGGCGGCGCCCGTTTTCCGTTTGATTAAAGACGCACCCGTTTGGCAGACACATCCTTTTATTGAGGCAGGCATCGGACCAGCCTGGGTGAGTGAACGCAGTTTTGCAGGCAGAAGACTGGGGATCCCGCATCAATTTGAAGATAGACTGGGCGCAGGCTTACGCTTTGCCGCATTGCCTATCGAATGTTTGTTTCGGTTTACCCACTATTCAAATGCCCATATGGCATACAATAACAGCGGGTTTAATGTTTACACTTTTACTATTGGTTATTGGACGGCAGAATAAATCGTGCAACAAAATTTAATCATCGCCCCTTCAATTTTATCAGCCAATCTTGCCAAACTGGGCGAAGATGTGGACGCGGTTTTAAACGCCGGTGCAGATTGGGTTCATGTGGATGTGATGGATGAACATTACGTTCCGAACTTAACGTTTGGTCCTTGTATCGTGAAAGCGTTGCGTGATTATGGGATCACAGCGCCGTTGGATGTGCATTTGATGGTGCAACCCGTTGATAAACTCATTGTGGATTTTGCAAAGGCAGGCGCCAGTGTGATTTCGTTTCACCCTGAAGCATCACAGCATGTAGACAGAAGTTTACAGTTGATTCGTGACAACCAAGTCAAAGCAGGGCTTGTTTTTAATCCTGCTACCTCCATCGAATGCATTGAATATGTGCTGGATAAATTGGATTTGATTTTGGTGATGTCTGTGAACCCCGGGTTTGGTGGGCAAAAATTCATTCCTTCTGCCATTCAAAAGATTCAAAAAATTCGCAAAATCATCGATGCCTCAGGAAAATCCATTCGCTTAGCAGTGGATGGTGGCGTGACAGAACATAATATTGCAGATGTATTTCAAGCAGGCGCGGATACCGTGATTGCGGGATCCGCAATTTTTAATACGAAAACAACGTATGCCGAGGTCATCAGCAGCATGCGTCAAAAGGTGGCGGCGCATGGATGATTTGTTTCTATTAGAAGATGAGTTCACACAAGAAGAAAAACTGATCCGTGACAGCGTGCGTGATTTTGTTGAAGCAACGGTTTTTCCGGTGATAGGTGACGCGTATTTAAAAGGCGATTTTCCTACGTCTTTTTTAAAAGGCGTGGCCGATTTAGGTTTATTGGGTATGACCTTGCCAGAACAATACGGTGGCAGTGCTGCCAGTTATGTTTCGTATGGTTTGGTGTGCCAAGAATTAGAGCGGGGAGACAGTGGTTTAAGAAGCTTTGTTTCTGTGCAAAGTTCATTGGTGATGTTTCCGATTTTTAAATATGGCAGTGAAGATCAAAAAAACCGTTTCTTAAAAAAATTGGCGACAGCGGAAGCAGTGGGCTGTTTTGGTTTAACGGAGCCCGATTCCGGATCGGATCCAGGTAGCATGAAAACGCGTGCCGAGAAAACACAGGGTGGTTATCTTTTAAATGGCACCAAGATGTGGATCACCAATGCTCCCATTGCGGATATCGCGATCGTGTGGGCCAAATTAGGTGATGACATTGCGGGTTTTATTGTCGAAAAAAACAGACCAGGCTTTTCGACAAAAAGCACCGATCGTAAATTGTCATTGCGTGCCTCGCATACTGGTGAGTTAATCTTTCAAGATGTGATGGTGCCAGAGGCCAACCGTTTGCCCTATGCCAAAGGCTTGGCAGCGCCTTTGTCGTGTTTAACGCAAGCGCGCTATGGGATTGCCTGGGGCGTCATGGGGGCCGCGCAACATTGCTTTGAAACCGCTTTAGATTACACAACGTCACGGCAACAATTTCAGAAACCCTTGGCACAGTTTCAATTGATACAAAAAGATTTGGTTGAAATGTTCAATGAGATCACCAAAGCCAAAATATTAAATTTACGCATGGGGCGTTTACGGGATGCAGGCAAAGATCATTTTGCGATGGTGTCCTTGGCCAAAATGAATGCTTGTAAAGAAGCGCTCAAGATTGCCAGAATGGCGCGCAATGTGTTGGGCGCCAATGGGATCAGCACAGAATATCCTGTGTTCCGACACATGTGTAATTTAGAATCGGTCTTCACGTATGAGGGCACAGACAATGTGCATCATTTGATTGTGGGGCGTTACCTCACGGGGTTGAGTGCATTTGAGTAAGGTGAACAGTGACGATGTATTAATGGGCTATGAGTGGGTAAGGATGTGGATGCTTGAGAATGTCTATGCTGAGGTCTACATCTAACTCAGGCCAATACAAATGGTTACCATGATGCCATTCTACTTGATAAACATTGCTGATTTTGGCTTCTTTGAAGAACGGATAATCTTCGTACGATAAATAAAATTCTGTGTCTTCAACATATAGCCACATACCAAATTGCGTGATGTTGATTTCAATGGGGGAAATGTTTTTTCCATGCTTTACAGATTTCATCAATAGGTTCCTCAACCAATATTGGTACTTCTTTGAGTTGTCGTTTCTTTAAGCCACTAAAAGATGCCAAGAAAGTACTGTGCCATTTTAGTCTTTATGAATTCAAAATAACCAAGGTATTCTTTTGATTGATGGCGCGCCGCAGGCATTTTAAAATCGAACACGGCGTGTATTTAATATTTAACAGGAGTAAACCACATTTGAGTAAAACATTATCCACATTAGGCTTACGCCATCTGGCGCTGTTTACGATTCATTTTGATGCCATGGTGCATTTTTATCGTGATGTCGTGGGCATGAAAGTGGTCTGGCAACCGGATGCTGATAATATTTATTTAAGTTCTGGTACCGACAACTTGGCTTTACATCGTAAAGACAATTCACCGACGCAAGCAGGGCGTTTAGATCATCTGGGTTTTGCCATTGAAACGAAAGAAGAGGTCGACCGTTGGCATCAGCATTTAAAAGATGCAGGCGTCGAAATCAAAGCGGCGCCACGCGATCATCGCGATGGCACCCGTAGTTTTTATTGCCTCGATCCTGATGCAAATTTAGTCCAATTTATTTATTTAGTGGGGTGAGTCGAGGGATCTTAAATGGCCCGCGTTTGGCGTCGTGCGACTGTGGCAACAATGGGGCCTTGTCATCATCGGTAGAAACAACGCTGGGTACTTTTGAATCTGTCTCCACAGCGGGGGGGATGTGTTTTGCCAGCGCATCAATGCTTTTTGCTAATGCTTCCAGATGGGCTTCCACCGCTGCTTCTGCTGCAATCGTATCTGCCTCGCCGCGCTTTTTATGGGGGTCAGCCGTCATGGAAAGATCGTCTAATAAAGGGATTTTGGCTTCGTCAACCGGCATTTTTCTTCTGGCATGTCTGCTTCGTTCATGTCTTTTAGCCGCACCGATCACGGCCATTTCTCCTACTTTGCTGACGTAAGCAGCAGGGAGTAAGGCAAGACCTAATCCAGCGGGGAGTGCGCTGAGTGCGCGAGAGGCAAGGTAAGTCAGCGCAAAAGGAAGGGCGACCGCCAGGCCAACGCCCACTTTTGCCATCATGTGTTTTTTATTTGCGACAGCCTGATACATGGACTGCATGGCGCGATTCCCAAGTAGATTGATCATGCCTGTTGCTGTGAACAATGCAGCGGGCATGCTTAGGCCATAGCCAGTGGAAAGCTTTGTTTTTGCTTTTTTTGCCATGTGTCGACTGATGCCTTTTGCCGAAACATATTCTTGGGTTTCTGGCTTTGTCGCACCCGCGAGACGGGCCTGTGCATGATTAAAAGTGGCCCTCAATAAAGGGGTAGAAAACCGAATAGACGGATAGGTTTTACCGATGGGTGGCACCAAAAAGGCTCTGAACTGCTGCCCAACATACATAATCGGTGCGCCGATACGCGCGTTCACGCTGACAGCTTCTTTAGGCATGTTGTATGTCCCCTTGGGTCATCAGAGACGACATATCATGATTTATGTATGCCGCGTCAGTTCTCTTGTTGTCAAGCAAAATCATTTTTCCTGCTCATCTTTATGCAAAAAAGGATTCCAACGCTTGGGTTTTTTAAATGCTTCTGCCGTGGGTTCCGCTTCTGTTTCGTATAATGGTGTCAGAATCGAATTGCCTTCTGTGCTCAGCGAAACATCCCCTGATTGGGCGGCCGCTTCCCCTTTTGTTTTAAGCTGAATTTTTAAACGCACATTATTTTTAGAATCGGCGTTGCGGATCGCTTCTTCTTCCGAAATGGCGCCCGCTTCCCACAATTTGAATAAGGCAATATCAAAGGATTGCATGCCTTGGTTGTCATCTTTTTCCATGGCTTCTTTTAACTCACCAATTTCGCCACGTTTGATGAGTTCGCGCACATAAGGCGTACCCAATAGAATTTCGACGGCAGCGGTCCGCTTGCCAGTCAAGGTCGGGATTAACCTTTGCGAAACAAAAGCGCGCAAATTAAACGATAAATCTAACAAGAGTTGATCACGTCGTTCTTCCGGGAAAAAATTGACGATGCGTTCGATGGCTTGATTGGCATTATTGGCATGCAAAGTCGATAAGCAGAGATGACCCGTTTCAGCAAAGGCCAAAGCATGTTCCATGGTTTCTTGATTGCGAATTTCCCCGATTAAAATCACATCAGGGGCCTGTCGTAAGGTGTTGACCAAGGCTTCGTGATAACTGCGGGTGTCTACGCCCACTTCACGTTGGTTCACAATTGATTTTTTATGCGAGTGAAAAAATTCAATCGGATCTTCAATGGTAATAATATGCCCTGTCATGTTGGCATTTCGATAATCAATCAACGAAGCCAGCGAGGTGGATTTGCCCGATCCTGTGGCCCCGACAAATAAGACCAATCCATTTTTTTCTAATATTAATGGCTGAAGTGATTTGGGTAACCCTAAGTCATCGAAAGAAGGAATATGCGTGGCGATGCTTCTTACCACCATGCTGATTTCGCCGCGTTGTATAAAGATATTGACGCGAAATCGCCCCAAGTCTTCACGTGAAATCGCCAAATTTTGTTCTAATTTTGCCGCAAACTCTTGGGTTTGTGCTTTATCCATGATCCCTTCCGCCAAGGCTTTCACCATGCCGGCTTTTAAAGCTTCATCGCCTAAGGGAACGAGTAGGCCGTTTACCCGAAGGCTCGGCCTGGCATCGGTGGTGAGGTAGAGATCGGATGCTTTTTGCACCACCATCTCTTTTAATAGGCTATCTAAGGTAAGCAAATTGGGGCCTCACGATTTCCGCGATCTTAATAACGTATTGAATTAAAAATGGCCTGGCTGAACAGGTTGCGGGACACGCCCTACTGTCTGTGGTATCGGCGCCGCCCGAGAAAACTTGTGCTGGGTGCAGCCTCTCTCGCATAATCACGCTTTTGCTATCAAACCTAAGGAGCGGGCAATGACCTTTGCCGACAGAGATGGATTCATTTGGCTGGATGGGGAATGGCTAAATTGGCGCGATGCAAAGGTGCATGTGTTGACTCACACGCTTCATTACGGGTTAGGTGTTTTTGAAGGCGTACGCGCTTACGAGGCCGAAAAAGGCACGGCCATTTTCAGGCTGCACGATCACACCGCGCGATTATTTCGATCTGCCAAAATCATGAATATTAAAATACCGTTCACAGAAGCTGAATTGAACGAAGCGCAATTGGAATCGGTTCGCCGTAATGGCCTGAAATCAGCCTATCTTCGTCCTTTGGTCTTTTTGGGTTCGGAAGGGATGGGGCTACGTGCCGATAATTTAAAGCCGCATGTGATGGTGGCCAGTTGGGTTTGGGGTGCCTACTTAGGGAACGAAGCTTTGACAAAAGGCATTCGTGTGCGAACTTCTTCGTTCACCCGACATCATGTGAACATCACGCTGTGTAAAGCCAAAGCCGTTGGCAATTACAGCAACTCTATGTTGGCCTTACAAGAAGCCGTTCAATGTGGCGCAGACGAAGCCATGTTACTGGATCCAGAAGGGTACGTGGCAGAAGGCAGTGGCGAGAACATTTTTATTGTGCGTGATGGCGTGCTGTACACACCAGAACTGACATCCTGTTTAGAAGGGATCACGCGCGATACCGTGTTGCAGCTTGCCAAAGATGAAGGCCTGACAGTGAAAGAGGCCCGCATCACACGCGATACCGTTTATGTGGCAGATGAAGCCTTTTTTTCCGGGACAGCCGCCGAAATCACGCCCATCCGAATGGTCGATGGACGCGAAATTGGCAATGGCAGCGCTGGCCCCATTACGCAAAGATTACAGAAACAGTATTTTGATTTGGTGAAGGGTAAATTGCCCAAAAAATACGAAAAATGGTTAAGTTATATTTAAAGAAGGTAATGTGTGATGAGCGATGTGAAACAAACCGCGTGTGCGTCTAAAAAAATAATCGTCACGCATCAAGATTTGCCTTTGTCTTGCCCCATGCCGAGCATGACATTATGGAATGCGCATCCAAAAGTATTTTTACCGATAGAAGACACGGGGCAGGCAAAATGCCCCTATTGTGGTACGGAATATGCCTTGGGTGATCACGCACAATGAGCAAAATTTTGGTGGTAGGCCCAGCTTGGGTGGGTGATATGGTGATGGCGCAAACGCTCTTTTCAGAGCTTAAAAAACGCCCCCATACAACGATTGATGTGGTGGCGCCGCCTGCAACGGCCGCATTAACTGCGCGCATGCCAGAAATTCACCACGCACATGTGTTACGCATCAAGCATGGTGAGTGGGGTTTTCACAAACGCAAAGAAATGGCCGCGCTTTTGAAAGAAGAAAAATATGACGAAGCCATCGTGTTGCCCAATTCTTGGAAAGCAGCGCTCATTCCGTTTTTAGCAGGCATTCCTAAACGTACCGGTTGGTTGGGGGAATGGCGACTCGGTTTATTAAATGATTTTCGAAAATTGGATAAGCAACGTTATCCTTTGTGTGTAGAACGTTTTGTGGCTTTGTCTTTGCCCCCTCTATCACCACTACCCAGCATTCAAGCGCCCAAGTTACAAGTAAACGCAGAAAGTATTCGTTTGGTCTTAGAGAAATTTGATTTAAGCCCGGATGCTGCGCCCATTTTGGCTTTGGCACCCGGTGCGGAGTTTGGCCCTTCTAAACGTTGGCCCGCTCGGTATTTTGCTGAAGTGGCTGAAACCATGGCCAAAAAAGGGTATCAAGTTTGGATTTTTGGTGGGCCCAATGATGCCGCTGTGGCAGAAGAAATTATTTCACTATGCAACGCGCCCTTGGTGAATTTGGTGGGGCGGACGCAGTTGTTAGAGGCGGTAGATTTATTGTCTTTGGCATCCTATGTGGTTTCGAATGATTCGGGCTTGATGCACATTGCCGCTGCACTCGATAAAAAAGTGATTGCCGTGTATGGCTCGACATCAGAAAAATTTACGCCGCCATTAAGTAAGTTGGCCGTTGTTGTCAAAGAACCGCAACCATGTAGCCCGTGTTTTAAAAGAACCTGTCCCCTACAGCATCATGATTGTATGGAAAAACTGTTGCCCGCTAAGGTTTTGGCATACTTGAATACATGAGGGCGATATGCGCGTACTGTTGATCAAAACTTCTTCACTGGGCGACATTATTCATACTTTTCCGGCTGTGAATGATGCGTATCAAGCCATTCCGGGATTAGAAATAGATTGGGTTGTGGAAGAGGCGTTTGCAGCTTTGCCGCTGTGGCATCCTGCCGTGAAAAATGTCATTCAAGTGCCGATTCGCCGTTTGAAAAAAATGGGTTGGAAAGGCTTAAAGCCAAAAGAATGGATGCCTTTTATTCAACAGATTCGCAGTGAACCCTATGATCGCGTGGTGGATGCGCAGGGTTTATTTAAAAGTGCGGCGATTTCATTGTTCGCGCAAGGGTCGCATCATGGTTACGATCGTCACAGTGCGCGTGAAGGCTGGGTGTCGCTGTTTTATCAACACCGTTATGCCGTCTCTAAAACACAGCATGCGATTTTACGAACCCGTCAATTATTGTCACAAGCGTTACATTATAAAATCCCCAATATTCACAGTTTGGCTTGTGGTTTAGTCTTGCCAGAGCAAGCGATTTCTATCGATGTGCATCAACCTTATTTGGTTTTTTTACACGGCACGACCTGGGGTACGAAACATTATCCTGATCAGGAATGGCAAGCGTTGATGGCACGTGCGGTGTCTGAAAACTTTGTGGTGTATTTGCCTTGGGGCAATGAAGCAGAACATGCACGTGCCAAGCGTTTTTCACAAATGCATGAAAATATCCGCGTATTACCCCGTACCTCTTTATTAGAAGTGGCGCATATTATTGCGCACGCAAAAGGCGTGGTGAGTGTGGACACGGGATTGGGGCATTTGGCTGCGGCAATGTCTAAACCCTTGGTGGCTTTGTATGGCCCCACCGATCCAAAGTTAACAGGAATGTTGGGGGATCACAGCCAATCCTTATCATCACACATGGATTGTGCCCCCTGTTTACAAGACAAATGCCGTATTGCGCCAGAGGCGACTTTCCCCCCGTGTTTTAATGATATTCCGAGTGACAGGGTGTGGCAGATTTTGAGGGAGAAGATGGGGTTGGCCTTAAGTTGACAGCCTTGGCTATTCACCACCCTCTGTCAGGATACACATCAAATAGTATTTCACATTAGGTCGACAGTGATGTAGCATTCTGAATTCCCTTTAGTCAAATTCATGTGACGCCTATGCCTATGTCTGATCTTGACCACGAACTGAACTGCGCCATAACGACCCCTGATCTTAAGCGCGTGCAAGCACTGATAAGCCTACGCAATCAGGCTGGTGAGCGTGTCGTTGATTTAAATAAGGTCCGTGCACATGGTCACACGCCATTACAAATGGCATTATTTTCATCAAATTTTAATGAATCATTGAGGACTAAGAAAAAAATTGCAGACGCCGAACAAATTGTAGAAGCGATATTAAACGAAAGAGACAGCCTCAATAATGTGGTCGTAAATCTTCACCATAGTCGTCCTTATGTCCGAACAGCGATCGCGTCCTTATTTCAAGATGAAATCCCCCCATCTACCAGGCTTAAATTGTTGGAGTTAATCCTGAATACAAGAAATGCAGATGGACAACCTGCATTCAATTTTTCTCTTGTAAACCATGGTGATGTATTAAGGCATGTCATTCACTCGAATGATTTAGATTGTCTTCGCATTTTATTAGATTTACGAAATCATGATGGGGCCTATGCCTTGGATGTAAATCAACTTGACGAATTCAATTGCACTGTGCTTGATTGGACAGCAAACAACTTTTCGCGTGCTGTTCGCCAAGACATAGTGGCGGCGATTCAAGCAAGAGGAGGATTACGATCCAACGATCGCAGGTATCAGCGACCATTAACACATAGACAAACAACGGTACAAACAGCACAAGCTGCGCCTACCAGGCCAGCAAATCTCACGGCTGCCCATCTTGCGGCGCAAACGACGTCCAGAGCAAACAACACTGCGGCTCAATTACCTCGAGCCGCACGGGCTTTTGTTGATAACCCTCAAAACATCCACGACCCTTCTGTTGAGAACACAGTCAAGGGCAGCATTTTGGCGCTCGAGCAATTATATGGGTCAACGCTAGATGAGAATGCTTGGTTTCCGGCGATGGCTTCACTCATTGAAGCCTTTGATTATAACCAATTAACTATCAATCAAGATTTGACATTCGAAGATAAAAAAGTATCTGCCAAACTGTTTTTTAAGGATGTAGAAAAACGCAGATATTTTACACATTCCCGTACGGGTCTGACCTTTAATCGTATTTATGCCTTGATATGGCGTGCCGTCAATGACACGAGTTTAGATGTGTTGCCAAATGATATTCGTCACACGGTGGACACAAATGCCGCTGAAACACCTTCTTACTTAATAGAAATAAGACGCGCTTCGCTGGTAGAAAAAATGGTCGAGGCCGATCAAATCTATCGCCAAGATGGCAGAGAACTGGATATCTGTGATGGCGGCGCTGTCAATAAATCGGTTGAAGCGCTGAATATGGCGCATAACAGCGTGGTGGTTTGTGCCGGTACTTTGTCAGTCAAGCCTGCCGCCAATCAAGCCGCCCTTGGCTTTGTTTCTGAATCACTCAGAAACAAAACCATCAAAGAACAGCGAAACATACTCAGAAACTGGGACAGTGTTGATGAAACCGTCGCCAGTGCCTTTAAAGCTGAAATGGTCTCGGCTGCGAATACTAAATTGGCATTGCTATTCGGCATTTTGTTAACAGAGCGTGAGCGGGCAGAAATTACCGGTGCTTTTGAGTATTTACCCCAACCCTCAATGCATCCGTTATTAGATGCATTGATTTCAGAAATTGAAAAATTGCCTGAGGTCACGGAGCTTGCAAGCAATGCCGCCCTTGTCGGTCTTAAAGCGAAAGCGAAAGCGAAACAAGCCTTTGATGAAAGTGAGGTTTCATTTCAAGATGAATATGTGGCTTTATTAAAAGCATATAACGAGGTGCTCACGGCTTATATTGCAGAAATTGAAGCACTTCAACCTGATGTTGATGGTATGCAATTTCAGCCACTCGAAATTTTAAAAAATAAAGCGAAAAGTATTTCGGATGACAATTCCATTCCAGAGCATCAAAAATTAAAAGCATTGCTGACGGCGTATAAGCAATTTAAAAATCCAGTCGAACAAAATATGCCTGCACCACAACACACCCTAAAAAATGTATTAGGAGTTTTGGGGATTGGCGCAGTAGCATCAGGTTCTGCCGTGGCCTTTATGTTAACAAGCTCTTTAACGGGCGCCGCTCTAATTGGTGTGACGGGCGGTATTGCCGCGGGCATTATTTTATTAGGCGTCGCTATTTGGATCGGTGTGGCGCTTTACAATCAATCGCAGACCAGTCACTCTCAAAAATATACAGTGCGCTCAACGGGCAAAAATGATGCTGCGGCTGTTTTGCTTGCTCAAAACCCAACGTTTACCGCTCAGGCAAATGCTGGGAGTCGTCCCCTTGATCAAGCCGATGCCTCTCAAAATTCGTCATGCTTTTCTTTTCTTAAGTTAAGACTTTAGTTTTAAAGTAACTGTTCAGGCTTTCTACTTTCGAAAAGCAGAGAGCTGTCTCCCCGGAAAATGTCTGCACACGATAGATAAAAAGAAAACAAAATGTGAAGAGACATTTATCCGGGGTCCAGGTTAGCAAGGTTGCCTAACAGAGAAAACTTCGTCAGTTAATCTGTTAAACCTGGACCCCGTATAAATAGCTGCTTAAAAATGGGATTTCTTTTCACAATTTTATTGCAGCTATTTTACGGGGAGACGGCGCGCTGTTGTCACATTCATTTCGCTGAACCGTCAATGCGGAAAATCATTGTCATTGCAAAGCTTAAATGCAGCGATGTCATCTTTAATTTAAATTAATATGTACGGTTATCAATGGCGTATCGGGTATGAGTTCTCGCAAAAAGGAATCACAGGGGATACATAACACATTTTTTTTCTGTACCCGCTCTTTCCCTCGATAAAGTAAAATTAATTTCGCCATCGGGTAGTCTTTTAAAAAGGTTTCCAGCCCATTTAAATCTTGCGAATGAATTTGCGTGGCATTTTTCACTTCAATGGCAAATAGCCCTGTTTTTCCGTAAATCACAAAATCTACTTCAACGCCTGATCGCGTTCGCCAAAAATGAATATCATGTTTTTCTGTGCTGTAATCGTTCCAGGCTTGTAAATGTTGTGCAACCAAACCCTCTAGCGCAGCGCCATTTAATTCTTCAGGAATGTCGAGGGGGCCAGAAGGCCTAAGGGCCCGGAAAATACCGGTATCAAAAAAATAAAACTTGGGATGCGAACTCAATGCACGTGCTGCATGCTTGGTAAACACATTGAGGTGAAAACCCAATTGCAAATCTTCGACAATTTCAAGATAGCCTTCTACCGTTTTACGCTTGACGCCACACTCTCTTGATACATTAGAAAGATTAAGCACACTGGCATGAGAAAAAGTCATGACCTCTAAAAAACGTGAGAAATTTTCTAAATTTCGGACCAAGCCTTCTTGCTGAATTTCTTCTTGTAGATATAAAGTCACATACGCTTGTAGCACTTCAGTCGGATTTTCTTCTTCATTTAAAAGCGGTAATAAGCCATGCTGTAATGCTTTATCAAGCAAGAAGTGGGATCCTAACTCAGCGGCCATAAAGGGATGTAAGGCGCAGTTTGAGGCGCGGCCACCTAGTAAATTCGCTCCGGTGCTTTTCAATTTTCTGGCACTGGAACCACTCAAGACAAATTGATACCCCTTTTTCTTTTCTATCAAACTGTGTACCACTGAAAGGAGTGCGGGGATTTTTTGGACTTCATCAATGATAAAAGTGTGACATTGTGGATTAGCAGCAACCAATTCATAAAGCCTTTCGGGTTGCGTAAAGTAATTTCTGTATACACTGGGGTTGAGTAAATCAATCCAAATGGCCTCTTTGAATCGTGCCTTCATGAGTGTAGATTTACCGGTGCCTCGTGGACCCAAGAGAAAAAAACTGCGTTTGGGGGGGTTGAAAAAGCGGGTGATGAGTGGCATAGCGCGCGGGCCCTATTTGTCGCAAAATGGCGGCGGTTCCGCCATATTGAGACTCATTATGGCGGAACCGATGCCATTTTGCAAAAAATAACCTATTTTTTTATCAAAATGGCGGTGATTCCGCCAATTTGAGACGCAAAATGGCGGAACTGCCGCCATTTTGCGATATCCTCATTCAAAACACATAAAAAGGAAAAAACATGGCAAAAGATGGGTTACGGCGGGAGTTCTTTCCCTGCCTATTGATGGTGTTATGGGCGTTGATACTCCCGCTTAGCACCAGTGGGATAACGATTGTCAGTGTCCTGTCTGTGATCTTTGTGTGTTGGGTTTTTTCATCTCACTCTATTCGCACGGCCGCGCTGCAACCGGTGATTGCTTTGTGCATTGGGTTTTATTTATTCCAACTATTGGCCGCTTTATATAGCACGGCACCATGGCAGGATATTTTATGGGCACTGAAGCGCAGTATAAAATTACTGTTCTTACCCTTTTTATTTGTGTGCTTTGTTTCACCACGTACGCGAAAAGCCGCCATGATCGCTTATTTAGTGGGCATGATGGCAGTGCTGGTTGCAGGCGTGTTGAAGCATCACTTTCATTTTTCATGGGGGCGTTCTGCTTATTCTTCTGCGGCTGTCTTTAAAGATCATATTCAAAACAGTGCCTTAATGGCCTTTGGCGCTTTTTTGGCAGCCTGTATGGCGCCGCATTTTCCCAAAGTGAAAAGCCTGTTTTATTTTATTGCGATTTGTATGGGCTGTTTTGTTCTCTTTTTAGGGAATGGACGATCAGGTTATGTATTATTGACGGTCTTGGCGCTCTTTTGGGGATTTCGTACAGCAGGCTTAAAAGGGGCCGTGCTCACTTTATGTGCGTTGACCGTTTTATTCGGGGTCGCCTATTTGGGGGGCAGTGGTTTTCAGAAACGCGTGCATGAAGTGGGCACTGATGTTGCACAATATCAACAAGGGGACGCTTATACCTCTTCTGGGCAACGCATCGGATTTAATTTGAATAGTTTAAAGCTTATTCAATCGCACCCTATTTTTGGATCGGGAACAGGCAGTTTTGCAGCAGAATACCGTCAGCGTTATGGCAGTCAGGGGGCACTGGCCACGAATAATCCGCACAATCAATACACTTTATATGCGGTGCAATATGGGGTGATAGGCGTGCTGTGGTTTGTGCTTATTTTGGTGGCGGGCTTTCTGTCTTCCTTTAAATTACCCACGTTAGAAGCGGGTATTTTACAAGGCATCATGTTGATGATGGCAGTGGGGTCGCTGTTTAATTCTTGGCTATCGGATACAACAGAAGCCACTATGTTTGTGTTTTTCACAGCGATGGCTTTGGCTTCTAGAAAAGGATCGCGAGCATGAATCCATTTAAAATAAGCGTGATTGTCACCACGTATAATCGCAAAGCGGCTTTGGCATTGGTGTTGGATGCGCTGCTGGCGCAAACCGATCGCCATTTCGAAATTTTAGTGGCTGATGATGGATCGCGTTCTGATACGCAAGCATTGGTTCAAGAAATGATGCAAAAATCAGCCGTGCCGATTCAACACATTTGGCAAGAGGACCACGGTTTTCGTGCCGCTCGCATACGCAATAAAGCCGCTTTGTCAGCCACTGGAGACTACTTGATTTTCATCGATGGGGATTGTGTCGTGCGCCCTGATTTTATTGCCCAGCACCGTGCGTTGCAGCACCCCAATAAATGGGTGACAGGGGGGCGCATTTTGTTAAGTGAGTCTTTTACAAAATGGGCAGAAGCACAGCGTTATCCCTTATTCTCACAACCCCTGGGTTATTGGTTAAAAGCCAGAATCCAAAAAAACTGTAATCGGTTTATGCCGTTGTTGTCTTTGCCGCTAGGGGGATTACGAGATAGGCAGCCCAAAAAATGGGCAGGGGCCAAGACGTGTAATTTAGCGGTGAATAAAAAAGACTTTGAAGCAATCAACGGATTTGATGAAAGTTTTGAAGGCTGGGGATTTGAGGATTCTGATTTGGTGATTCGTTTAATTCGCTTAGGTCGCTTTCGGCGTGAAGGGCGCTATGCCACATCTGTCTTTCATCTATGGCATCCCGAAAATGATCGCAGTCATGAGCAGGAAAATTACCAACGCTTACAGGCTATTTTGAATAACACCGCCATACAGGCCAAATTGGGTTTGGCACAGCATTCTTGACTTTTCTCCAATTCAAAATATTAAAGCAATGCGACTTATTTTTGACTTGTTATGAACTCGGGTGGGATCGCCTATTTCGTATCAATCTTTGTCTGAAGATGTTGGCATTTCCCCGACAACAGCCCTTAACAGTTACGAGTGTGTCTTCTTTAGGCCGAGACGACCGGTATACTGCTCGGGGGGATTTTCATCTGCCCTTGCCGGCTCTGCCGCAGCAGACCCGGATGGGCGATATGTGCTTGATATGGCGGCTATCACTTCGGAATCGCGAGTCGAGTCAGCCATCTTCAGGCTTTTTACAAAGGCATTCCGTTTTTCTTGTGGCAGTAATGCGGCAATGGCTTCGCGATCCTCGGTATGTTTAAGGATCTTGCTTAAAAAATCGTTGCCCAATCTTTCAAGAAAGGGGAATCGTGCGGGTTCAGGAAGCTTTTTCAAAACAAAGGAAAGTGCATCTTTGTTCTGAATGGTTGATTGTAAATGCGCGTCTTCCAATTTTTCGAGAAAAAGATCTCGTTTCACATCAGAAAGTTTCTCTAAAACAGCGGCGAAGCCTTCCTCATCTTGAATGATCACTTTCAGGCGACGCTTTCCCAAGCTTTCAAGTATGGGGTTCAGCATTGTTTCAGGTAGGTTTTCTAAAGCAAAGCCAAGTTGTTCTGCATCTCGCATGATAGATTTTTTATCATTGTCAGAAAAGTCGACCAGGGTGATCAAGTCTTTTAGACGTTGTGGTTGTTCCGCTGCAGGATATGCTAATAACATCCGTGTGAGGTGGGAGCCATTTTGAATCAGAGACTTCAGGTAATCATCCCCCAAGCGATCGAGAAAGGGCCGTTGCGCTACTTCAGGGAGTGTGTCTAAAACAGCGTAGAAATAGTATGTATCATGAATCTCAGCTTTCAGGTTATCGTCACCTAAGCGTTCGAGGGCGGGGAATCGGTCTGCTTTGGGCAGGGTATTTAAAACAGCTGCAAGGGATCCCTTTTGCATAGCCGATTTTAGGAGCGCATTGTCAAAGCCTTTGAGAAACGGAAATCGTTCTGTTTCATCAAGTACCGCTAAAAAATGCGAGAGATCCCATCCATCAATAACAGATTCCAGCTGTTTCTGGCCCACGCTATTCAGAAAATTGACGTATTCCGTTTTAGGAAGCAGCTGGATGATTTCACGGAGCGTTTTTGAGGTATAGATTTCACGATCTATTAAAGACTGCGCTCCCAGGGATTGGAGAAATTGAACTCGCGACTTTTCCGGAAGGAATCGTAAAATTTCCTTGAAAGTGTCGCGTTCATGCTTCGTGATGAGAGAAAGAATGTGTGCATAGCCTAAGAACTCAATCAGCTCAATCAGTTGAAATGGGGCAGCTTCTAGCAGGAGGACGAGGAGTTGTGCGAGAATGGGCAAGTTACTCACTATAGCGTGCAGATGACTCTTCGCTGTCAAGCTTTTGAAAAAGGGAAGGAGCTCTTTTTGATCAAGCTTATACAATATAAGGGGGCAGTGATCTCCTGTCATGAAGGCGGGTAGATTTTCGACTAAGTCTTCTAGAAAGGGACGGCATTTTGCTTTAGGAAGTACTTCCAAAATACGTAAAATATCATGTCCGCTCTTAAAATAGGCTTTCAGATAATTTTTTCCCAGAAATACGAGCAAGGGGAAGCGTGTTGCTTCAGGAAGCTGCTTTAAAATATCGACTGGCACTAATTGGGGCGCGTTGTTTTGCGTTGTGGTGCCCAGCCGATCGTTTAGGGCTTCTGAGGCAGGTTGCCTCTGTTCTGGATCGATCATTCTTAGCAAAGAGCGAAACGTATCTAAGCTGATGGGAAAGTCAGCCAGTTTTTGTAATAAACCATCAACAACAAGATTGACCTGCTCCCTATCCCCCACAAGCCGAAACATTTTCATCGCCAAGTTGTAATTTTCAAGTGTGGGTTGCATGGGTAAAGCTGATTTAAAGCGTGCCAAAAAGACAGTGTGCTTCGCCAAATCATTTATTTCATAAACGAAATTAAATAAAGCTTTGTCTTTTGTTTCAGTCGGTTCAGCTTCTATCCATTGATAAGCCGTCTCAAGTGAGTCTTGAAAATGCGCTGAGCCCGGATCATGATTTGTGATTTCGGTGAGTAATAATTCTCGCATTGCTTTGTTGTGGCCAAGTTCTGCTTGAGCACGTGAATACAGGCCTTCTGGATAAGGGAGCGAATCTATTCCTTCTGGCAGTCCTGTTTTTGAATAAGCCAGTGCAGGCGCCGATCGAAATGTGCGCGGCATGTAAAAATCACGCAAGGCGTCACAGACAACACTGTTATTTAATAACAAGCTAAGTACTTTATTATTTTCATTAAAACACGATCGCAAATCCTGATTTTTTTTGAGCTTACCTGGATTGGGATCGAGTAAATTATCCATCACATTGAGCAATGAGGTAATGTTGTTCTCGCCAGAGACAGTGCTTTGCGCCCCCAGCTTTTTAAAGAGTGCGCCTGCTTTTGTGAGCATAAATAAGTTGTAGCTTGCCAATAGGGGATAAATGGCGTCGTAGGCTTTATCATCCACATTATATTCCGTGCCAGGATTGTCTGCGCTACAAAATTTTTTGAGCACCGCGTTGACGTCTTGAAAAAACGTTAAAAGAGAATCGATGTTTTTATCGGGGTGAAGCGCTGCTTGTTGATTAAACCAAAAATCACGATGAGTTGATTCAGCAGCATGAAAAGCAAAAACACGTTGCCAGGTTTCAGCTGAAGGCGCATCTTGAAAGGCGGGAAGCTTCAATAAAGCGGCCGTTACAGCGGCTTCTTTGGGATCATCGAGGAACGTTATATTTTGCCAGTGTGCAAAGATGCCTGTTGATTGACTGGCACGTAATAGGAAAGCATAAGACAGCAACTTTCCTGGTTTGCCTGCGAGCAAGTCACCATCTAACAAGGCTTCGCCATAGGCTGGCCAAGCTTGGTTTGCTTCGCCATGTACGCCAGTGATATTGGGCATCAACACTTGCCAAAAAGCCTTATTTTCATCTGGTTCATTGGGGTCGATGCAGCTGAGAGCCAAGCCCAGACAAAATTCGTTTGCGATGGAATGCGGCGCAGCGGTGTAACCGGTTCTGGTGTTGAGATGATCTCGCTCTGCTAAGAATCTGCGAAGGCATGTTTCGTTGGCAGCCGTGTCATCACTTAATAACGGCAACACTTCTTTTTCAAATTTTGCCAAAAGGTCTCTGGCTTCAAACAATTGGGCATGATCATAGAGTGAAGTATTTGATGTGATAATCGAGGCAGCCAGCATTTGCTCATTCAGTATTTTTTGATACTTGCGCAATCCTGCTGCAATCGTTTCTTTTTTACTTTCGCTAGACACAAGTTCGGTGGCTTTAGGATCCCTTAGCCAAAAAGGTTGCAGCAAGGTCATTTCATTGGCAGAGGTTTCTAAAAAAAGCATTTTTTTATTTAAGAAAGTTTCTTTTGTGAGGGGGGTCGTATTTTGAGAAGAAAAATAGACGGTACGATGTTTGAATAAATACTGCTCGCAGGCAATTTTGATGATGTCTCGCTCAATCTGAATGGGATTGGGTTTTTCAGCTGGGTTCGCTTTTTGGGGTGAAGCACGGAAGTGCTGTTCAGCCAGGATATAAGCCAGAAAACGATTAAAGGGCGTGGCCACAACACTCGGCGCTTTGGATTCTGCCGGGTTTTCTGAAACACTTTCGTTTCGCAGATAGATCATCACCGCGCTGCTATCAGAAGGCAGCCGCGAATGGGCTTGACTCAGCTTTTCATTAAGACTGGCCGGTTGATTAAAAATATCCAAAAAAGGGCGTACGGGTGTGGTATTCAGCATGGTGATGCTTACCTAAATGCAATGGAATGGCGCAGAGTATGTCAGTTAATAAACATTTAATCAATTTGTGGCCAGGACCATTTAAGTGACTTTTCTCTATTTCAGTTTCGTTTAGTCAGATTTTGTCGTCTCTTACCGGGAGGACAAGCCCCCAAACCCCATGATAAACTTCGCCCTTTCCCTCTACGGTAGAGTGCAAATGCTCGATTTTTCCCAAGCCAATATTGTTGTGGTTGGGGATGTCATGCTCGATAGATATTGGCATGGTGTCGCCCATCGTATTAGTCCCGAAGCTCCGGTGCCTGTCGTGCACATGAAAGGGGTAGAAGAGCGTGTGGGGGCCGGTGCAAACGTGGCCAAAAATATTGTCGCCTTGGGCGGAAAAGCCACTTTAGTGGGCATGATCGGGGATGATGAAGCCGGAAAAAACTTACAACACGAAATTCAAATAGCCGGCATTGACGCTGTGCTGCATGTTCAACCTCAAGCCAAGACCATGACCAAATTACGTGTGATTAGTCGTCAACATCAACTCATTCGTTTGGATTTTGAAGAACACGATACTTTGGTTTTAAATGATCAAAGTTTACAGACAGTGCCCTGGCAAAATTGTGATGTACTGTTGGTTTCAGATTACGGTAAAGGCAATACGGCCCAATTCAAACATTTTATTCAAGCGGCACGCACACGCAATATTCCTGTTTTGGTCGATCCTAAATCTTCAGATTTTTCTCATTATCAAGGGGCTGATCTCATCACGCCAAATTTGTCTGAAATGGAAGCCGTGGTGGGTAAATGTGCATCACGTCAGGAATTGATTACACGTGGTTTAGCCGTATTAAAGCAACATCAAATCGGGGCTTTGCTGATCACGTTGGGTGCCGATGGGCTCGTGTTGGTGACAGAAGCTCACCCAGAGGGCGTGCATATTCCGGCGCATGCCAAAGAAGTATTCGATGTGACCGGCGCGGGTGATACCGTGATTGCCGTGATGGCGTTGTGTATGGCGCGCGGGCACACGCTCAAAGATGCCATGCATTATGCCAATTGTGCTGCAGCGGTGGTGGTGGGCAAAATGGGCACGGCCACATGCAGTTTAAGTGAACTGCTGCAAGAAGCGGCCACCAAAATGACTTTACCGGATGCGATCACAAGTGAAGCCGAACTCATCCCCAACTTACGATTTTTACAATCAATGGGAAAACGCATTGTCATGACCAACGGTTGTTTTGATATTTTGCATGCAGGGCATGTGGCCTATTTGCAAGAAGCCAAAGCGCGCGGCGACTTTTTGGTGGTGGCCTTGAATTCGGATGAATCCGTTGCAGCGTTAAAAGGGCCTACGCGCCCCATCAATTCTTTGGCCGATCGTTTAAGTGTGATGGCCGCTTTAAAATATGTGGATTGGGTGATTCCTTTTTCTGAAGTATCCGTGGCGCCGGTGGTATCTCGCATTCGCCCCGATGTATTGGTCAAAGGCGGAGATTATACTGTGGCCGAAGTGGTGGGCGGCGACCTTGTGCAAGCGTATGGCGGTGAAGTCAGTGTTTTGAAAATGGTGCCAGGCAAATCTACCACCCACATTATTCAAACCATTCAAGTACAAAAAGAAGATATAAAGCAGGTTCAAAGCGCATGAGATTTTCTGTTGATTGTGTTGTCATCGGCGGCGGCATGGCCGGCTTGTTTTTGTTGGCGCGCTTAAGGCAAGCAGGGTATTCCGCATTGCTTTTAGAAAAGGCAGCATTGGGGCAAGGGCAAACCATTGCTTCGCAAGGGATGATCCACGGCGGCATGAAGTATGCGCTACAAGGCTTTTTGAGCCCCTCTGCCCGTGCGATTTCAAAAATGCCTGAAACGTGGCGGGGTTATTTTCAGGCACATCCGTCAACGACCAGCCTACATTTTGATAAAACCTGTTTGTTGGCAGATGGGCAATGCTTGTTTTCAAGTGGACAGATTACTTCAAAAATCACGCAGTTTTTTGGTGCCAAAGCCTTGGCCAGTCATGTGAAAAGTGTGTCTCAAACAGACTATCCACCCGTTTTACAAAACAGTGCGTATCGCGGTTCGGTGTATCAATTACAAGAATTGGTATTGGACATTCCTAAAATTTTGGCGGCCTTTCAATCACAGTATCGTGATGCGCTGATTAAAGTGGCCCCACAAGCGTTTCTTTTAGAAAAAGATCGCAACCATAAACTGACAAGCCTCACGGCAACGTTAGACAATGGTGAAAGGATCACACTGCAAGCCAATCATTATTTTTTCACAGCCGGTGAAGGGAACGTTGCTTTTTTAGATGAAGTGCCCGGTGCCAAAATGCAAACCAGACCATTGCGCATGGTGATGGTGAAAGCACCCACACTTTCTACACTATTTGGTCATGCCATGGTGGGCGGCGTGAATCCTGAAGTCACCATTTCTTCTCATCGGGATCGTGACAATCAGTTGGTTTGGTATATCGGTGGGCAGTTGGCAGAATCGGGTATTCATCTTGATGAAGTGGCACAAGCGCACGCAGCCAAAAGTTTATTGGCAAAATTGTTTCCTTGGTTAGATTTAAGTGCGGCCCAAGTGGCGAGCTTCATGATCAACCGTGCTGAATATGCCGATGCAAAAGGCGCGCGCCCAGAAAGTTTTTCTATTGCGGCGCATGAAAATATCACCGTGGCTTGGCCCACCAAATTGGCATTGTCTCCCTTGCTGGCTGATACGCTTTTAGATGAACTGAAAATCACAAAACAATTTGAGATGCCGGCGCATACCTTACCAGTGCCTGATGTGGCGGTGGCCCCTTGGCAGCGGACCGATTTGCTCTGGAGCTAATTTAATGCAAAAACGACAATTGGCACAAACTGATATTTTTATAACGCCCCTCATTTGGGGTACCGTCAAAATCGGGCGCAATGAAGGCATGAAATATCCAGAAGCCTTTGCCATTCCTGACACAAAAACGGTCGCCCAGTTATTAAGCTTGGTGAAAGATTTAGGGATTAATGCTTTAGATACCGCCCCCGCGTATGGTGAAAGTGAGAGCCGTTTGGGACCCTTATTAAAAGGGCAACGGCACGACTGGGTGTTGATTTCTAAAGCGGGCGAAAGCTTCGAAAATGGGGAGTCTCATTTTGCCTTTGACAAAAAATCTATCGAAACCAGTGTGGAAAACAGTTTAAGGCGATTACAAACCGATCACTTAGATGTGTTATTGATTCATTCAGACGGTCGCGATGAAGCCATCATTCATGAGGAACACGTTTTTGAAACGGCCCTCGCTTTAAAAAAAGCAGGGAAAATACGCAGTTTTGGCATGTCATCTAAAACCGTGCCTGGTGGGTTAAAAACCTTGGAACAGGCAGATGTGGCCATGGTGACGCATAATCTTTCGTATCACGATGAGCTCCCGGTGATCGAAGCAGCCGCGACGTTGCATAAAGGGATCTTGATTAAAAAAGCGTTTGCCAGTGGCCATGTGGTGCACAATGTGAGTGAAGATTTGGTGACAGAAAGTTTTAAAGAAATTTTTTCACATCCTGGGGTAACAGCCATTGTGATGGGATCGATTAATTCAAAACATATCAAAGAAAACGTGGAAAAATTAAACGCCGTATTGAAGTAATGGTTTATGGCTTCGTGTGCTCCGTCGCCCCGGAAAATGTCTGCCTAACAACCAACGATTTTCTTACCATTTTATTGCAGCTATTTTCCGGGTGACGCATCTCCGACTATCAACAGCGCCTTAAATGCGAATTAAGAGCGAGAGTTGTTTTTGCAAAATGATTCACTTAATCGTCATCGCACAACCTCTTTTAGCGCTTAATTCGCATTTAAGTTGACGACCTTGGGTGAGCCGTTACGCAACGTGCAGATCAAACCCCACGTAAGCGGTTAAGAACCATTTTGATGCACCAACTCGGAATGCGTCGCCAAGGAATCCCTTTTTCCAGAGACCAATATTTTTGTGCGTCGACACGATACAAGGTACCGTCCCAATTCAGGTTGATGGCATGCCCCACTCGCATGACATAACGAAAGTGTTTTTTCAGTAAGACATTCACATTGCGATTAATGTGCCCATAGGGATACACAAAGGTTTCTGGCAGCGTGCCAATATGCTGCTGTATTAAGTGTTTAGACCATGCAATTTCATTGTCTAGATCAAGGTCTGGCTTTGTACAATCTTTATGGTTATGAGAATGCGTTGCAACAACCACATGGCCACTGCTGACCATTTCTTTTATTTCTCGCCAGGTACAAAAAGGATTGTGTGAAAAACTTTTCCCTTGATGTAAACCGTCGTAACCCGACACATTTAATCTTTCTTCAGGATTGAGCGTGGTGTCTTCTTCAATAAAGGCAGTGGGCACCGCCAACACGGCTTTGATATTGTGTTTTTTCAAAAGCGGAAACACAAAATAATAAAAATCAAAAAAAGCATCGTCAAAGCTGAGGCAAAGATTGAGTTTGGTTTTTTGGCAAGGATCGCCCGGTATCACGATAGGGTATCGTGCGATAAGGTGATCCAGGTGCTTGGCAAACGTGGCGACATGGAGACCATTTTTGGGATCATGTACGTGGTGGTAGACCAGAGTTAGAATCACAGAGCCGTCTCATTTTTTTCATTATTTAAATAGCATAGCTTCATATAGCGATAAAACGTGCCTTCAGCATTTGATAAGGCTAACAAAAAGCCTTCTTTACCATCTAAAAAACCAAGCTTAAAAAAATAGCCATAGATAAAACGCCATAGGCCACGCACCATCGCCAGCCCAAGATTGCTTTGACGGTGTTGTGCAAACTTGGTGGCAGCGCTCTGGCTAGAATACCGGTTGACCTTGTTCAAAACCGTTTCAAGATTGCAATAAGGGTGATGGTAAATCACTTCTGGCAGGTAATCTGGTTTCGCCGGTAAATTTTGTAAACGGCAGTGCACTAATTCAGTGGTATAGGACAAGATGCCTTGTTTGAACAGACGGACGTGCTTTTCGCCACGCCAATCCCCAAATCGAATGGCGCGACCTAAATAATAGGATTGAAAGGCAATCTCATAGGCCGCTGCTTGTGAATCAATCGGGCTGGCCAGAATGGCTTGAATCCGTTTTTGTAGCGGTTCAGACAGGCGTTCATCCGCATCTAAAACCAATACCCAATCGCCGGTGGCCTGGGCCAGGGCGCGGTTTCTTTGTACGCTTTCGCCTGGCCAATCTGTTTGAAAAACCTGGGCACCCATTTGCTTGGCTATGGCCACCGTTTCATCTGTGCTACCGCAATCAAAGACGATTTTTTCGTCAGCAAAATCAACGGAGTGTAAACAATCGGCAATATTGTGTGCTTCGTTTTTCGTAAGGGTGATAACCGATAGGCGAGACATGCGTGAAGACCTTAACGGGCACGTTTTTTTTAAGTGAGCGAAGTTTAGCTGAAATACACACCGAAAACCCCTGCTTTTTAGTTCAAAAAACGGGTAAAATCGCTTCTCTTTATTTCGAGGGCGAGATCATGGGATCCCTTTATTTGTGGCTATACCAATTGCTGTTTACGTTGGCGCTGCCTTTGGTCGTGATCCGTTTTGGGTGGCGTGGCCGAAAAGCGCCGGCTTATCGCGAGCGCTTTTTAGAACGTTTAGGCTATGTGCCCATGGCGCAAGCGGATATTAGGCCTAAACTTTGGTTTCATGCCGTCTCGTTGGGCGAAATGATTGCCGCCACGCCCTTAATCAAACAATTGCTCATTCAATTTCCGGAATACCAATGGGTAATCACCACCACCACGCCCACCGGCAGTCAAAGGGTGAAGGCCAATTTTGGCAGCCAGGTTTTACATTGTTATGTGCCACTTGATGTGCCCTTGGCTTACAACCGGTTCTTAAATTTACTTTCCCCCCAATTATGTATCGTGATGGAAACAGAATTGTGGCCGACGCTTATCCATTCCGTTTCATCCAGAAATATTCCCATTATGTTGGTGAATGCCCGACTCAGTGAAAAATCCATGAATGGGTATCGTCGTATTGCCCCGCTGATGCGATTTTTATTACCCAAATTGCGTTGTGTTTATGCGCAAAGTGAAGCCGATCGTCAGCGTTTTATTGCACTGGGTTGTCCTGATAACAATGTGATCACAAGTGGCAATTTAAAGTTTGATATTCAGCCCAAAGCCGAAGCAAAAACCGTGGCTGCAGCGCTTAAAACAGCCTGGGGCGCCGATCGCTTGGTATGGATAGCCGCCAGCACACATGAAACAGAAGAAGCTTTTGCGCTGCAAGCGCATGCCAAAGTACTAGAACAGTTTCCGACAGCTTTGCTTATCATTGTGCCGCGACATCCAGAGCGTTTTAACCATGTGGCAGCGCTCATCACAAGCCAAGGCTATCAACTGATTCGCCGTAGCGAAAAAACCATTCCCAATGCACAGACCCAAGTTTTTTTAGGCGATACATTAGGGGAATTGGATTATTTTTATGCTGCTGCAGAAGTGGCGTTTGTGGGCGGCAGTTTCGTGAGTTTAGGCGGGCATAATTTATTAGAGCCTGCTGCTTTAAGCTTGGCAATCACAACAGGGCCCACTTTACATAATTTTGCCGAGATCACGCGTTTATTGAGTGAAGCGCAAGCGGTGCAAGTTTTAAATCATCCCGATCACTTGGCTGAAGCAGTCATGGCGTTGTTTGCCAATCCTGAAAAACGCCATGCAATGGGTAAAGCGGCTTTGGCGGTGGTGAAACAAAATCAAGGCGCGTTGAAAAAGACGCTACAGGGAATTTGTGAGGTGGTTGAAAAGTAGGGCTTTATTTGGGGATTCATACACTTTTAATCCTCCCTTCTCATTGATAGCCACCTATTCATGTTTGAAAATTGAATATCTGATATTCAATTTTCAAACATGATGAAACGCGAAACCGACCTCAAACAAGTTAACGAGAGAAAGGGTGGCAGCAAAGCGCTTACCCCTCCTTATCCTCATACGACACATCATAAGCCAATGACGCATTGATATGGATGACATCTTCTGGCGCCAAACGGCCTGCTGCCAGCTTCAATTTAAAGGTCTCTTGAATATAGTGATATCGCGATTGCGCATAGGCTTTTTCAGCATTAAATAAATCAGATTGTGAATTCAACACATCCACAATGGTTCGGGTGCCCACTTCATACGCCGCTGTCGTGGCTTTTAAAGCACTGCGATTGGATATCACCGCTTGTTTTAAGGCCTCGACTTGGCTGATTTGTGTGGTCACGCCGCGAAAGGCTTGCCGGGTTTGGCTCACTGTGGCGCGATGGGTCAGATCATAATGGTGTTTGGCTTGCTCAAAGGCATAACCCGCTTTTTTGGCAGCGGCATAGGTGCCACCACCTTGAAAGATCGGCATAGAAACAGAAAGCTGAGCTGTTTCATTCAACAGGGTACCAGGCGAAGCAAAGGCTTCGAGTTCTGTCACATCCGGGGCGGGGGCATTGCTATCGACAGCTGACACGCCGGTGTGTGTTCTGCCATATGTGCCGTTAAAGTCGACCGTGGGCAAATGTTGCGATTGGGCCGCACGATACTGTTCTTTGGCAGCTTTGCTTGCAAATTGGGCGGCGCGTAAGTGGGCGTTATCCACTTGTGCTTGCGCTACCCAGGCTTCCATTTTCAGGGGAACGGGTTTTTCTAATTTAAAATCGTTTTTCAGTTTGGCCAATTCATGGACAGGGGTACCGGTGATTTCCGTTAAGGATTCAAAGGAATCATCCACGGCATTGGACGCGGCAATTTCTTGCGCCACGGCGTCATCATAACGCGCGCGGGCTTCGTGTACGTCGGTGATCGCAATCAAGCCTACATCAAAACGTTGTTGCGTTTGTTCAAGTTGCCGAGCAAACGCCTTTTTTTGTGCTGAGGTAAAATGCAGGGCATCTTCTGCCGATAACACATCAAAATAGGCGGTGGAAACCCGTAATATTAAATTTTGGGTGGCGGCCACATAGCTGGCTTCGGCTTGCTTCGCCACATCGCGTGCCTGGCGCACATTAAAGAACCGATCTAAATGAAAAACAGGTTGGTTCAAGCTTAAACCGTAGGCATCACTGTGTGAATGGAGCGTCACCGGGTATTGCGCGGTGATGGGGCCATCATAAGCGGTGCGGGTGCGTGAGGTACTGGCCGTTCCTGCCAGAGTAGGCAAAAGGCCTGCCCATGCGATGGGCAGTGCCTGCTTATCCACTTTCATGGCGGCATCGTCAGCTTGAAATTGCGCATCGTTTTCAAGGGCAATGCGATAGATTTCGAGTAAATCTTCTGCTTGCACGGCGCTGGCGGTAATGGCAAGGCACAGGCCCGATATGGCGTGGCGTTTTAACATAATGTTTCCCTTAGAATACGAAGGTTTCGGCTTCGGGTGCATTTAAAAGGCGTGCCACACGGGTTTCGAACAGATCGGTGGTGATAAAATTGGGCCCCACTTTCTGCACAAGCATGGCATGCATTGTGGGGGCCTGACCGGTAAAGGCGAAGAGACGTCCGCCTTCGCTCAGCATGTCGAGAAAATTTTTGGGGATAAACGCCATCGATCCGGTGAACACAATCACGTCAAAAGTACGTTGTGTAAAAGCGCGATGAAAGGCGTCAGCACGTTCGACCACGACATTTTGAATGCCTAAGTCATGTAAATGCGTGGCAGTGTGATGGCTCAATTCTTTATTAATTTCTAAGCCATGTACTTTGGCACTCAGTTTGGCCATCAAAGCCGTGAGGTAACCTGTGCCTGTGCCGATTTGAAGCACTTCATCGTGAGGTGTCAGTTTGATGCTTTGTAAAATGCGCCCCACCACTTTGGGGGACAGCATGGCAGCGGTGTCATTCAAGGGGATTTCGGTATCGGCATAGGCCAGGCTTAAGTAAGCTTCTGGCACAAACAGATGCCTGGGCAACGCATTCATTTGGCTTAAGATTTCTAGATCTAAAACTTGCCAAGGGCGAACTTGTTGTTCGGTCATATTGAAGCGTGCGCTTTCGAAATTCATGCCCATTCTCTATATAGTCAGACGAGGGAAGCAGGATACAAAAAAGAGCCCTCTACCAGCAAGGTCTTTCAGGGATTCCAGCAACGGTATACACTCGCCCCCTTTAGTGGTTCAGATAGAGTATCCCCATGTCGCAAAATTTAACTGAAATGGCCATTGATAAAAGCCTGCGTGAAACGTTTCCAGGCTCTCAAAAAGTGTATGTTGAAGGCAAGCATGGCGTCCGGGTGCCCATGCGCGAGATTACGCTGAGTCCCACCACTTTGGGGAATACGGTGCGTGACAACCCACCTGTGCGCGTGTATGACACGTCCGGCCCCTATACCGATCCCAATGTCGAAATCAATTTGGCACGGGGTTTGGTGCCGATTCGTGAGGCTTGGATCGATGCCAGAAAAGACACACAAATTTTAACGGCGCCTTCTTCTGTTTATGACACAGATCGCCTCAGCGATCCCAAACGTGCCGCCTTGCAATTCCCTCATCCCCGCGACATTCGCAAAGCCAAGCCAAATCACAATGTGTCGCAAATGTATTACGCACGAAAAGGCGTCATCACGCCAGAAATGGAATATGTCGCGATTCGTGAAAATATGGGGCGTGCCCAATTATTACAAAATAAAAATATTGGCAAAGTGCATCCGGGCTTTGCTTTCGGGGCCAATTTGCCTGTTGAAATTACCCCTGAATTTGTGCGTGAAGAAGTGGCACGGGGTCGCGCCGTGATTCCGGCCAATATCAATCACCCTGAATCCGAACCCATGATTATTGGGCGCAATTTTTTGGTGAAAGTGAATGCCAATATCGGGAATTCTGCTTTGAGTTCTTCTATTGCTGACGAAGTCGAAAAGGCGGTGTGGGCGGTACGCTGGGGTGCCGACAACATCATGGATCTTTCTACGGGCAAAGACATTCACGAAACCCGCGAGTGGATCATTCGCAATACCCCCGTCCCCATGGGATCGGTGCCAGTTTATCAAGCACTCGAAAAAGCAGGCGGAATAGCAGAAGAATTAACCTGGGAATTGTTCCGCGACACCCTGATTGAACAAGCCGAGCAAGGCGTGGATTACTTTACGATCCATTGCGGTGTGCTATTACGTTATGTCCCCATGACAGCCAATCGTGTGACAGGTATCGTGTCTCGCGGCGGGGCCATCATGGCGAAATGGTGTTTAGCGCATCATAAAGAAAACTTTTTATATACGCATTTTGAAGAAATGTGCGAAATCATGAAAGCCTACGATGTGACGTTTAGCTTGGGTGATGGCTTGCGTCCGGGCTCTGTGGCCGATGCCAATGACGAAGCGCAATTTTCTGAATTGCAAACTCTGGGCGAAGTGACACAAATCGCCTGGAAGCACGATGTACAAGTGATGATCGAAGGGCCTGGGCATGTGCCCATGCAATTGATTAAAGAAAATGTGGATAAGCAAATTCGCGTGTGTGCGGAAGCGCCTTTTTATACATTGGGGCCTATCACAACAGATATCGCGCCGGGCTATGATCACATTACCTCTGCCATTGGGGCGGCGATGATCGGTTGGTATGGTTCATCACTTTTGTGCTACATCACTCCTAAAGAGCATTTGGGTTTACCCAATAAATATGAAGTCAAAGACGGCATGATTGCCTATAAAATTGCAGCGCAAGCGGCAGATATTGCAAAAGGGCACCCTGGTGCGCAATACCGTGACAATGCGTTATCACAAGCGCGCTTTGAATTCAGATGGCAAGATCAATTTAATCTGAGTTTGGATCCGTACCGTGCGCGTGAATTGCATGATGAAGCTTTGCCAAAAGAATCGGCAAAATTGGCGCATTTTTGTGCCATGTGCGGGCCTAAGTTTTGTTCTATGGAGATCACGCACACCGTACGTGCGTATGCGGATGAACAAAAAGCGATGGCTGAATCCGGCATGCAACAAAAAGCCAAAGAGTTTAAAGATAAGGGTTCAGAAATTTATGTTGAGGGCGAGTAGCTTTGCGGTGACGGCCGCTGTCATCATTGCGAGGGAGGCTTTGCGACCGTGGCAATCCATCATGTGATGTATGGATTGCCACGCCGGGGACGCAAGCAATGACGGAGTAGAGGGCTTCGACATCATAGTAGATAGCGTAAAAATAGAAAAAGCGTTAAAAATGGGGGCTACAAGAACGTGGCGCAATATACAGCTGAACACATTACCGTTTTAAAAGATTTGGATCCGGTTAAAAAACGTCCTGGCATGTATACGGACACGGAACGTCCCAATCATTTGGCACAAGAAGTCATCGACAACAGCATTGACGAAGCCTTGTCTGGTCATGCCAAAAATATTGCGGTAACACGCTGCCAAGATGGATCCTTGTTTGTGGTGGATGACGGTCGTGGCATGCCGGTTGATATGCATCCGGTCGAAAAAATTTCGGGTGTGGAGCTCATTTTGACGCGCTTACATGCCGGTGCCAAATTCGAAGGGGATAATTACAATTTCTCTGGCGGTTTGCACGGTGTGGGTGTTTCCGTCGTGAATGCTTTGTCACAAAAATTGGTGGTGGAAGTCAGACGCAATGGCAAAGTGTATGCCATGGAATTCAAGCATGGCGTGCCCGCTACCAAATTAAAAGAAATCGGCACCACCAAAACCAAAGACACGGGCACCAAGGTGCATTTTTGGCCAGAGCCTTCTTATTTTCACACGCCTAAATTTCATGTTCCCAAATTAAAAGCCTTGTTACGTGCCAAAGCGGTGTTGTGCCCAGGTATCACTTTGTCTTATCACGATGAAGAAACAGGCGAATCCGAAACTTGGTATTACGAAGCCGGTTTATCCGATTATTTAAAAGAAGCCTTACAGAACACCTTATACTTGCCAGAAAATCCCTTTATTGCGAATTTAAAAGGGGATCGTGAAGAGGTGATGTTTGCGGTGGTATGGCTTGAAGAAGGATCGGAAGGCCCCACCGAAAGTTATGTGAATTTGATTCCCACGCTACAAGGTGGCACGCACGTTAATGGCTTGCGCACAGGCTTATTAGATGCCATGCGTGAATTTTGTGAGCTGCGTAATTTATTGCCACGCGGCGTCAAGTTGGCGCCTGAAGATGTCTGGGATCATGGCCGTTATATTTTAAGTTTAAAAATCAAAGAGCCCCAATTTTCGGGACAAACGAAAGAGCGTTTAAGCAACCGTGAAGCGGCTGCCTTTGTGGCAGGGGTTGCAAAAGATGCGTTTAGTTTGTGGCTGAATCAGCATGTGGATATGGGTGAAAAAGTGGCGGCCCTGGCCATTACGCGTGCACAAGATCGCTTAAAAATAGCCAAAACAGTGGTCCGTAAAAAAATCACGGCTGGGCCACAATTACCCGGTAAATTGGCGGATTGTACCAGCCAAAATCCTGCAGACAGTGAATTGTTTTTGGTGGAAGGGGATTCTGCAGGTGGATCGGCCAAACAAGCCAGAGATCGAGAAACGCAAGCTGTGATGCCACTGCGCGGCAAAATTTTAAATACCTGGGAAGTGGATGCCAGTGAAGTGTTGGCTTCGCAAGAAGTGCACGACATTGCTTTGGCTTTGGGCGTGGATCCCGGTGCCGACGATTTAAGCAAATTGCGTTATGGCAAATTGTGTATTTTGGCCGATGCGGATTCGGATGGTTTGCATATCGCCACTTTATTGTGTGCATTGTTCGTGAAACATTTTCGCCCCTTGGTCGAAGCGGGGCATATCTTTGTGGCCATGCCGCCTTTGTATCGTATCGATTTAGGCAAAGAAGTCTTTTATGCCTTAGATGATGCTGAAAAAGAAGGCATTTTAGATCGCATCAAAGCAGAAAAGAAAAAAGGGCAAGTGAGCGTGCAACGCTTTAAAGGTTTGGGCGAAATGAACCCCTTACAATTGCGTGAAACCACGATGGCAAAAGACACACGGCGTTTGGTGCAATTGACCCTTGAAGAGGGCAATGAAGCCGCCGAAATGCTTGATATGTTATTGGCTAAAAAACGGGCGTCAGACAGACGCAGTTGGTTAGAACAAAAAGGCAATTTAGCTGAGGTGCTGGCATGAGCAAAGCTTTAAAAATCGATACCACTAATATCGAACGCGTTTCACTCCCGCATTTTGCTGAAAAAGCCTATCTCGATTATTCCATGTACGTGATCTTAGATCGCGCCTTACCTGCATTGGCAGATGGCTTAAAACCGGTGCAACGCAGAATTGTGTACGCCATGTCAGAGTTGGGATTGAGTGCGGCACAAAAATATAAAAAATCGGCCCGTACGATCGGGGATGTGATTGGTAAATTCCATCCGCATGGTGATTCAGCTTGTTACGAAGCGATGGTGCTGATGGCGCAATCCTTCAGTTACCGTTATCCCTTGGTGGATGGTCAAGGGAATTGGGGATCGATGGATGATCCCAAATCGTTTGCCGCGATGCGTTATACCGAATCACGCCTCACGAAATATGCCGAAATATTATTGGGTGAATTGGGTCAAGGCACAGTCGATTGGTCTCCGAATTTTGATGCCACATTAGATGAGCCTAAACTGTTGCCTGCACAATTACCGAATGTGTTGTTAAATGGCGGCATGGGCATTGCCGTGGGGATGTCGACCGATATTCCACCGCATAATGCCAAAGAGATCATCAATGCGCTTTTGTTATTGTTAGATAATCCGGATGCGTCATTAAGCGATGTGCTTAAAAAAGTGCCGGCGCCCGATTATCCGACTGAAGCCGAAATTATTACGCCACGTCAAGAATTAAAGAAAATTTACGAAACCGGCAATGGCACATTAAAAGCCCGCGCTGTGTACACAGTAGAAGACGGCAATATTGTGGTGACGGCTTTGCCGTATCAAGTGTCTGGCGCAAAAATTTTAGAACAAATCGCAGCGCAAATGCGGGCTAAAAAACTGCCGTTGGTCACCGATTTGCGTGATGAATCCGACCATGAAAATCCCACCCGCTTGGTGATTGAACCCAAAAGCGCAAAAACGGATATCGAACCTTTAATGACCCATCTGTTTGCCACTACAGATCTAGAACGCACCTATCGTGTGAATTTAAATATGATTGGTTTGGACGGCAAACCCAGGGTTTATAATTTAAAAACGCTGTTAACAGAATGGCTGGTGTTTCGTCGTGACACCGTCTTAAAACGCCTACAGTTCCGCTTAAATAAAGTGGATGCGCGATTGCATTTATTAGAAGGCTTTTTAATTGCGTATTTGAATATTGACGAAGTGATTCGCATTATCAGAGAAAAAGACAAACCCAAAGAAGCCTTGATGCAGCGCTTCGCGTTAACTGAAATTCAAGCTGATGCCATCTTAGATTTAAAATTACGCAACCTGGCTAAGCTTGAAGAAATTGAGATTAAAAGCGAACAAAAGGCATTGGCGCAAGAAAAGAAAACCTTACAAGATTTAATAAACTCACCTGCTAAATTAACGGGCTTGATCAAGTCGGAATTAGAAACGTTATCTGAAAAATACGGGGATAAAAGAAGATCGCCGATTGTGGAAAGAGAAGAAGCGCGTGCCTTTAAACAAAGCGATGTGATCACTGCAGAACCGGTGACCATTGTGTTATCAGAAAAAGGCTGGATTCGTGCGGCAAAAGGGCATGAAGTCAAACCCTTAGAATTAAGCTATAAATCGGGTGATGAATATTTGCAGCATATCTTGGCCAAGACCAATGATACTTTAATCGTTTTTGATAGCACTGGGCGTGCTTACGCTTTTTCTGCTTTTGATTTGCCGAGTGCACGTGGCTTTGGCGATCCCTTAACCAGTTTATTAAAACCGCCTTCAGGCGCCCACTTTGTAGGCATGATGGTGTATCAAGAAGAAAGCAAAGTGCTACTCATGTCTGATCAGGGTTATGGCTTTTTGGCCCCCATGTCAGAAATGGTATCAAAAAATAAAGCAGGCAAAACGATCGTTAAATTGGCGCCTGAAGCAAAATTGATGACGCCGCATGTCGTCTCCACCGCCAATCAAATGTTGGCGATGGCCACGAAAGATGGCCATTTGTTGGTGATTCAAACCAACGCTTTACCTGAATTACCACGCGGTAAGGGTGTGAAATTAATCAGCTTACCGAAAGAAAAAGACGCCTTGCTTGTGGCCAATGCCGTGATCGATTCAAAGGCCAATTTGGCATTAGAAGCGGGCGCGCGACAAAAACTGTTATCCCTGAAAGAATGGCAAGCCTATGTGGGAGAAAGGGGCCGACGTGGCCTTAAAATGCCACGCGGGTTCCAGACAGTTGATCGTTTGGTGCAAGGGTGAACAGTCAATGGCGTCAACTTAAAGAAAGCTGACGCCATTGGGTGACCAGTTAACATTAATCTTGGCTCGTCCGTGGACCCATAAGACCAGGGCGAATATGGGTAGTATCGGCTGGGATAGTATCGATTTGGAGAGGCGTTACTGTACGTAACACTTGCGAAAGCAAACTCGTTTTCTGCACAGCCAACACATCCTGATCCAGCTGCGGGTTCTTTTTACCCGTCACCACTTGATCCATCTTGTCTACAGTACGCTGCCATCCAGGCGTGTGCTGCCGTGATGTGACGTCAATTGGGATCAACAGCGGTGGCTGTTGTTTGGATGCTGTTCGTGCTGGCTGCGGCTTCAGTTGAAGGAGGGGGCGATTTTGTTCATTTCGATACTTCGCTTCAACTTTCCTGACATTCTGCAGTTGTTCTAACTGAGCAATATTTTTTTTGTCCATCACACTCAAGTAAAGGCCAGAGCTTAAAAAGAACCCCGCTGCACAGGCCAATGCAATGATTAAGGGGAGGATAGGCACAAAGATGCTGACAACGCAGAGGCCGACAAAAGACAGCGCGCCCAAGCCGGTTGTCACAAAACCCACTGCGCGGCATTGATGCATAAAGGTGAGGCTGCTCGCAAGAGCGGCGTTGCCTAAACGATCATTCGGAAAGGCACGTTTTAATTCGTACTGCGTGCGGTCGTGAGCCATGTTGCTTCCCCTACAGAACCTCATCTAGGGCCTGCGCCCTAATGTCGGATGACATAAAGATATTGGTTATTATAGGTCGGCTATGTTGGCGGGAAGGGGAATTTGTTTGTAGTTAAGCACTTATCACAATACGGGGACTTTAGACGTTTCCCCCGGAATTTCTTGCACCCACTTTGGCACCAGATATCCCGGTAATTGTGCAGAAAGAGACTTTAGCAAGGTGCGGGCTGTTTCACGTGGCACATCAAAATGCGCCGCGCCTGCCACCGCATCCATTTGATGTAAATAATAAGGCAAAATATCATGAGCGAATAAGGCCAGGCTTAAAGATTTTAAAACGACTTCAGAATCATTGATCCCTTTTAATAAAACACTTTGATTGAATAATTGCGCGCCAGCGTGTTTTAATTTTTTTAAATTTTCTTTTAATAAGGCATCATTTAAGGCATTGGCATGATTGATGTGAAACACCATCACCGTTTTTAAACGTGAACGCGAAATGATATTTAAAAAGGTATCGGTAATACGGGATGGAATGAGAATGGGGAAGCGGGTGTGAAATCGCACAATATTCACATGCGAAATCTTTGCAAGATCGTCATACCGTTTCTGAATAAAATGATCGGGTGCAGAAAGCGGATCGCCCCCGCTTAAAATCACTTCATGAATGCTTGTGTCCTTTTCGATGTACTGTAAAATCGCTTGCCAGCCTTGCTGACTGATTTGATTGTCTTGATATGGAAAATTCCGTCTAAAACAATAACGACAATTGATCGCGCAATGCGAGGTCAACATGACCAAAACGCGACCGTGATATTTATGAAGCAATCCAGGCAAGGGATTAAAGCGACCTTCTTCTAAAGGATCCTTTCCATACCCTGGTACCGTGAGCGTTTCTTCAATCTTAGGCAAAAACTCTAACAGCAAAGGATCGTTCAGATTCCCTTTTTCAATGCGATTGAGATAATTTTTGGGGACACGCAATTCAAATAAGGCGGTCGCTTGGTGGGCTTCTATCAAACTTTTTTCGGGTAAGGCCAAAACAGTGGCCAGATCGGCCAGACTTACGTTCGCTTCTTTTAGTTCGTCTTGCCATTTTGCTGGCAATTGTTTACTGCGTAGCAAGGAACGTCCCTTTTTGGCCAATATTGTGTCTAAAATCATCCTCAAAATGCTCACATACTGATGTATGCTGCGCTTTTTCGTCGATTTTATACGCAATCTTGGCGCAAAAATGAACGTTCTTGGGAATCGAAACATCCGGGATGGAGTGTTTGCTTTTGTTATTTGCGTCATGACGTAAAAAGCGGCAAAATCCGCCGATTGATTTAAAGGCCGCAAAGTATAGGGGAAAACCGTGTCAAGCTACAGTACTAATGAATTTAAGTCTGGGTTAAAGATTATGCTGGATGGGGATCCTTGCTCCATCATCGAAAACGAATTCGTCAAACCTGGGAAAGGCCAAGCTTTCAATCGAGTTAAGCTTCGCAACTTAAAGACGGGGCGTGTTTTAGAAAAAACCTTTAAATCTGGTGAAACGGTAGACGGCGCCGATGTGGCGGATGTTGAAATGCAATACCTCTATGCCGATGGCGATCGTTGGCACTTTATGGATCAAAGCAGCTTTGAACAACATGAAATCCCCAAAAATATCATGGGCGAAGCCACCAAATGGATTCGTGAAAATGACATTTGCATGGTGACTTTATATAACGGTGCACCTTTATCCGTTGTGCCACCCAGCTTTGTTGAATTAAAAATTGTCGAAACCGACCCTGGTATCCGCGGCGATACCTCTGGCGGGGGCGGCAAACCTGCCACGCTTGAAACGGGCGCTGTGGTGCGTGTGCCTTTGTTTGTGCAAACAGGCGAAGTGGTGCGCGTGGATACCCGTACAGGCGACTATATGTCTCGCGCTAAGGAATAAATCATGACTGAGTGGAAGCCTGTTGCCAGCGTGGCCAATCTTAAAGCGCGTGCCCAATTGTTGGCGGATATTCGTGCTTTTTTTGCTGCACGAAAAGTGATGGAAGTGGAAACCCCACTGCTTTGCCAATTTGGTGGGACAGATCCTTATATCCAGCCCGTCACAGCTGATTATCAAGGCCCAGGCTTCCCCGACGGCCAAATGTTCTTTTTACAAACCTCCCCTGAGTTTGCCATGAAGCGATTGTTGGCAGCTGGGGCGGGGGATATTTATCAAATCACCAAAGCCTTTCGTCAAGGTGAACGTGGCAGCCTGCATAACCCAGAGTTTTCGATGATCGAATGGTACCGTTTGGGCTTTGATCATCATGCCTTAATGGACGAAGTGGATACCCTGCTGCAACAAACGATCGGCATGCCAAAAGGCAAACGCATGACATACGAAACGTATTTCATGAGCACGGTTGGCGTGAATCCCTTTACGGCAGACGACGGACAATTGTGGCAAGTATTAGAACAACACGAAGTCAATTTAAGTGTGCACCCTGCCAAATTAAGCCGAGATGATGTGTTGAATTTGATTTCGACACATTTAATCGAACCACAGCTTGGCTTTGATGCGCCATGTTTTGTGTATGATTTTCCTGCTTCGATGGCGGCCTTGGCCAAAATTCGTCGGGGTGACGGCCAGACGCCAGATGTGGCAGAACGGTTTGAAGTGTATGTCTGTGGCATGGAATTGGCCAATGGCTTCAATGAGCTTTCTGACAGCGTGGAACAAGCCGCGCGTTTTGAATCCCAACGTCAAGATCGTGTGGCCCAAGGCTTTTTAGATGTCGCACCGGATTCACGCTTGATTGCTGCTTTGGCACAGGGTTTACCTGAATGTGCGGGTGTGGCCTTGGGTTTCGATCGCTTATTGATGTTGCAATTGGGTGCGCACAGCATTGATGAAGTGGTGAGCTTTACCATTGATCGCGCGTGACGAATCTGTTGGCAGTATAAAGATGCCTGCGGCGCGCCCTCACCGTCCTGTCTAATCTCGCAAGGCCTCGATTGACATGACGCCTCTCCCATTCGCAAAGCCTCATGGGAGAGGGATTCGGATCTGAGTGCCTCGCCCGTGTATTCACGGGAGAGGAAGTGATGACACGTTTGTACTCAAACGTAGTCAGCACAGGTGAGGGCGCGCCGCAGGCATGCTGAAAGTGATAACAATAAAGTCGCACATCGCGTGGATTTGCAAAAAATGAGCGGGCAAACATAAGCGCAGATGAAAAAGCTATTTTCAAAAAATTAAGTGGGATTTATCTTGATGCTGAACCACGGGAACGTGAATCGATATAAGCATGCGATATAGGCTGCCCTGTCAGTGCTAGCAGATTAAAAAACGTATTGTCACAAAGACAACTTATTTACCGAACAGCGTTAAGAAAGCGCATTGGTCAGATCAGCAACCAAATCCTGCTCACTTTCAATCCCCACAGAAAGGCGAATGAGCTGATCGGTGATCCCCAATGCAGCACGTTGTGCTGCCGGTAAACTCGCGTGGGTCATGAGAGCAGGATGTTCAGTCAATGATTCCACACCGCCCAAACTTTCGGCCAAAGTAAACAGGCGTAACTTTGCAAAAAAGTGTTTCACGTGATCCAGCGATCCTTTTAATTCAAAGCTCACCATGCCGCCAAAGCCACGCATTTGTGTTTTGGCAATGGCATAGTCAGGATGTGACGTTAAGCCAGGATAAATCACGCGTGACACAGCCGAATGCGTGCTTAAAAATTGCGCAATGGCTTTGGCATTCATTTCATGTTTCTGCATGCGTAATGCCAAGGTTTTGGTTGAACGTAATAATAAAAAACAATCGAATGGGCCCGGTACCGCACCCACTGCGTTTTGTAAAAATTTCAATTTTTCAAATAGGGCGCTGTCATTTAACATCAAGGCACCCCCCACCACATCAGAGTGGCCACTTAAATATTTGGTGGTGGAATGGCACACCACATCTGCGCCCAGATCCAAAGGATTTTGAAAGTACGGTGTGGCAAAAGTATTGTCTACAGCCAAAATGATTTTATGCTGCTTGGCAAAGGCCGATAATTTTTTAAGATCGGTGATCTTTAATAAAGGATTCGTTGGGGTTTCAGCCCAAATTAATTTTGTTGAAGGCGTTTTGGCAGCCAAAAGTGCGGTTTCATCATTCAGATTCACTTGCGTGAAATGAATGCCAAAATCTTTAAACACAGTATTAAATAAACGATACGTGCCACCATAGACATCATCACTCACAATGCAATGATCGCCTTGCTTCAAAGTCTGTAAGACATTTGATAAAGCCGCACAGCCTGACGAAAATGCAATGCCATATTTTGCATTTTCAAGTGAAGCCAAATTTTCTTCTAAAGCATGACGGGTGGGATTATCGGTGCGGCTGTATTCATAATGTGAAATGGGCTCGCCTGGTGCCTTTTGTTGATAAGTGGAATTTTGAAAAATGGGTGTCATCACCGCGCCGGTGACTTTGTCTGCTGTTTGCCCTGCATGAATGGCACGGGTTTCAAATCCAAGCTTATTAAACGGGATAGCCATTTTTTTTCATCCAATCGTCAGAGATAAATTTAGAAAGATACCGAGAAGCAGAATCAGTGAGCACGGCAACAAGGGTTTTCCCCTTGCCTTCACGTTTGGCGATTTTAACGGCCGCGGAAATGATGGCGCCTGAGGAACCACCACACAATAAACCTTCTTCACGCATTAAACGCCGTGCCATGACAAAACTTTCTTCATCTTGGGTTTGGCACATTTCGTCAATGACACGAAAATCCATGGCACCGCACAGAATGTCTTCTCCAATGCCTTCCACTTGATACACCTGCGGGGTACATAATTTTTGTGTATAAAAATAGTCGTGATGCACGCTGCCAATCGGATCGACGCCGATTACTTTGATGTTTTTATTTTTTTCTTTTAAAAATTTGCCGACGCCAGAAACCGTGCCACCGGTTCCGGTTCCTGCCATAAAGAGATCGATTTTACCTTCGGTATCCGCCCAAATTTCAGGACCCGTACTGTGATAGTGCGCATCAATATTATCTTGCGTGTGGTATTGATTCACATAAAAAGCATTGGGGGTTTCACGTGCAATGCGTTTTGCGGTTTCGACATAGTGATCGGGTGAATCGCCTGGCACATCCGTGGGGGTGACCACCACTTCGGCGCCATAGGCTTTTAACAAATTGATTTTTTCCTGACTCATTTTATCAGGCAGCGTGAAAATGGTGCGATAGCCTTTTACCGCGGCGATCATGGCCAAGGCCAAACCTGTGTTCCCAGAAGTATTTTCAACGATGGTGCCACCGGGGCGTAAATCGCCCCGCTTTTCAGCTTGTTCGATAATATGCAGCGCCATCCGATCTTTAATGGACCCCGAAGGGTTCATGAACTCACATTTGACTAAAATCGTGGCGCTGTTTGGCTCGACGACTTTATTGAGTTTTACCAGGGGCGTACGGCCAATGGCAGATAAAATTGTGTGATGGAACATGGTTGTGCTGATTGTTTATGTTTTACATGAGTATAGTCTCGTAAAAGAAATCCTTCCTATGAGCGGTGCTCTCTATTTTATTTAAGTGCACCCGGGTAAGTGCGATCATATTTCCCTTTTAGAGATTTTTTAATTGTGCTTATATTTTACTCAATAGGCGTTTATATGGCATCTATGTTTTATAGATGAAGCGCACGTGATGAATCCAAACGAATTGGAAAAGATACAAAAAGCCGCACAAGCCGTTGCGATGGCCATTGCGACAGAGCTTAAACCACCTTACCCCATGGATAAAATTTTAGATTTAGAGGACTCTCCACCAATTAGAGGTAAGCCGCACTTTCAACAGCATGATTATCAAGACGCACCTAAGGCTCAGATTATCGAGCAGATGGGAGATCAGTACGTAGAGGGTCGTGTATTTTGCACGGTAGATCGCATTTATGTGTCGACGTCCAATGTGGATATTGATCATGCCACAGCCTACGAGACTATCACTCAACGTCAAAAAGAATTTTTAGCATTTCTCAATAAAACACCTGAATTCGCAGAAGCGTTTTTAAAGATAAAACTTGGCGATACGCATATGAGTGATTTTTTTAAAAACGACTCCAGTCATTCGAATGAAATAAAAGGGACAAAATATTTTTATAAGTGCTCGTATAATGCGATTGATAATCTTTGGCTTATTTCTCATGGGGAAAATACAAGCAAAGGTAAAAAAGATTTTATGGCATGGGCTGACGATAAAAAATTAGATATCGAAATGGCTGTACAAGAAAATGGTGGCAAGCAAAGAGGGGTTTTTATCGATGTCATACTTGAAAAAGGGAAGGATGCGATTGCAGAAATAAATGGTCAAGAAATATACGCTGGCATGGGTTTAGGGAAATTTATCCGTCAATGGGTTGCTGAAAAATATAAGGAATCTTTTGCGCTTCATAAGGCATTTTACCTGCAAGGCTTTAGTGTGTTGGATAAAGAGCTGGCTGAGGTGCGATCCTTGAATTTAGCTGGTAAAACTGAAGAAGCACATGATGCGCTGAAAGAGGTGACGAAGCATGTTCACATGGGGCTCAGTGCTTTATCGGCCCCGCTTGAGCGCCACTCTGATAGTGAACCAGATTCAGATGGTTCGGGGGAAGTGCGCGATGTACTGACAATACATCATGTTGAAGCAGCAGATGAGGAAACGCATATTTCAAAAGAAATAAAAGCATTTATCCGAAATAAAGATCCTGCTGATGAACATGGCTTACGCCAAAATCTCAACGGTATGATTGTGAAATATTCGGCAGTGCTTACGAAATCAGATATAGGTGTGCTTTATGACTGTATTGATTTTCCGAATATATCTCTGGCAGATATTCAATCAGAATTTGCATTCTTTGATAACACATATAAAGAAATTGCAAAATTGCACAGTGAACTCGATGAGTTAGAATTAAAACAACAAACAGATCATAAAAAAAATAATCCTGATAATGCTGGATCTTCATCAACGACTTTAATGTCTGATGATGCAGCAGAAAAGCTAAAGAAAGCTGAGCAAGAAATTGAAAAACTTTATGCGCGAATCAATGCATTGAAAGCTGGGCAACGTCAGCGCGCAGCCAATCGACGAGAGGCCATGAGACAAGCGCCAGCGGAGGCGCCACCGCTACCAACATCTATGCCAGAAATCCACTTTGCAGAGGGCGAAGCCTCTCAAAAACACCCCCTAGAGGATGACAAAAAAAGCAGCGACACCACAACGATTGGCTCAAATTCAAAGAGACAAAGGTCAGAAATTTAAGGTAAAGTAACTGTGTTTAAAATCATATTGTGATTAATAAACCAAATATTCGAGGGGGCTGCTATGCCACTTACTGACGACGAGCGAAAGGCCAAAGATTTGGCTGAGCGAGATAAAAGATGGGATGGCGCATTTGAAAGGTGCCTCGCTAGTCAGAGACTTAGATGGGCTGATGAGGGGATGTCCTCTGCTGAAATAGAGGCAGAAGTTCCCGTTTACAAAGAAGACCATAGGCGTAGATATGCAGAGGGTTGGGAAAAAACAGGCATTTTACAAGATATTCGCCGCATGTTTATTCGCTATGGGCAGGATAGGGAATACGCAAGCGCTTTCATGTTTATGATCGATATCAATCGCGCAACCGTGCTGCAGCTACTCAGAGTTAAATCTAGCTTAGAAGAGCTGCTTCAGGATCCAGAGAGTACCCGAGAGGAGTTAGAGAAAACAATTATACTGTTTCGATGTAGGCCGGACGTACATTACAGAAGTAGTTTGTTGCCGGCTTACCTTGCCGAATTAAGGGCGCGCATAACAGAGTTAAAGGCTGAAAACGAACTATTTCAAAGTATGATGGCTGATATCCACTCTGGCAAAATTGAATACAATCCCGCCCAGTTCACCCTCACGCAATGTTTGCGTGATTATAAAAGACGGCTGATAGAAGAGGATCAAAATGCATCACCGGATGATGCGGGCGCTGCCGCCTTGCCACCTTCACAAAGAAGACGGCTTGCCCCTTAAACTTTCCCTATCCCTTCCCCTAAGCGCATCACACGATTGGGTTGCATGTCTTGATGCCAGCGCATGGCATCTTGTTGAAATAATAAAATCACCGTGGATCCCAAATTAAAATGCCCCAACTCGGCGCCCTTATTAAAGAATAAGTTTTCAGAAATCGACCGGTATTCACTTTGTGAACGGTGCGGTGGCGTCACCAAACCTTGCCACACGGTGCTGATGCTTGCCACCAACATGGCGCCCACCATGATCACCGCCATTTTACCAAGGTCTGTGTCAAAGATGGCCACCAAACGTTCATTCCGTGCAAACAGCGCATCGACTTTATTCACAGATTTGGGATTAACAGAAAATAAACGCCCAGGAATATAGCGCGTTTCGATTAATTTTCCCGGAAAGGGCATATGAATGCGGTGGTAATCAGGCGGCGCCAAATAAATGGTCATGAATTCGCCACCCAAAAAAGCCTGACTTAAGGGATCGCTTGCATGCTGGCTGCCCAATAAACTTTGCAGCGAATAATCGCGGCCCTTGGCTTGTAATAATGTTCCATTTTCAATTTTGCCAAATTCACTGATGCGCCCATCGACAGGGCTGACAAGCGTTTTTGTATCAGGATCGATGGTCCGTACGCCTGGTTTTAAATGTCGCGCAAAAAAGTCTTGAAAGTGTTGATATTGTTCGGCTGTTTCACGTTCTGCTTCTTGCATGTTGACGTGATAGCGTTGAATAAAGTCATTGATAATCCAATTCTTAATTTTTGGTGTTTGGAGCGTGGCAATCAAGCCGCCAAAACGTGATAAAGCATGATGCGGTAAAAACTGGGGCGGTATTTTGGTAAACAGTGAGAACAAAATATTTTTCCTTCTATAACCTTAATAATGTGTATTTTGCTTTGTCTCATTCAAAAAAGCCAAGTAATGGCGGTAGCGGTTTTCGGAAATGGCTTCTTCTGCCAAGGCTGCTTTAATCGCACATTGGGGTTCGTTGATATGATGACAATCTTTAAATCTACATTGCCCCAGATAAGGCCGAAATTCGATAAAGCCTTCTGCCAAACGCTGATAATCCAATGGCCATAAGCCAAAGTCACGAATACCCGGTGAATCAATAATGGTGCCACCATGGGGTAAATGATAAAGCCGCGCGGTCGAAGTCGTGTGTTGTCCCAGTTTAGAATTCAGCGATAAATCGCCCACACGAATGTTTTCGTTTTGGCACAATTTTTTAATGAGCGATGATTTTCCCACACCAGATTGGCCTACCAAAATACTGCTTTGATCTTGTAGTGCAGCCAATAAGGGTGCAAGCCCATTTTCCATTTTGGTAGAAGCGCGCACGATTTTAATGCCGCATTTTTCATAATATGCCAACCATTCGAATAGGGGATCGGCCGCTTCTAAGAGATCCGCTTTATTCACCACGATAACGGGGGTTAAGTTTAATAAATTGAGTGCCACCAAATAGCGATCTAACACAATGGGCGTGGGCACAGGCAGTTTTGCCATCACCACCAAAGCTTGCGTGATATTTGCCGCCATGGGTTTTTGACGTAGCCCAGCTTGTCTTGCCAATAAAGAAATACGGGGGAAAAGGGCTGTCACCACGCCTTTGCCATCTTGGCTTTCGCGAAAAGCCACTTTATCGCCCGTGACAATGGCCTCGATGTTTTGTCTTAAATGACATTGAATCAGGGCGCCTGTTTGCGTTTGTACGTCGATAAGCTTTCCGAAATGGGCGATCACCCATCCCGTTTGTTCATCAGATAAGTGACCGTCTTGGATAGCATGATCCAATTCAGCATTGATTTTTTCCGCACGGGTTAAACGTTCAGACTGGATTTTTTGTTGGCGCCAGAGTTGGCGACGGTTCAATACTTTTCTTTTCATATGTCAGCACTATACCCAAGTTATTTCAAAATGCATATTTTAAGCGCCCGGATTTTTTGTTCCAGGGAATTAAAAAAAAGGCGTAATAGCCGTCGCTATTGCGCGTTTTTTTTAATTCCCTGGGGCGAAAAAGACAAAGCTTAAAATATGCATTTTGAAGTAATTTGGGTATACGCATACAATACGATTTTAAATTTAGGGATAAACGGATGAGCACCGACGTGCAAGATAACCCACTGGTTTGGATGGATCTGGAAATGACAGGCCTTTTCCCAGATCAAGACACGATTTTGGAGATTGCCACGATTGTGACGGATGCGCAATTAAATATCCTGGCGGAAGGGCCAGTGATCGCCATTCATCAATCCGATGCCGTGCTGGATGCCATGGTGGAGTGGCCTAAAAAAGTGCATGCAGCCAGTGGCTTAACCCAGCGGGTTCGGACCAGTCAAGTCAGTATGGCTGCAGCCGAAAAAGAGACTTTAGATTTTATTTCTCACTATGTGGCACAAGGGGCTTCTCCCCTCTGTGGCAATTCGATTCATCAAGATCGTCGCTTTTTAACCCGCTATATGCCGACTTTAGCGTCATACTTACATTATCGGAATTTAGATGTGAGTACGGTGAAGGAGCTGGCAAGGCGTTGGTATCCCACCGTGTTTCAGCAAGTGAAGAAAAAAGAAGTGCATCTGGCGCTAGAAGATATTCGTGAATCCATTGATGAGCTGAAATTTTATCGGGCGCATATTTTTAAATAAGTGGAACCTTCCATGACGCGTTTTAATGATGCTCTACTCAAAAGCTGGGCTGAACACAGGCGACCCCTTGATGCAGACAAATCCCAGTTTGGTCATGTATTGGTTTTAGGCGGCGATGTGGGCATGTGGGGGGCTGTCTATTTGGCAGCAAAAGCGGCTTTGCGTATGGGGGCAGGCTTGGTATCGGTGCTGACGCACGAAGCCCATGCGCCTTTTGTAAGTCTCAATCGTCCTGAAATCATGAGTGCTGCCTTTCAAAACGAAAGTTTACGCCATGCGATTGCGCAGCGTGTGAGTCATGTGGTGGTGGGGCCTGGTTTAGGGGATTCTGCTTTTTCTCACGCCGTATGTGAATTTGCGCTCAGTCTGAAGCGGCCCACCTTATTTGATGCCGGTGCCTTGCGTTATTTGGCGCAGCAGCGGTTGACGCCAGAGCAGGCTGTGATCACCCCTCATGCGGGGGAAGCGGCCTATTTATTAGGGTGCAGTAAAGCCGAAATTGAAAGTGATCGCGTGGCTGCGTGTATCAAACTGGTGCAAACCTATTCTGCCATAACCGTTTTGAAGGGGCATGGGACCTTGGTGGCGGATGCACAAACCCAACCAGAACGCTGCCCTTGGGGGAATCCTTACATGGCCAGTGCTGGGATGGGCGATGCGTTAAGCGGGATCATTGTGGGCTTGATGACGCAAACTAGCGATTTCTTGAATGCGGCGATGGTGGGTGTGGCTTTACATGCCACAGCTGGGGATACCTTGATGCAAGCGGGCCCACATGGCTTTTTGGCAGAAGACGTGATTGAACAATCGGTGGGATGTTTAAATGCATATCATACTCCCCACTGAAGCAGACACAGTCAACTTAGGGCAGGTTCTGGCAAAAGTATTAACGGCCCCTGCTTGGGTTTATTTGGTGGGGGATTTGGGGGCGGGGAAAACTTGCTTGACCCGGGCCTTTTTGGCCAGTAAGGGCTATGTCGGTAAAGTGAAAAGCCCAACCTATACTTTGGTTGAAAGTTATGCAATTGCGCCACTCATCGTCTACCATTTTGACTTATACCGCATTGAGTCAGCGCACAGTTTAGAAGAAATAGGCATTCGCGATTACGAGGGCCCGAACGTGATCGCTTTATGTGAATGGCCAGAAAAAGCAGAAGGCGCCTTACCCGAACCCACTCTTATTTTAGAATTACAGGATCATGGGAAAGGGCGAGTGGCTGTGTTAAAAGGGGACGCTCAGCTGTTAGCAGCGATTGCACATTATATTAATGCTGAGAAGTAATGGACTACCACCATGATTCGTTTCATTTGTCTTATTTTATGTTTCTTCAGCACCACTGCCAGAGCGGCAGAAATCAAAGCCATTCAGGCAAATTGCGAAAAGGCCGTGATTGCCCTTTCCGGCGCGGCACAATATAAAGTGTTTACTTTAAGTGCCCCCACGCGCGTGGTGGTGGATTTGGACAATGTAACGGCAAGCAAATTAGCGCTTCCCAACAATAATCCAGAATGCATTCGTGCCGTGCGTTATGCCAAACATGACAAGGCTGGCTATCGTGTGGTGGTGGAACTAAAAACCGAACCTAAATTAACCACCACTGTGATCAAACAAGAAAAAGGCGTGCGCTTGGTTCTCGCGTTTAAAAATGCGCCTGCTCCAGCACCGGTTGCTGTGCTAGAAAAAAAAGAAGCTGTGAAACCCACAAAAGAAGATCTTAAAACAAAGGTAGCCTTGGCTCAGGCCGAAATTGTGGCGCCTATTAAAATAAACAAACCTGAAAAAACGCCCGAAATTATCAAACCGAATACAGAACGTTTTGCCCCACTTGAAAAAACCGCCGTGCTGGCTGCCCCTGCAAAAAATGTATCAGCCGAAGTGGTTTCGGTCAAAACGCATCAGCCCCACTCCTTGATTCCAAAACACAAAAAATTTGTGATTGCGATTGATGCTGGCCATGGTGGGGATGATCCGGGGGCCATGGGTAAAAAAGGCGTACGTGAAAAAGATGTGGTGTTGCAGATAGCCAAACGTCTCATGCGTTTAATTAATAATGAACCCGGTATGGATGCGGTGATGGTGCGTAAAGGGGATTACTTTATTGAGCTGCGTGATCGCATGGCGCTGGCCCGTAAAGAAGGCGCCGATTTGTTTATTTCGATTCACGCTGATGCCTTTCATCATCCACGCGCAAAGGGCGCGTCTGTTTTTGTGTTATCAGAACGCGGCAGCTCCAGCGAGGCGGCACGTTGGCTAGCTGATCACGAAAATCGTGCTGATTTGGTGGGGGGCGTTTCGTTAAATGATAAGAGCAATACCTTGGCATCCGTGTTGTTGGATTTGTCACAAACGGCAAGCAGTGCGGCAAGCATGGAGTTAGCCGATTATTTATTGCAAAGTTTGGGGCGGGTTTCGCCCTTGCATCGCGCACGGGTAGAACAAGCTGGGTTTATGGTATTAAAATCGCCAGATATCCCAAGTGTGTTGGTCGAAACCGGCTTTATATCCAATCCTGAAGGGGAGCGTTTTTTAAATACCCCCCATTCACAAGAAAAATTGGCAGAAGCTTTGTTAGATGGATTGCGTCGTTACGTGAGCAGCCGGCCCTATATGAGTCTGCATCACGAAGCGGCATCCATTCCGGCACCTGCCATTTCGAGGCGATAGATGTTACTGCGTCCGATTACAAAATTACCGATTACACTCGCCAATCAGATTGCCGCAGGGGAAGTGATAGAGCGTCCGGCCAATGTCGTCAAAGAACTATTAGAAAACAGTTTAGATGCAGGCGCGACCAAGATTTACATCGATATTGCGCAGGCCGGTATCCAATCTATTGTGATTCGTGACAATGGGCGCGGCATCCCAGAATCTGAATTACCGTTGGCCATTGCGCCGCATGCCACCAGTAAAATTGGCTCCCTTGAAGATTTAGAAAGCATTGCTTCTTTTGGTTTTCGAGGCGAAGCTTTGGCCAGCATCAGCAGTGTGGCAGAAGTCACGCTGGCTTCGTGTGTCAAAGGGCACGCTGCTTTTATTTTAAAATCCCATCCTGATCGCACTGATGAGATTACCCCGACAGCACATCCAGAAGGCACCACGCTTTCGGTACAGCATTTGTTTTTTAATGTGCCTGCCAGAAGAAAATTTTTAAAATCAGAACAAACCGAGCGGATGCATATTGAAAATGTGATCAAACGCTTGGCGTTATCGCATTTTGAGGTGGGCTTTTTTTATCGTTACGAAGAAAAACCGGTTTTGCAGTTGCCTGCCGCCCAAGAAAAATCGCAAGCAGAAGCCAGAATTGCAGCCATTATGGGCGAAACGTTTTTAAAAGGGGCGGTATTTCTTGAAACAGAAGCCGCCGGTTTGTCCTTACGTGGCTGGTTTTATTTTGATAAAAGCGGTTTTAGTCACAATGAATTTCAGGTTTTTTTGGTGAATGGCCGTGTGGTGAAAGATAAAATTTTTAGCCATGCGCTGCGTCAGGCCACGCTTTCATTTTTCGAACCTGGGCGCTTTGCCGGGTTTGTCTTGAATTTAACATTAGATCCCAGATTGGTAGATGTGAATGTGCATCCCACAAAGAGTGAGGTGCGCTTTCGTTATCCCAATCAGGTGCATGATTTTTTATTACAAGCTTTAACGCGTTTAATTTCGCAAGAGTTGTCTGAAATTAACATGCCTGTGATGACTGAAATGTTTCAACCAATGGAAGCCAAGCCCACATTCAAGACATTTCAGTTTTCATGTTATTACAATCGGTTTTTGATGCTGCAACAAGAATCCATGCCAATCATCATTGATGCGTTTTCTTTAAAAAAACACGCTTACTTGGCAGGCTTGGTTGCACCCATTCATAAAAAACCGGTATTGATGCCGATTGTGTTTGAATTGCCTAAAAATGGACATGCCGTTTTACAGGACGCCTTGGCTTTTTTTGAGTTTACGCAAAGTGCAGAAAACCAATATGTTTTGCGCGCAGTGCCATGGTGTTGTGACGTGATTTTAGATGCAGAAGGGCTACAGCTTTTTTTAGAAAAATTAGACAGTGTGAAGACAGAAAAAGCAGTCGATCTTTTAGCTGCCTATTTTGCTGACTGTTTTTTACGCGAAGCTTCGGTTGATAAAATGAATCAATGGTTAAATCAGCTTTCTTTAGATCCCAATCAACATATTAAAACCCTTTCATCACAAGCCTTGTTAGGGTTGTTTAAGTGAAACTTTTCACTGCATGGTTTACACCATAAGTTCACTGATAATTATACTGGCATTCTGCCGGGGTGGCATAGACGAAAAGCCCACAGAAACTTTTCGGGTATATAAACTTGACGCGTATTCAATGATTCAATTACTGTGCTTGTGTTATATAGTAGGTATGTTTGGTGGATAACCCATATCTTACTCCTAAAATAGTGCTATTTTGCCGGTTAACTGCATTAAAAATATCTTAAAAATCCTCATGTACTACACGTACAATTTGGTTTTTGTGGCATTTTTGCCTTATTAATCAGCAAAATAGCACTACTTTAGGGTGTGTCCTCATTACGCTATATCAAGGCGGTACGGCCGAGATAGTAGTAATGAGGACACGCCCTAGGGACATACACCTAAAAAATGGCGGCGCAAGGTTGGAGTCTTTTTATGAAATTGAATAAGTCAGCGCTTACTCCGTGGTCAAAAAGTGCAGATCGACCCCCCTTCGCACTCTTTCAAGCCATTTTAAATGGCGTCGAATTGTCAGGCACGGTATTTGTAACGCGTGATTGGTTTGATGAACGCGCAAAAACAAGCCTGTACCACCAAGCCTTTATCGCTCGCTTGGCCAACATGCCCTTTGCCTCTGCAAAAAAATTGGCCGCTGATCATGGCGAAAACCTTACCCAGCTAAAGGCACAATTAGATCATATTGTGCAAAGTAATGAGAGCCTTAATAGTAAAGACGCGCAATACACGCAGCACATCGCAGGTTTCATGGCAGCGCTGAGACAAGAAGACCCTATTAGCTTTTTATTTGATTTAGAAAGCGGGGATACCCTAAGGCCGCTGCTATGCCACATCAGAATCAAAAAAAATGGGCAAGGCCTTGCAGTATATGAAATTATTATTTCGAATTTGTCATCTGGCAGTGAAGAAAATTATGACAAAGACACCAATCCTGATGCCACTGCTTTAAGAAGAAGCGATCAAAAGGTATTTCATTTACCCATTCCAGAAAATGCGGCACAACACGAACAGATGCAGGCTGCCTTGCAAAATTTTATGGAATTTGTCTCTGTTCGAACAGTGCCCGTTCACTTTTTCAACAATGTATTACAGAAACTCACTTTAGTGGGCGGCATGTTGATGGATCCAAAAGTATTGGAGCAAGATCAGCATTTTAGCAAAGGGGAGCGTTCCGCCGGATCAAGAGAAAAACCGCTGCATTCTTTAGAGCGCTTGTATTTGGGGGAAGACGCCAGTCTTTTCAAATTCCATTTGCGTTTGCAGACTTTGCATGATTTTTTTGATTCACTTGACGAAACAGAACTTAAAAAGGATCCTGATCAGCAAAAAGCGATCATCAGTGGCATACAAAATCTTTTTCGACAGATTCGAAAATTAACCAGCACGCATAAAATTTCTGTTGATGAAAGTAAAGTGATTCAATCGTGGTTAAACGCAGTCCAAGATCAGGTTAAAGCTTTAGAACAAAAAGAAATACCGGATTTTTCAATTGTTAAATCAGAAGGGCATGCAGAAAAGGTGGAGGCCTTAAGGGCCGACGTTTTTCAGGTGAAATCCGAATCCCTGCACAATGTCGCATGGTCCATTATGACTGGGGACAGTCAGATCTATACCCGTGCGCTCATCATACAAGATGGGATGAAGCAAAGCCTGGTCAATCTACGTGACCAAATCACGGGTCGTGCATATAAAGATGCGAGCAACCGGACTCGTCAGCGCCATCCACGTTTGCATATTGGTAGCGCAGACCATAGTGAATTGGCCATAACTCAAATAGAAGAATATTTTCTCAATCTTCCCTTAGATGATGAAAATTTTTGGCAGCTTTCAGCAGAGGAGTGTCAGCAACAACTCAGACAATTTTGGGAAGTTGTTGATAGCTACCATGCAGAATACAAGAAACCAAAGAGCGGTGACAAATTTCATCCTAAACGTTTTCAGGTTGTTCTGCCGATGCGCGTTTTGATATCCATTACCAAAAATGTCGTCAGCACTTTGACGTAAGGGTTGCCGCTTCGACACGCGTGGGGAATCTACAACAATACAGCGATCATGTACGCGTTATTTTAGATGCGCAACCTAAAGCTGAAAAAGAAGCGTGGATGCAATTTGGTGATGCAGAGAGCCGACAGTCTCTGAAATATTCCCCCACTTCCCTCACACGATTGAGTCAGCTTGAAACAGCGGCAGATAAACAACTGTTTTCGTATAGCCTTTATCTCAAGAGGAATGCCGACTGGAATCTTGCAAATAAATACGGGTCATCTTTCTTGAATTTAGAGAATCAAGTGGCATTTTTGCAATATTTTGCCAATATAGAAAGGGCCTTGTCTTACACTTATTTTTCACTTTATGCATCCCTGGCGAAAATAGATGGTTTGCCATCGTGCTATGCTTCTTCGCATCAATATGGTAAGCCACCGTTCTTTTTGAAGATGGATGAGCCTTCTGTTTACACATTACCTTTGACTGGGACAGACGAGCCCGCTTATCTTAGTAAACGCATCAATGTGTTAAGTGAGCCAGCGTATCATAAAGCGCTGACAGCTGCCCCGCATCAAACAAGCCAAACCATTCAGGTTAACCATACAAAAACAAAACGCCTAACAGCAGAAGCCTTTCATCTGCGTGAAACAGCGCACATTGCGCATGCCACCGATATGAAAGTCATCAATTTATTGGATTATTATTTGCGAGAAAACAATATCGGGTTATTGAGAAACAATCCCAGTAACCAGCACCGCAATCAATCACTCTTCCTTTTTTCGTTGTTTGATAATCGCACTTTTTTACTGGAATCTATCAACCGCAACCCAAATATTTTGCTTGTTGTTTTGGATTTGGTGAAAAAAGGAATGGCAGTGAATGGTGTGGAAGGGAGCAATGAAATCGATGAGCATGGGGTGTTTTTTGTAAAAATCTACGCACTGCTAACAAATTATCTACAAGATTTCACGTTGCCTGAAGCGGTAAAGCCCCAATACGTCACAGCATCAGCAGAACTTGAAGCGCAGAGTGGCAAGCTTGTTGTTGTCAAATACCCTAAAAAGAGAGATGAGTCGAAACGGCTCTCACCTATGTCCCCCATGGTTATCAAAGAACAGCAACATCATTTAGAAGGCTGGAAGAGCCTGATTTCGGGTACCCAAATTTTTAAAGGCAAAGCAGCCGAACTTTCCGTAGAGGTTGTGGCAGACTTTTTGACAAGTCAGGGCTTTATGAAGACTTTTCCATTGCCAGATAACAAAAAAGATCCGGTAGCAGAAAAAGCAAAAGCTGATATGGCCGCAAAATGCATGAAGCGCGTAAAAGATTTTTTTAGATTGTCCAATCCTGGTCATTCAAGCGACGCTTATGCAAAACAAAGAGAAGTGATCACGCGTGTCTTAACAGCCAAAGCCATCACCGATTGTGCGTTGCCTGTTCAGTGTCAAGCTTTTCAAGCTTACCCTGCGCTCGCTATCTTGAAAAAGGGAGCAGCCAATTATGATGATTGTGTTTATTTGAATATTATTTCAGGCGAGTTTTCTTTTGGCATAGGATTTAAGGAAGTAGAATTACCGGATGAAGTGTTAAACAATCCTGTTGTGAAGGATTATTTTGGGAATCGCAATATTAAGGGCTTGGGGCATGTTTGCCCAAAAACAAGCGATAAAGGGCTTGAAGCCAAATTCACGGTAGAAAGTGTGGCTTATACCTTAAAAGTGTCGGTGGATGGAAACTCATCGACTTTATGTAAGCGTGTCAAGGTAAATAACAACTTTATTGAGCTTGAGCTACAAGGCAAAAAAGATGTAACGGTTGCACCCAGCCCACTTCGTTCGGATGTCCGTTTTGTTTGGTCTACCGTTAATAATTTAAGTAGAGATTCCTTTCAGCCTGCCGCGCATCTCATTGAATGTGGCGATCCCAGGCATACCCTCTTTGTTCAATCTGAATCTCATTATGATTTTGTGCAATTTGAATGTGGCGAATATCGTTCAGTTGGCTATCGCGTGGGGCATATCAAAAATTCTTTTCCGTTGGATAGCGCCGCTTTCTTCGAAGTGGCATTACTGAATATCGAGCATGCGGATCACATTTTAATTAAGAAACCAAATAAAGACGTAGACGAAAAGCAAGCAGAATTGATTTATGAACTGCCCAGGTTGGGCTTAAGTTTTACTTATGATTCAAAAAAAGCTGAATTGTATTGGTCTGATAACCCGCAATACAAATTGGTCACCACTCAAGCACAGGCTATTCCCCATTATACCGGTGCCCTTTATTTAGCAAATAAAGACGATGGCGTGGTGTCTGCCCTTTTCCCTATTTATCCACTCAAAAAAGAAAAAACATTACAGTCCACGCTGAATTATGTATTGATTCCTGATAGAAATAATAAAAACACGTTTGGGAAGGGGCTGTTTAACTATCAAGTGGGCACCTATATTCAATGTAAGGTGCATCAAAATGGAGACGTGACAGCCGATTCGGCGCAAGATTATTTATATCTGGCGTATCTCTATTTGGCCAATAATAAATTTGAAAAGGCTTTAGCGTGTTTTGAAAAATGCCGCCGTAATGCGCCACTCACAGGAACCGTGAATGAACTCAGTATTTTAAGAGAAATTTTAAATTACGATGCTGTTCCAGATAGCGCTTATGATGAAGCTCCCATCACAACGGTACGCACACCAAAGCAGTTAGCAGTACGTATGGCCGCCGGTGCTTTTCTAGCAGAATTTTACCAAACAAACGCAGCGATTCATTCTGAGTCGGGATTAAGTTTATCGAAAGAAGCCACAAAAATTAGAGTCGATGCGTTCAGAACCTATTTTCGAAAAGAATTGGGTGGCGATCTGAATCGCCTTTATCGACTTTACAGTGCGGCAGAAAATAATATCCCCGTTTCGATGCGATTGCCAGAACGCGAAAAACCGTATTATTCGCGCCACATTCAAGGTGATGGCGTTAAGCCGAAGCATAACGCCAATGCGTATGAAGCAGCGCGTTTAAACAAAGGGCAAGCTTTAAAACGGTTGCAAATTTTACAAAAGAAGGCACATTTAACCGAAGCGGAACAAAAAGAACGCAGTGCGTTACCTCAAACGATTGAACAAGGCAGTCGTATCGAAGTGGCAAAAACCTCCTATTCCACAAGAAATGTCTCATGCTCAATGTCCCTAGCGGGTTTATCTGATACGTTAAGAGACGCTTTTTTTAAGATGCGGGATTTTTATGATCTGGATGAAAAAATAGAAACCGTAACGGTTGCTCATAATTTGAGCATCACATTAAAGGTCGAAGCTAAAAAGACTTTAACGCCTGAAATTGAAAAAATAAATGAAAGCGTGCGCACATTGCAAGCGCCGGATGTTTTTATTCAACAATACAATCTGATGAATCATCCAAAGCCCGATTATCATTCCGCATTGGTAATATATCAATTGGCACGAGATGAAAATACATCTGAAGCCACGCGTGATCAAATGAAGGCGTTTTTGCAAAATATAATTTCGTATTATTACGCCACAATAACGCATATAGAAAACGCAGATGATGGCCAATATAAGGCCAGCCGTGAGAGGATGATAAAAGATTTCAAATCATCTGTTCCAGAGCCTGATTTTTGTTTCGATATTTTGAAAATATTGGCATCGAACGATCCGACTCAATTTCCTCAAATTGAGAAATATATTGAGACACAAGAAAATATTGAGAGAGCGTTTCCGAAAACCCATCCTTTAAAACCAATTGATTGGAAGACAGCACTCAATAACCGTTATACAGGATCGGATCACTACTATAAAGATCAAGTGTTATCTGAGATTGGCGGGTTATTTGTCAATATTCCCCTTTCCGATGCCATTGTAAGTATGGCAAATGCTGTTGAAAAATATAATAACCCGCGTCAAAGCATTGGCTCTTATAACGAGAGACTGCATAACCAGGCTATGCTTCATGCTGCAAAAGAATGCCTCAAAATTTTAAAAGAATGCTGGATTGAGCAATATAAAGATCGCAATGCAAAGCGGATCGTAGACGAAGCACTCAGGGCAGATTTTGTAAGATGTGCTGACCGGTCTCAGGTAGACGCGGTTTCTTATACGGTACGGGATGTTAGTTCAAGAAATGAATTTGCAAAATTTGCATCGCAAGCTAAAAAAGCGAAAGCACCTTATGTTGATACAGCGATCCCTTTTACTTCAAGTCTAAAAGATTTGTGTTTATTGGCAGGCATTGAAAATTTACGTGATTTTTATGGTGACTATAAGCAAGCAGAAAGCCATGATCTCGCAACACCTTCAGCTGACTTATTTGAGGTGAAACCGACAGATTCTGCCTATCGAAAACGATCGAAAGAAAGTTATAACGCCGATTATAGAGAAGGAGAAAAATACAATTTAAGAATCGAGCAAATGAAGGCCGTCTCTATCAAGCACTTAGGTCATGATAGCGTGCGTCAACAATTAAAATCAGAATTGGGTTTGATCTTATCAGCAGAAGCTACTGAAAGAAAATCACTCTTGCTTCATGATGCCAATGAGGTGTTTGCATCAGAAGCAGAACGCTTAGATACAGCCGCCGCCATCCAAGGTAAGCAAAGAACAACGCTGGGTATTCCTGAACTGATGACCTTGTTTTTGCATAACGATATTGAGCTGTATCGTGAAAAAACAAAGCTCTCAGACCCTCAAATTAAAAAACTGCACAATGATGTGGGCGAGTATTTGTGTCGCGCCACAGAGTATCAACATATTGAGCGGGTGATAAAAGCCATCACGGATATTGAAGCGCTAAAAGCGAAGCCACTTTATGATCAAGATGAGTATCAAACGCTCCTGCAAAAACTGGGCACACAACTCACTGCAAAGCGTGCGTACACGTGGCAGGATTTCCCACAGGCTTTGGTGTTTGAATATTACGAAGACATGATGGTGCGTCCTGAACAATATCAACTGTTGCAGTCTTTATTAAATAAGGATGGGACAGGGAATTTTAACAATGTGATTTTGCAGCTCATCATGGGGGGGGGTAAATCAAAACTCATCAGTCCCTTGGCCTTGGTATGCTCTGCCGAAGGGCATAACTTGGTAGTGTACGACGTTCCCAAGCCCTTATTAGAAACAAACTATGCCGATGTGAAGGATACGCTCAAACGTTTGTTTGGGGTGGAAGCGCATAAGTTTGAATTTTCACGTCATCATACGCATACCTCAGATGATTTACGGCGCATGCTCGCTTCCATGAAATTGTGGATGCAAAATCGTGAAGTCGTGGTGTGTAGCGGCAGCAGCATCCAATCGTTAGAGCTGAAATGGACAGAAACACTACGTAATTTGCAAGCTTGTAAACCTGATGAACGGTCTGAATTTTTAGCGCGCCTACGTTGTCTTGAAGAAATAGACACTATCTTAGTACATCACACCGATATCATTTGTGATGAAGTGGACTTACGCTTATCTCGAAATCAAGCCTTGATATATTCTGCGGGATCCGAAATCTTTATCCCGAAAGATAATGTTGATTATGTCGTGGACTTTTATCAATGGATCGCTCATAAGTCCTTTACTTTCAACGGACAAAACGGTGAAGCAGAAAAATCTTATACCTTTTTGCAACTCATCAATCATGAGGCGCCTATCCCACGTGATGCGCAGTGGGATGCTTTTTTTGCGCAAGTGGTAGATGAATTAATCGCAGATCCTCAGTCGCCGTTGGCTGGGTTGATTAATGGATTAAATAAAACGGATTGTGTCACACTGAAGCGTTGGCTCTATACCAACTTGGCAACCGAAAACACAGTGACTCAAGATCGGGAGGAAGGGTTTGCACAAGAGGTAGAGGCTTTACTCAAAAAAATCAAAATCGACAAAGCCTTATTTTCCCGCACAAGTTTTTATAAGCATATATTGTCTAATCTGTTCCACACGCTGATCCCTAAATCATTTAACTTCCATTATGGGTTTATAGAGCCACCAAAAGAACAATTGCTGTCGTTAATTGAAACGGTTGATAAAGCGACTGCCCATCAACGTGGTTGGGATTATGCAGCATCGCAAATCGTGATGCCTTATGAAGGGGTGCGGGCACCCAAGATTGGTTCAAAATACAATCCTGAAGAAAAATTGGTGCTGACTTGTCAAGCCCATTTGCAACATAACCAGCCCATGACTTTTGAGCTGTTTACTTTGTTGATGAAAGAACTTTATCAACGTGCTGAAGCAGAATGTGCTGCTCAATTGAACGCTAGAGCGAAAGGATTAAATGCTGTTATTCTGAAACTCGATGAAACGGATGCAGGGGAGTTATTTTATCGCCTACTCGGAAAAGGGCATGACACAGACGAAGACCCGATTAAATTAGTAGATTTTGAATTTGACGAAAGCAATTTAGAAGTTGTACTGGCGATGTATCGTAAACGATACGGGCAATTGAAGCATCATTCTGAATTGTGTCTCGAGGCCATTCGCAGACATGTGCTGGGCTTTATCACGTACGATACCCAGTCAATTCGTTCGAATCCTTATGCGTATGTCGAAAGCACCCATAGTTTCCGTGGGTTGACTGGTACCCCACATAATGCCGAAGAATACCATTATCGACTTTCGTTCGATAAAAGCCCCAGTTTTGGTACGGATGGCAGGACGCTCAATAAAATCATTTCAAAACATCCTGAAATTTTTGAAATTGAATCTCTTAAGTTAGTAGATTTCTTAAATATCAGTTTTGAAAAGCACGGCGAACATGCCAAAAAAATTCGATCCATTATCGATAATGGGTTATTTAAAGATTATAAAAACTTACAAGCAGCGCAGGAAATTGCTGCCTTCTTTAAGGACCATAAAAACCCAGGTGGGATAAAATGGGTTTTGTATTTCGATGAAAACCAGATTTTATCCGCCATTGAAGTGGCCAATCCGCATAACATTAAAAAAATTGGGTCCTCTTCGCCTACCAATATCGCGGCAAAATTGAGTGGCTGCGCCCCAGAACACCGTTTTTCTTATTATGATCAGCCGCATACCACAGGTGCAGATATCCACCAGGCTTTTGATACAGAGGCCTTAGAAACATTCGGTATTCTTTCGAGTTTACGTGACGTTTTACAAGCCACCATGCGATTACGAGATTTTTCGAAAGCGCAAAAAGTGATTTTTATTATTGGTAAAGTGCTCACAGACATGTTCCCGGGTAAAACCTGGAGTACAAAAAACATTCTTGAATTTGTTTTTGAAAATGCTTTGAAAAAACAAGCTGAGAATAATTATGTCGGCGCCCTGGAACAGTACGATGCCATTATTCGTCAAGCCATTAAACAGATGATCAAGGCAGAATCTGATATTGCAAAAAAAGAAGCGATGTTTTGCGATATTGCGGAAGGCACTTTTGTTTTTCCTGAAGAAATCGATCCCGGTAAGAAATTCAGCCATGTTGAATATTATGACCGCACACAGACATTGTTGGAAGACGCTAAACAGGCAGCCGAATCAAAACTAAAATCGTTTGTTAAAAAGTTTTCTTTAACGATGCCTGATTCAGTGAAGCACAGTCTTGATAAGGTGCATCAGAATGCACTGGAACGCACAGAAGACATGGCAAAAACAACTGCAAAAATGAATGACCTAGGGAGTGAGTTAGAACTTCAGATTGAAACTGAAGTAGAAAAGCAGCAAGTACAAGAAAAGCAAAAACAAGTGCAGCTGGAAGAAAAATTCGATGCGCAGCAACTTAATATTAACGCTCAGGCGATTCGTCCCAAAATACTGAACTTTACTGCGCCTCAACTGGCCGATTTTAATTTTTGTGAATCAGCGGTATTGCCTGTGGTAGAGGGAGTGGGCACCCCGCTTTACTCGCTTGATGCCATGGCAGAAGAAAGACTTTTTTTTGAACCTGCCTATAAATCACTCGATCGCTTCAAATTTGATAGCAGTATTCTCATTTCGGATATGGCTTCGTCTGTGTGTAGCAATGCCGGAACAGGAAAACCAATGGGTGCCTTTACCGGCATGCAAATTCCTGTGCAAGTTTTGTATTCCTATGCGGTAGGGGAATTGCTGGCTGTGATTGTGACAGATGACGAAGCCGCACATTTAATGAAAGTGATGAGCGCACCCGAATTTGCAGCAGCATTGCCTGATAACAAAGCCATGTGGTTGGAACGTCCCAGTGGTAAACCAAAATGTATAGAAGTGCATGCTTCTCTGGTTCAAGAGGCGTTAAAGAATCCTGAAGCCGCAGACGATTTGAAACAAAAACAAGGCGCTATTTGGGAACAGGTTAATTTCCTATGCGGGAATTGGGATGTGTTGAATCAAAAAATTCGTGATACGAAAGACATGCATTGGTTCCAGAGAGAGTTAGATAAAAAAGCAGCACTTTTGGGTGCCTTGAGTGACACTATTTCGCAAAATCACAAAACAGATTTTGATCAATTTAAACAGCATCTTAGTGAGCTAAAAGACAAGGCGGCCCCTTCGTTCTTATTACGCCCCACGATCTATGTTAACTATGCCGATCTTAAATCGGATGCAGGCTTGCGTTTATTGGCTTCTTTGGTAAACATCAAAAATGATGAAGTGCAAACCAAGGCGTCGATGCCGCCTTTCTCGATTCATGTGATTTCGTCTTCTGAAACACTGGATGACTTAAAGCAATTTAGTAGAGCACAAGGTAAAACGATCAATTTTGATCGTATTAAAAACATGAGGTTCTCAGTCGTTGACGCAGCAGAGAAAATCAATTTTGTAAAACAAAACATCACCAGAGAAGACAAAGATCAGGTCAATGTTCTGGTTGATTCGGATGCGGCTTTTATCAATGCCTTTTATGATCCGAACAACCTACAAGGCATGAGCATAAAGAGTGCAAAGTGCTTGGTCAGGTTGCCGATAGCGGGCCATATGGGCATCAGTTACGCTCAGCATCTTATCGAAACATACCAGATCGATCGCTCAGAGCGTAAATTTCAGACCTTGTATAAACTCGAACAGATGAATGATGACTTAAGGAACGGTCGTAAAAATGCAGCGTTTGATGGCGTGACATATCTCAATCGACATGATGCCAAATTGTATTATCCAAACTTAGAAGCCATGTATTCTGATAGAAGAAAGGCAAGCGAAAAAGAAGATTCATGGATCCGGCGTTTCCCTAGAAATTCAAATCGTGCTTTGCAATTGGCATTGCTACAGCAAGTCGAACAGCTCTCTTTGGGGGCGGTTGTGAATTTAGACGAAGACCAAATTGGTTTGAAGCGGGCTGCGGCCATCGGCACTTACCTTGCGATTATTGCCGAAATTGACGGCGAGCCTAAAAACCGATTCAGTAAAGAAAGTGATTTGCGAAAATTATGTGTGGAGAAATTGGCGGAATTTGATATTCATTATGAAGTGCTCTCAGATCAGGATTATTCAAATTACACGAATGCCGTTAGCGTATTTTTCAAGAAATATGACGCAATAAATAGGCATTTTTTAAGCTATAAAGACAGATTTTCAAAGACGCGGCCTCAGACATTTGGCGTGGAATTCACTCGCGCCTTAGCTCATATTGAAAAAGGCAAAGATTACGATGCGATCGTGGCGATTCAAAAAAATCCCAAAATGAAACGACATGTGGATGCCAAAAATAATGATTTACTCTTGGCCGCTTTGGCAGCCACAAAAAGTGATGAAAATCATATTAAACTGTCTGGCCAACGCATGATTCGGTTTTTAATTTTGCATGATTTTAAGCTTAGGGCTGAACATTACGCTATTCAAAATTTGGATCGTATCGCGGATAGCTTATCTGATGAAGAATATGCTTATTTCGTGACACATGCGGATAAGCAGTTATTGCCAAATCACCTGCCGCATGATGCGACGATAGCTGGAAAAGCGGCTAAATACGATCAAATAGCAAAAGTCCATCGCAACAATCGCATGCGAAAAATTTTGTATGCAGTGGGTTTTGTTGCTGCCGCAGTGATTATCGCGGCTGGGGTGGGTGCAGCCATCTATTTCACTGCCGGTTTGGCCGCGCCGATTATTCCTGCCTTGGCTCTCGGGCTAGCAGGAAAAATAGGCTTGTTGACAGGTATCTCTTTTGGCATCAGTGCGGCGCTCACAACCGCGATCTGGAGTGTTTCTGTGCTTCGCTTTAAAGTGTTAAAAGCGCAGGTTATAGTGGATAGTCACATGATGGATGATGATGCAACGCCATCCACATCGATGGTGATGGATACCAATCTATTAGCTGGAGAACCTGGATGGTATGCTGCCTTGGGCAGAACGCAGCCATCAGCCATGGTGCCCCGTCAAGCTACAGCGTCTACGCTACAAAATAGACATGATGGCGCTTCACTTGCACCTTAATGGCTGAATTTCTCTCCCGTGTACTCGCGGGAGAGAAGGATGTCGCATGCTTACAATCATCAACACTGGATCCAATACACATGCATCATCCTACCGTGATTTTTCTCATGGGCCCCACTGCCTCTGGTAAAACAGGCATTGCCCTGGAGTTGGCCGCACAATTCCCCATTGAAATTGTAAGCGTGGATTCTGCCATGGTGTATCGGGGATTAAATATTGGTACGGGTAAACCTGAGCCTTCTGTCTTGAATGAAATCCCGCATCATTTGATCGATATCTGTGATCCCAGCGAAGTGTATAGCGCCAAACAATTTTGTATCGATGCGCTCAAAGCCTGCGAATCTATTTTGGCTCGCCATAAAATGCCTGTATTCGTGGGCGGCACGCATCTTTATTTCAAAGCCCTGTGGCATGGCTTATCTGATTTGCCATCAAAAGATGAGGTGATTCGTGCACGCTTAGAATCCGAAGTACAAGACAAAGGCATCGCCACCTTGCATGCGAGATTACAGCAATGTGATCCCATTGCGGCAGCCAAAATTAACCCAAATGATCCCCAACGTATTATCCGTGCTTTAGAAGTGATTGAACTGGAAGGCAAACCACTTTCTGAACTGTGGCAAACACAAAACAAGCCTGCTTTCCCTTATCAAGTACGCGCTTTTGCTTTGATGCCAGAAACGCGTGCCATTTTGCATGAACGTATTTTTCAACGTTTTCAGCACATGATGGCGCAAGGGTTTGAGGGCGAAGCGCATGCCTTGTATCAGCGGGGGGATTTGTCTTTGGATTTGCCTGCCATTCGATCGGTGGGCTATCGTCAAATGTGGGACTATTTTAATGGGGCCTATGATGCCAAAACGCGTGATGAAAAAATTGTTTTTGCCACCCGTCAGTTGGCTAAAAGACAACTCACGTGGTTGCGCAGTTGGCCAGAAGTGTCCGTGATTTTTGATAAAACGCCCATTATTTCTGCGTTAAATGCACTGACTTTTTCTGATAATTCAGACTAAAATAGTTCTTTTCCCAAAAGCGAAAACCCTGTGATCACTCATGCTTTACCCATTGAGCGCGCTGTTCTGGTTCATGTAACGGATTCGGCTCCCGGAGATGATTTTGAAGAATTTCGGGAATTGGTTCACGCCGCAGGGGCCGAAACAGTGGCGGACGCCACCGCCATTTTACGCAAAATAGATCCTAAGTTATTGATTGGCCTAGGCAAGGTAGAAGAAATTAAAAGCCTGGTCACCACTCATAAAGCCGATTTGGTTTTATTTAACCATGCGCTCACGCCTTCACAACAACGTAACCTCGAAGCGTTTTTTCAAGCCCGTGTATTAGATCGTACTGACATTATTCTGGATATCTTTGCCAAACGGGCCCGAACGTTCGAAGGCAAGTTGCAGGTTGAACTGGCGCAGTTACAACATCTGGTCACCCGCTTGGTCAGGGGCTGGACCCACTTAGAACGTCAAAAAGGGGGCATTGGTTTGCGTGGCCCGGGCGAAACGCAGCTCGAAACCGACAGGCGTTTGGTGCGCAATCGCATCAAAGTGCTCAAAACACGATTAGAAAAAGTACGCAGCCAGCGCGGCCAAAGCCGTGCCCAGCGCCATAAGCACAGCGTGCCCACCGTGTCATTGGTTGGGTATACCAATGCAGGCAAATCCACTTTGTTTAATCGCTTAACCGGCAGCGAAGTCTTTGTGGCCAACCAATTGTTCGCCACGTTGGATCCCACTTTAAGAGAATGCAAAATTTCAGGAGCGGGGAAAGTGGTGTTGGCTGATACGGTGGGGTTTATTAGTCACTTGCCCCATAAATTGGTCGATGCTTTCCACGCGACGTTAGAAGAAACCGCCGATGCCACTTTATTGCTACATGTCATAAATGGCGAAAGTCCTTTAAAAGCCTGCCAAGTGCAGGATGTTGAAGCGGTGTTACAAGAAATCGAAGCCGCAACAGTGCCGGTATTAAAGGTGATGAATAAAATTGATACCTTGCCGCAGATTGCCCCACGTATTGATAGGGACGAAGCAGGGCACCCCACTGTGGTATGGCTTTCGGCCCGTACGGGGGAAGGGATGGCCTTGCTTCATCAAGCCATTGCAGAACGTTTGGCCCATTTACATTGGCACGGCTTGCTACAATTGCGAGAAAGCGATGGTGCTTTACGTGCCCACTTGTACGAAAGCGGCTTGATTATATCCGAATCGTTTCAAGCCAATCCTTATGGTACGCTTGTGCTTTCGTTAACGCCGGCAGAAAAAGCCAGATTAACCGAATATTATATGATTGAGGTCAGTGCTTGGCAGCCGATAGGCCAAGATAAAGGAGAAAACAATGACGTGGAACGGGGATGACAATCGCGATCCCAAAAAACCAAATGATCCAAAAGACATCTGGAGCCGAAAAGGGAAAGAAGACGGCCCGCCTGATCTAGACAAATTATTCAAAGATTTTTTTGGCAAACTCTCTGGCACTCAAAACACTGCGGCTAAATCCAATTCACAAAATACACCGGCTTTTCCGGCCAGTGGCATGATGTGGATTGCTTTGGTTTTACTGGCCTTTTATTTTGTCAGCGGTATTTATATTGTGGAACCCGCCGAACAAGCTGTGGTCACCCGCTTTGGCCAATATGTTAAAACCGTCGATCCTGGCCCACATTGGTATGCCCGCTTTATCGAAAATAAAGAAGTCGTCAATGTGCAGCAAGTGTATACGGTGCAACACGAAGAACGGATGCTTACTCGAGACGAAAATATTGTGTGGGTCGAGATAGCCGTACAATTTCAAGTCACCGATCCCAAAGCCTATTTATTCAATGTGGTGGAGCCTAAAAACAGCTTAAAACAAGCCACAGAAAGCGCCTTACGCAGCGTGATTGGGCACTCCACACTGGATGAGATTCTGACAAGTGGCCGCGCTGAAATCACCGATAAAGTGACCAAACAAACGGATGCGCTGCTGGCCATCTACGGCACAGGTTTAGTGGTGTCAGATGTCACCATGCAACCAGCCCGTGCCCCGAACGAAGTCAAAGAAGCGTTCGATGACGTGATTAAAGCGCAAGAAGACGAAATTCGTGAAGTCAATCGCGCCGAAAGTTACGCCAGAAGCCGTGAGCCCATTGCGCGGGGTACCGCACAGCGTGCGCTAGAAGAAGCCGCCGCGTATAAAAAAGAAGCGGTGTTATTGGCGCAGGGCAGCACATCTCGGTTTTTAACATTGTTACCCGAATATAAAAAAGCACCAGAGATCACGCGGCAGCGTTTGTATTTGTCGATGTTAAGCGATGTGTTGGGGAATACGCCCAAAGTGTTGGTCGATGGCAATGCGAACAATCAACTTTTGTATCTGCCTCTTGATCAATTAATGCGTTCATCTAAAACACCTGAGCTGCTTGAACTCTCAACAACCCAGGCTGAATCCAAACCGCATTCAAAACCCATGACAGAGTCTTCGAATGGGAATGCGGAATATGCCATTCCACAATCCGCTGACGAGCTGCGCAGCCTGCGTGAAAAAACACGTGAAAGCAGAGGGGGTCAAAATGAATAAGACAACACAACGCTTGGTAGCGAGCTTCGTGGTCGCACTCTTCGTTTTTTTAGGTTTATCTGTTTTCACTGTGGACGAAACCGAACGCGCTTTGGTGTTGCGTTTGGGCAAATTGCGTCTGGATGAAAATGCGGCCGATGCCGTGCTTAAATCCGGTTTACATTTCCGCATTCCGTTTATCGAAACAGTGCGATTCGTCGACACGCGTTTGCAAACCTTAGAGATTCAGTCTTCACGTATTGTGACGCAAGAAAAGAAAGACGTGATTGTGGATTCCTTTATTAAATGGCGCGTGAACGACGTCTCTTTGTTTTTTAGACGCACCGCGGCGAACCGTTTGCAAACCGAATTATTGTTGCGTCAAAAAGTGTTTGATGGCTTGCGTGCCGAATTTGGTCGCCACACGATTAAAGAAGTGGTATCCGGTGAGCGCTTGCAGATTATGGAAAATATCCGCGCTCAGGCAAACGAAAGTGCCAAAACCTTGGGGATTGAGGTCGTGGATGCCCGTATCAAAGCCATCGATTTGCCTGTAGAAGTCAGCGAAGCGGTGTTTGATCGTATGCGCACAGAGCGTGAACGGGTGGCCGCCCAACACCGTGCCCAAGGCAAAGAAAAGGCCGAAGTCATGCGTGCTGATACGGATGCCAAAGTGACCGTATTGTTGGCCGAAGCAGCAGCCCAAGCCCAACGGATTCGGGGTGAAGGCGATGCCGCCGCTGCCAAGATTTACGCCGACGCCTTTTCAAAAGATCCTGATTTTTATCGCTTTATTCGTTCGCTTGAAGCCTATCAACAGGCCTTTCAGGGGAACAATAACGTGATGGTCTTAAAGTCCGACAGCGAGTTTTTTAAGTTTTTCAGGAATTCGAGCGGTAAGTAAGCCTTCAGCGTCTCCCTTTTCTTCGGATGAGGGTGACGCAATGATCAAATCCGTCTTTTCAGCGCCTCCCGCACGGTGTATGCTGCGGCGCTTCGTTTTTTTTATTTTTTGAGAGACAAATGGCGAATGTATTGGTGGTCATGGGCGGCCAATGGGGCGATGAAGGCAAAGGCAAAATTGTCGATATGCTGGCTCCAGAAGCCGTTGCGGTTGTGCGCTTTCAAGGGGGCCACAATGCGGGGCATACCTTGTTGGTCAATGGCCAAAAAACCATTTTGCGCCTGATCCCTTCTGGCATTTTGCACGATGGCGTCCAATGTTTGCTTGGGCACGGCGTGGTGGTTTCCCCCAGCGCCTTGATAGAAGAAATTCGCGCCCTCGAAGCGCGCAATGTGTCTGTCCGTTCTCGCCTTAAAATCAGCGCTTCTTGCCCGATGTTGCTGCCTTACCATGTGCGTTTAGACGAAGTCCGCGAAAAAGAGCGCGGCGTGGCGGCGATTGGTACCACCAAGCGCGGCATTGGCCCGGCTTACGAAGACAAAGTGGCCAGACGTGGCTTGCGTTTAATTGATTTGTTAGACGAAGCCCGCCTCAAAGAATGCTTATTTTCGGCCTTGCAATACCATAATGCGGTGCTGCGGCACGTGTATCATGACGAAGGCTTTGAATTTGATGATCTTTACGAAAATTTATTAGAACTGAGAAAAGACATATTGCCATTGTTGGCCGATGTCCCCGCCATTTTGCATGGCTTAGTGGCCAGCAATCAGCCTATTTTGTGTGAAGGGGCGCAAGGCGCCATGTTGGACATTGATGCGGGCACGTATCCTTTTGTCACCTCTTCTAACACCGTGGCCGGTGCGGTGGCCACAGGTTCTGGCTTGGGCCCCTTGCATGTGAAAAAAGTACTCAGCGTGGCCAAAGCGTATTGCACGCGTGTGGGTAGCGGGCCTTTCCCAACCGAATTATTTGATTCTGTTGGGGCATTGATTGCTGAGCGTGGCCATGAATTTGGCAGTGTCACCGGGCGTCCACGCCGTTGCGGTTGGTTGGATTTGGTCGCATTAAAGCGTTCCCTGCTCGAAAACAGCGCTTCGGCATTGTGTCTTACTAAATTAGATGTCTTAGATACCTTGCCTGTGATAAACATATGCGTGGGTTACGAAGTAGACGGAAAAGCCATCGAAACGTGGCCAATGGATGCCAAGATGTTGGCACGCGTTAAACCCGTGTATGTTGAAATGCCCGGCTGGCAAACCAGCACATTGGGCGTCACCCGTTTAGAAGCGATGCCGCTTGCCGCGCAAAACTACATTGCAAAAATTGAACAGATACTGGGTGTGCCAGTTGATTTGATTTCAACAGGGGCAGAGCGGGCGCATACGATTGTGCGAAAGCAAGTGTTCGTTTCTTTGTAAGCGCGTTCATTTCTTTGTAGGATGATGGGGTGAGACGGACATAAAAAAGCGTCAGCTTTTTTCCGTCGAACGCCCTTAAGCTTGCGCAGGAATGGGGTGTATATTCAGCGTGAAGGAGTACAAAAAGGGAAGCAGCAGATTTTCTGCTACCTTATTAAAATAAAGGTAAGCGTTCACGCCAAAGTAGAAAGGCTCAAGAACGTTCATTTTTTGAGACAAGGTTGCGTTAAAAATTGAAGAAAAACTATTTATGACTCTTTATCGATTTTTCTGATGATTGTTAACGCAAGATTGTCCAAAAAGGGACGTTCCTGGCTACAGGGTGAATGATTAAAAACTGGTGCCGAGGAGAGGACTTGAACCTCCACAGGGTTTCCCCCACAAGTACCTGAAACTTGCGTGTCTACCAATTTCACCACCTCGGCTTTATAAATAAGCAGTGAAAACGAAGCGCGCTGACTCTACGGAATTCCTCCCTAGAAGTCAATTGGTAAGCATTCAACCCTATGTTGAGGCAAACGAGAACATTCATTTTTGAGACAAGGTTGCGTTAAGAATCGAAGAAAAGCCGGAGCGTACATCGGTACGTGAGGATTTTTCTGATGATTGTTAACGCAAGATTGTCCAAAAAGGGACGTTCCTGGCTACAGGGTAAATAGTTACGTCAATTGCAATAGATTTAAAGGTAATACATGAGACAAGATCGCGATCCGCATCTGGCTCGGGAAGCGGCGAAGTACGAAAAACCCATTCCAAGTCGTGAATTCATCATCGCTCACTTAGAAAAAAAGAGAGAGCCTCTAACATTTGACCAATTGCTCCTTGATCTCGATATCAAAGACGATGACGAACGCGTTGGCTTAAAACGTCGACTGCGTGCCATGGAGCGTGAAGGTCAAATTGTGTACACGCGCCGTGAACAATATGGTTTGGCCAGTAAAATGGAATTGGTGCGTGGCCGTGTGGTGGCCAAAAAAGAAGGCGAAGGCTTTGTTATTCCAGAAGATAACAGCCCAGTCTTGCATATCGCCGCCAGACAAATGCGCGATTTATTTTCGGGCGATCAGGTCTTGGTGCGTATCTCAGGGTTTTCACCCAAAAAAGAACGCGAAGGCGTGATCGTGGATGTGTTATCCCGCGCGCACACGGTGGTGGTGGGCCATTTGCACGAAGGCAATGCCGTTTACATCGTTGTGCCTTTTAATAAACGTATTTTTAAAGAAATCTTTGTGTTGCCAGCAGATATTGGCACTGCCAAACCGGGTGACATTGTCGAAGTCACTTTGTCTTTAGAAACAAACCGTTTTCAGGAAGTGATGGGCAAAGTCACCAAAGTGATTTCAGATGGCTTTAAAGAAGGCCAAGAAATTGATATGGCTATGGCTGTGCATCATATTCCGCACGTTTGGCCTGATGAGATTGAAGCCGACGCCGCCCAAATTTCACACAAAATTTCTCCTGCTGAAATTAAACGTCGTGAAGATTTAAGAGATTTGCCTTTTGTCACCATCGATGGCGAAGATGCCAGAGATTTTGATGATGCCGTTTGCGTGGAGCAATCCAAAAGCGGGGCGTGGGTTTTGTGGGTGGCCATCGCCGATGTCAGCCATTACGTTAAACCCAAATCAGCCTTGGACAGAGAAGCCGAAGCGCGAGGGAATTCTGTCTATTTTCCGCGCCGCGTGATCCCCATGTTGCCCGAAGTGCTGTCTAATGATTTGTGTTCACTGAATCCCAATGTGCCGCGTTTGGCCTTGGTGGTGAAAATCAATATCAGCAAAGACGGTAAAATCAGTCGCTCTCAGTTTATGGAAGCGGTGTTTGTTTCGCAGGCACGCCTCACCTATACCGAAGTGGCCGCTTATTTCAAAAAAGAAAAAGACAATCGTATTCAAAATACCTTGGCTGCCATTCACGCCCCTTTACAGAATTTGTATGCCGTTTACCAATTATTATTGAGTAAGCGTGGCGATCGGGGTGCCATTGATTTCGAAACGCAAGAAACGCGGATGCTCTTTAATGAGGCTGGGCAAATTCAAAAAATTATTCCGGTGGTGAGAAACGAAGCGCACCGCTTGATTGAAGAATGCATGTTGGCCGCCAATGTGAGCGCCGCCAAATTACTGATACAACACAAAAGTGAAGTGGAAGGCATTTTTCGGATTCACGATACGCCGGTACAAGAAAAGTTGGTTGAACTGCGACAATTCTTGGCTGAGTTTGGTTTGAAATTATCAGGCGGACAAAATCCTGAACCCAAAGATTACAGCAAATTGTTGCAATCCGTAGCGCATCGCGCAGATAAAAAACTCATTCAAACGGTTTTGCTACGTAGTTTAAGTCAAGCCGTGTATTCCCCTAAAAACGTGGGGCATTTTGGTTTGGCGTATCCTGCCTATACGCATTTTACGTCACCCATTCGGCGTTATTCTGATTTATTGGTACACCGTGCAATCAAAGCCATCATTAACGAGAAAACCGCAAAAGTGGGTAAACCGTTTAATGATGCGCATGCCATGCAATCTATTTCTGACCATGTTTCTATGACAGAGCGCCGTGCAGATGATGCGACACGGGATGCCACCGCGTGGTTGAAGTGTCAGTACATCAGTCATCATGAAGGTTCGGAGTTTGATGGCATCATTTCTTCTGTCACACACTTTGGCATTTTTGTGGAATTGACCGATGTGTACGTCGATGGCTTGGTGCATATCACGGCCTTGGGTGAAGATTATTACCATTTTGATGCGGCACGGCATCGCTTGATGGGCGAACGCACCCAGCAAATATTTCGCTTAGGCGATCCGGTGCGTGTGCGTGTTGAACATGTGGAAGTTGAGGCCAGAAAAATTGACTTTTCTTTGGTGTCCAGCAATCAGCCAAAATTAAAGAAAAAAGGCAAAACAGCTGAAACGCGTCATAAAAAAGACAGCGCCAAAACAGAAAAAAGCAAAGGCAAAAGAAAACGTAAACCAAGGTAAGAGAGCCCTTCATGCAGCACCAATCCGCCGGCATCAATGCCGTGATGCATTTATTAACCCATCGTCCTGATCGCATCAGAAAAATTGCCATCGATAAAAAAAAATCCGATCAACCCAGAATCAAAGCCTTGTTGCATGCTGCGCGCGAGGCTGACATTTCGATTGAGTTTTGGAATGCTGACACCATCGAAAAAACCGCCATGCATGAAGAGCATCAAGGGGTGTTGGCCGAAATGATGCCCCCCAAATTATTAACGCAAGCTGATCTGCCGAATTTGATTGAAGACGCGAAAAAACCAGCCTTGGTGTTGGCGCTAGATGGCGTCACCGATCCGCATAATTTGGGGGCTTGCTTGCGCAGTGCCGATGCGGCTGGGGTCGATTTTGTTTTACTGCCCAAAGACAATTCCGCCAGCATTAATCCCACGGTGCGTAAGGTCTCCAGCGGCTCTGCTGATACGGTGCCTTGTGTCACGGTCACCAATTTGGTGCGGGCCTTAAAAACACTACAAGATGCCCAATTTTGGGTTTATGGCTTGGATGTAAATGATGCTTCCGTGGGTTTATATAACACCACGTTCAGCGGAAATGTGGTCATCGTGATGGGGGCAGAAGGCAAAGGCCTGCGCGAGCTCACCAAAACCGCCTGCGATTATTTGGTGCATATCCCAATGCGTGGCAGTGTCGAAAGTTTGAATGTGTCTGTGGCCACCGGCGTGGTGTTGTTCGAAGTAAACCGACAGCTTTTGCAAAAATGACCCTCCCCCTCTATTTGCCTTCCCAGCCCAATCTCTGTAAACTCGCGCCTCTCCTTGCTCAGCAAATAAGTTGCTGGGCTTAGTTGAACTAATCCGTAGGGAGTGTTTATGCGTCATTATGAAGTGGTGCTCTTGGTGCACCCAGATCAAAGCGAACAAGTGCCAAGCATGATTGAGCGTATGCTCACCAGCTTGAAAGAAAAGCAAACGGTTGTGCACCGTCATGAAGATTGGGGTCGCCGTCCCTTGGCTTATCCAATCAAAAAATTGCACAAAGCCCATTATGTGTTGCTCAACATCGAATGTACGCCTGCCGTACGTACGGAGTTAGAGAACAGCTTGCGTTACAACGATGCCATCATTCGTTACTTAATTTTGAGTCGTCCTGTTGCCATCTCTGATATGTCAGCCATGATGAAAAGCAAAGAAAGCCGCAGTGAACGTCGTTACGATGACGAATACCGCGAAGCGGATTCTGAAACTGTCGCTGCTGAAATGGTTTAAAAAGGAGAGATCAACATGTCTGTTCGATTTGGTCGTAGCAAACGTAAATCGTGTCGTTATACATCAGAAGGCGTGAACGAGATCGATTATAAAGATCCCGAATTACGCGCCAATATTACTGAAAGTGGCAAGATTGTGCCCAGCCGTATTACGGGTACCTGTGTGAAGTTTCAACGTCAATTGGCCAACGCTGTGAAAGTGGCACGCTACTTGGCGCTGTTGCCCTACACTGATTCTCACCGTTAAAACCAATTGTTGAGGGTACGATAATGGAAGTGATTTTATTAGAAAAAGTCAAAAACCTCGGCAATTTAGGTGAAAAGGTTCACGTAAAGCCAGGTTATGCGCGTAATTTTTTGTTGCCACGTAGCAAAGCGGTGCGTGCCTCAGCCGACGCTTTGAAGCAATTTGAAGCACGTCGCGCTGAACTTGAAGCCAAAGCTGAAAAGATTTTGGCCGAAGCACAAAAACGCCACACTGCTTTGTCAGGTCAACGCTATGTGATCGAAGCACGTGCCAGCGAAGAAGGCCGTTTGTTTGGTTCCGTGAGCTTGGCTGACATTGCCAAAGTCATCACCGCTGCCGGCAGCACAGTCACCAAGGGTGAAGTGCGTATCGAAAATGGTCCTATCCGGACTGTGGGCGATTACGAAGTCGATGTGCTCTTGCACCCTGAAGTCACCGTTCGTGTGATTTTAGCGGTTCAAGCAGCCTAGTCCCATCGTCTCATTCCTCCTCTCCCTTTAGGGAGACGCAACCAGGACTAAGTCGCCAGCGGCTTGTCCTGGTTGTGATGAGGGTTAATTCTGTTTACTTACAATTGACGTAAGCGTTCAACCCTATGTTGAGGCCAGCAAGAACGTTACTGGCGACAGGGTGAACAGTTACCAATTGACCGTCACGCACCCCATATGGATAATCACACGCACTAACTAAGTCAGCTGAAGTGATAGCCATGCCGCCTTTATCATTAGAAGAAAGAAAACAACGCTTAAAAGCAGCTTATCCCCATCATAATTTTGTTGAGTTAGATGAACCAGATTCTGTCATGCGCACACAAATGGATACGCTTTTTTCGCATCCAGCGCTGTCAATACCGGTACTTGTACGCAATTCAACCATTTTTAATGAGATTTTTGCGACACTTTTGAATTTGCTTTTTGCTGGGGTCACTTTAGAGTCCTCGGATTCTTCTAAGACTGGTGTATTAGCGAGTGCAGTGATTGCAGAGTGCTGTACTGAAGTGATTGCAGCATTGATTGCAGCAGGTGCGAATGTAAATGCAGAAGCGAATGGTACGAGTTTACTGACGTATGCCAAGCAACAAAAAGGGAGCTTTATCTTTATCGATGAGATCATTGACCTTTTGACTAAGGCAGGGGCAAAAGAGTGGAGCTTTGTCGTTAAGATCATTAACCTTTTGACTAAGGCAAGGGCAAAAGAAGCGGTTCATGTAAATTCAAATGCATTGCCTATGGCAGCGAGCCCATCTGTCTTGACAGTTCAGCAACCCAGTACGCCGCCTGCGACCACAGGAACATGGGGTGATCCCCATATCGTGAATGGCGCAATCGAGTTAGCTGTATTTTCTCCTTCAGGATCAGCCGCCGCAACTCAAAATGGATCAGCTGATACACAAAGCACCAAGGACGCCTATGCCCAAAACGCTGCTGTTAGAGTGGACCAATTTTTTAATCGTCATCGCTAATAAGGCTCCTATTTTTCCGTTTCTTTCATCTGCCAAAGATGGCCGCTGAAAGAGGACCAATGCTTTTGTTTTACAAATTCAACCCCAGCCAAGATCCGTGTACAATACCTCTCCTTATCTGGCCTCAGCGCGGAGCAGCGATGGCAAACCTATCTTCCCCCTGGATGAGTCAAGACAACCCTGATTCTTTGCGTGTGCCACCGCACTCTATCGATGCAGAACAAGCTGTATTGGGTGGCTTGATGCTGGATGGCGAAGCCTTCGAAGCCGTGTCAGAACGTCTCTCTGCAGATGATTTTTACCGCCACGATCACCGTCAAATTTTTCGCGCGATTGCGGACCTGGCCTCTAGACAATCGCCCATCGATTTGCTCACCGCCTCTGCCTTATTGGGGCAAGAAAACGATAAAAATGCCAATGAATATATCGCCTACTTGGGTGAATTGGCCAAAAATACGCCCAGTGCGGCCAACATTACGGCCTATGCCGATATCGTTCGTGAAAGAAGTTTATTACGTCGTTTGGCGGCAGTCGGCACCGATGTGGCAGAACAAGCCTTTGAACCCAAAGGCCGTTTGGCAAGTGACTTGGTAGACGAAGCAGAACGTAAGATTTTTGAGATTGCACAACGTGGCCAAAGGGGACCCGGTCCGCGTTTGGTGAGCCAAGTGTTGGTTGGCACCATGGAACATATTCAAAAATTATTTGAATCTCAAGAACCCTTAACCGGCTTGCCAACGGGTTTCACCGATGTAGACAAGATCACCTCAGGCTTACAACCTGGCGATATGGTGATTGTGGCAGGCCGTCCTTCCATGGGTAAAACCACCTTCGCGCTCAATATCGCAGAGTATGCTGCGATTCAAACCAAGCGGCCGGTTTTGGTTTTCAGTATGGAAATGCCCTCGGAACAATTGGCGATGCGTATGATTTCGAGCTTGGGTCGCATTGATCAACACCATTTGCGAACAGGGCATTTGACCGATGCCGACTGGCCCAGAATTGCCAATGCCGTCGGTTTGCTTTCGAGCGCGCCTTTTTATATCGATGACTCAAGCGGTTTATCCCCTCAAGAAGTGCGCACGCGTGCGCGCCGTTTGGTCAAAGAAAAGGGTGACATTGGCTTGGTCGTAATTGACTACCTACAATTAATGCGTTCACCTGGCCACCATGATAATCGTGTGGGTGAAATTTCAGAAATTTCGCGATCTTTAAAAGCGTTGGCAAAAGAATTGTCGTGTCCCGTGATTGCTTTATCGCAGCTGAACCGCAGTTTGGAACAGCGCCCGAATAAACGCCCCGTGATGGCGGATCTTCGTGAATCAGGCGCTATCGAGCAGGACGCGGATTTGATCGCATTTATTTATCGTGATGAGGTCTATCATGAAGACAGCAAAGACAAAGGGACAGCCGAAATTTTGATCGCCAAACACCGAAACGGCCCCACAGGCATGGCCCGTTTGGCTTTTGCTGGGCAATTTACGCGGTTTGATAATTTTGCAAATTCAACCTTTACCTCACTGGAATAACGTTTGTGAGTCGCAAAACAGAGGCCATTATTCACTTAAACGCTTTTGCGCATAATTTATCGCAAGTGCGTGTTTGTGCGCCCAAGGCAAAAGTGTTGGCCATGGTTAAAGCCAATGCCTATGGGCATGGCTTAATCCCCGTGGCGCGTGCCTTGGTGGCAGCAGGGGTCGATGCGTTAGGCGTGGCCGTGACACAAGAAGCCTTACAGATTCGTGAAGCGGGCATCATTGAACCCATTTGGATCCTAGAAGGTTTTTTTGATAAAGAAGAATTAGAGGTGATTGCGCGTGAAAAACTCATCGCGGTTTTGCATGATGCGCATCAACTGACCTTGTTAAAACAATATCCCTTGAGCAGTCCCTTGTCGGTGTGGATTAAAGTGGATACCGGCATGCACCGTTTGGGATTTCACATTGACGAAATCAAAGCGATCGTTGAGACCTTGCGTGCGTTGCCATGGGTTCATATTGCGGGATTGATGACGCACTTTTCAGATGCCGATGTGCCTTCACGGGGCAAGACAAAAGATCAAATTCAATTATTCAATACCGTTGCGGCTGATTATGCGTTGCCACGTTGTGCTGGGAATTCTGCTGGGATCATGGCCTTTCCAGAAGCCCAATATGAATGGGTGCGTCCTGGCCTGATGCTATATGGTGTGAACCCGCTGCAAGAAAATACGAAAAGCCATCCTTTAAAAGTGGCCATGACGCTGCAATCACAGCTGATTTCGGTTAAAAAAATCAAGCAAGGGGCCACGGTAAGCTATGGGTCAACCTGGCAAGCGCCGCACGATACCACCATTGGCGTGGTAGCAATTGGGTATGGGGATGGCTATCCTATCCATGCCAAAGTGGGTACGCCCGTATTGATTCAAGGCCAGCGTTATCCCATCGTGGGCCGTGTGTGTATGGATATGTTAGTCGTTGATTTGGGGCAGGGGTCTCACCTGCGCGTCGCCGATTCTGTGACCTTGTGGGGCGAGAGCCTATCTGTCACCGAGATTGCAGAATGTGCCGATACCATTTCGTGGGATTTATTGTGTAGCGTGATGCAGCGTGTCACGTATCACTACCAACCTTTTTAAGGTGAACAGTCATGTTGATGAACCGATTGCGTGCGATGACAGCTTCTTTAAAAGAGCGCTGCCTGGCTTGCCTGCCTGTTTATGACTTTAGTGGTCTGTATTTGGCCAGCGTGCTCATCACTGTTGTTTTGGTATTGACCGCACTGGCTTCCTACAGCATTTATGTGAGCATTGAGCCGCCGCTCTTTGACGTGATAGCCAATGAAAAAGCAGCCTTGCTCGAAGATAAAAAAGAAGACATTAAAGCCGCGCCTCCCGGCTATTTATTAACCACCACTTTGATCAAAGTCACCGATACGTTGTTACATAAACGCGGTGGGTATTTGCGAAATGATGTGATGCCCCCGACAGCATGGTTAGACAATATGCCCAATTGGGAAGGTGGGGTATTGGTACAAGTGCGTGATTTAACCCGTGTCATGCGCAGAAGCATGGCCAGAAGCCAATCTCAATCAATTGAAGATCCGTATCTTGCAATTGCCGAACCCCACTTCAGTATTGATTCCGAAAGATGGCTTTTCCCGGCTGCTGAAAATGAATATGAAAAAGGCAACATGGCTCTGGTGCATTATCGAAAAGGCTTATTCCAAGACAATGCCAACCCTTCTTATTTTTATCCACGTGCCGATAACCTGGCGGATTGGTTAGGTGAAGTCAGTAAACGTTTGGGGACGTTGTCACAACGTTTAAGCCAAAGCGTGGGTGTCAAACAAATTCCTGGTGCCCTGCATCGTTCTGTCGATAATGTGACCACACAAATGACAAAAACCGCTTGGTTTAAAACAGATGATGTGTTTTATGAAACACGTGGGGCCACATGGGCACTGGTTCAATTGTTAAAAGCAGCAGAAGTAGAATTTCACGATGTGTTGCTTAAGAAAAATGCCATCGAAAGCATGCAACAAATTATTCGTGATTTAGAAGTGACTCAAGACACCGTGTGGAGCCCCATGATCTTAAATGGGGATTTATTCGGTATCCTTGCGAATCATTCATTAGAAATGGCAGCATTTGTTGCACAATCCAATGCCGCCATTATTGATTTACATAATTTATTGATTCAGGGGTAAGGCCATTATAAAAGGGCCTTGTGACGTCAATGCCTGCCACCGATCCGTCGCCCCGGAAAATGTCTGCACGCTGTAGCTGAAAAGAAAATAAAATGAGAATAACTGTTCACCCAAAGCCGTCAATTTAAGGCGCTGTTGACAGTCGGAGATGCGTCACCCCGGAAAATAGCTGCAATAAAATGGTGAGAGAGCGTTGATTGTTGGGCAGCTATTTATCCGGGGCCCAGGTTAGGCGGTTTGACTGGCCAAGCTTCCCATTAGCCAAATTTTCAACCTAATAGAATGGACCCATCCCCCTAAAGATACGGCATCAAAGTGCCAAAATGATAAATGCGGTTAGCAAATCATTTGAATAAGTGGAGGGTCCAAGTAATGAATGATACTACAAATACT